>Ga0316231_1002855_pt1 | contig 15865 bp, 7 predicted proteins | sample TBH18027metaG_FD_206002 | JGI IMG/M metagenome (GOLD analysis project Ga0316231, IMG submission 206002) | Freshwater microbial communities from Trout Bog Lake, Wisconsin, USA - TBH18027 | ecosystem: Environmental > Aquatic > Freshwater > Lake > Hypolimnion/Profundal zone | place: USA: Wisconsin...
TGCAGACTGATGTGGACCTTCGGGTAAACGGAGTGCAGATAGTCCAGCATCTTCATCTGCAAGCTATAGTCGCGCATGGAGATAAAGCCGTCCTCCGGCATCACAAAGTTGATGCCGACAAATCCAGGCTCCTTGGCCTCCATGGTCGCTTCGATGGTCTCAAATCCCAGCAGCGTCTGGGCAAACACCTGCGCCGGTGGATTACCGCGCAAAACCTGGTAAATGTAGCGCGTCTCCACCCGGCAGGCCGGCGCAGCTTGCGGCGTTCCGCAGTGTTCCAGTTCCAGTCGCGCAGCTTCGCTTGTGCGCACGTCTTCGCGATCAGCCGCAACCTCTTCGCGCAATCCGTGGTCTAGCAATTGCTGGCGCAGTTGCCCTAGGTCCTGCCGTGCCGGGTCGACATTCCATCCAATCTCGTGTGCAATCTGCACCGCATGGCTAAAAGGCGGCGTCTGCATCAGCTCAAGGTATTGCTGGTTCTGCGCGGCGGCGCGGCCAGCCACCTCGTCCACCCATTCCCCGGCATGGCTCCTCTTTAGCCCGCCAAACCGCCCAAAAGTTGCAAAAAACTGGTCATGCCCGCTCCAGCCTGCCGAGGGCACAAAGCTGCGCATGGAGAAGGCGTCAATCAGGCGGTCATAAAGGTCCTGGTTTGCCGGGGTCATATCTCCCCCCAACTGCGCCGCAGGTACCAGCCTGCCGGTGCATGGCGGCTTGGCAAAGCTCAGCCCCGCCGGATCCACACATAGCCCATCCTCCGCGGCATCGCGGATAAACGTCTCAGCATACACAGCCCCGGAAAGGTGTACGTGCAGGTCGGCCCCCTTTGGAAAACCGGCCAAAAACGCCCGCAGCGCCGCTGGGCCCTGGTGCGCGGCCGCCTGAAAAGCGCGTTCGGCGCGGCTCTCCGCCCCGCCAACCCGCGCAGAAACGGGTGTTTGGGCGTTTGTGGCAGCAGTTGCAGCGGCAAAAGCAAGCAGAAGGCAGAAGTGGAAGCAGACTGGGCGTGACATGATTGCATACCAGTGTAGTGCAGCGCTGGTAAAGAATGGCATGGCCACAAGGCGAAATCTGGCTCCAGTTTGGCTTTACAGAATGGGAGTTGTTATACTGTGACAGTTGTTGCAGCGAACTGCTCGTGGACCCACCCTTCTTTTCCGGCGTCGCCCGGAATCCACGCGTACACTAGCAACTGAAGTTTGCACTGAGGCCAGATAGCTCAGTGGTAGAGCGCGGCCCTGAAAAGGCCGGCGTCGGCGGTTCAATCCCGTCTCTGGCCACCACTGCTTAGTTTCACGCCATCTCATCCCTTCCCAGATTCACGTAAGTCCCTTATTTTTCAGTAAGCCAAAGTACAACCCCGTGCCACCCGGAACCATGGCATCCCAGACGGAATTGGGGTATATTTCCGAATTTCGCTTAGTTCGAGAAAGTTATACCCCAATGCCGCTGACAGACACCCAGATAAAAAACGCGAAACCGGACCGGCGGCCGCCTGTACGCCTCAAGGGTGGTCACCGAAAAAGCAATTCTGACGAGGCGGCAGAGGAGAAGGCAAGCTCTACTACCGCCAAGGCAACAGCCAAGAGCGAGAACACAAAATCCAATTCTGCGCCCGCGAAGCAATACAAAACGAAATCGGGTGCGCCGCCCAAATCCTACAAGCTTTACGACGGGGAGAATCTGTACATTGAGATATTCCGGAACGGTTCGAAGTTCTGGCGGTTCCGATACAAGTTTCCAAAGGAGAATGTGATCTCGCTGGGCCTATTGGCAGCCGCATCCGCATTTCGCGTATCCACCTTGCCCGGGTAGGCAGGTATGGCATGGGCGTCGGCCCAACTCTAGATGCTGATTAGAAACTACCATCCGTGCCGACTGGCGTGCAAAATCTATGCGGTCCACAAACGCCGAGGCTGCGTCACGTTGTTGGCGGCGCGCGAAGTTGTCCGCCAGAAGACTGCGGAGGCAATGGCGGCTACGCCGATCTGCTGGAAGTTATTCTGGACCCCGCCGACGAGGAGTTCGAGCATATGCGCAATTGAGTGGCACCGAAGTTCAATGCCGAAGTGTTTTCGGCCAACTCCACCAACGAGCGTCTGCGGAAATATCGCTCTCTCGTCGCAAAGTGGTGTAGCTCCGAGAGCACGTTGACTAAGCCAGTTCGGTGACCGGCACGGCGCGATAGCCATTCTTGAAGGGAAAACTGTTCGGAGTGCGTGAGATGACCGCGCCTTTGGTAATCAATTCTGCGCCGACGGCACTGCGAACGAAATCCAGATTGGCTGAATCCTTCTGATCGGGCAATTCTGTCCACTTGACCTCGAAGATCTCCAGCCGGCCTCCGATGTCCACCACAAAATCCACCTCGCGTGTCCGGTCGCGCCAGAAGTAGAGGCTTCCGGTGCGACCAGCGCAGCGCTCACGGTCACGAAGCTGTGCAAAGACAAACGTCTCCCAGACGGCTCCAACCGCTGGGGATTGTTGCAGCGATTCCACGGATCGAATATTGAGCAGCGCGCAGAGCAACCCCGTGTCGGCGAAATAGAGCTTGGGACTCTTTACTAACCCCTTCGTCTTGTTGGAAAACCAGGGTTCCAGCAGGATCACCTGACCGGAAGCTTCCAGAATCGATAGCCATTGGTTGGCGGTGGAAGGAGCGATGCCGATATCGCGAGCCAGGTCGGCCTTGTTCAGCAGATTAGCTGAACGCAAAGCACACGCGCGCAGAAAACGCTCGAAGTCGCGCAGGCTGCCGACATTGGCCAGCGAGCGCACGTCGCGCTCCAGATAGGTCGCCAGGTAGGAATTGTAGAAGGCGACCGAGTCGATATCGAGATTGGCATAGAGCTCTGGGAAGCCGCCGCGCACAATGGCGGTTTCCAGACTCATTTGCGGCAGAGCCACGCGGATCTCGGCGAAGGACAGAGTCTCGAACTCCACGATATCGGCTCGGCCAGCCAGTGAGTCGGAGATGCCTTTCATGAGGCTGAACTTCTGCGAGCCTGTCAGCAGGAACTGCCCATTCAAGGCGCGATTGGCGTCCACGACGGCTTTGAGATGCCGAAAGAGGCCAGGTGCGTACTGCGCCTCGTCGATGATCACCGGAGCGGGGTGGCGTTGCAGAAAACGGACGGGCTCCTTCTCGGCCTGTTCGGCTTCGGTCGGCAGATCGAGGGAAACAAATTCGTAGCCAGGAAACAGGTGAAGCAGTGTCGAGGTTTTTCCAGTCTGCCTGGCGCCGGTCAGGACAAGAACAGGGCGCGTCTTTGCCGAGTGTTTCAGACGGGGTTCAAGAGCGCGAGGAATCCACATGTGCAAATTATACGTTCGCATCGCATAATTTGCATTACGCAATCGGATGATTGAACCACGAAGGATGGGAATGTGCTCGTTCCGCACATCCGGTGAGTGCCTTTCGTAATGACGAAGAAGCGGGTTTTGGCGGATCTTCCCCAAACGAGTGGCTGAATGCAGAATACTGGGTGTGCGGCCGTTCAGAATGCAGTTGGCGATGTAATAGAGCAATGAATCAACGTTTTACGGCCAACCCGCGACCCAACCCGCGATTCGAGTTTGACCTACGTATTATCAACGACTTAGCGGATCTTGCGTTAACCAATACAGTTTGTAAGCACTTGAAAACAATAAGATGCTTGCTTTGAGGGCGCAAGGCGTTGAGGTTGTGTCGATCCATCAGGAGTTGCCGATGCTTACGTTGCGACGGTTCCGAATGGCGATCAGTATGAGTTCCTCGCGTCGGGGGTTTTGAAACTAAAAGCCGACGGGAAGCTAACGGTAGCGGGATTGGAAGAATCCTCGAAAAAACTCTGACCCTTGCACAAGACTCTTGTGTCTAAGAAGCCCCTGCACGATGCAGGTTGCTGCTTCAGGATCGCATTCGATAAGGGATAATTCCACGGCGGGCCGCATCGACGATGCGGCCTGCTTCTCAATTCAATTACGACCCGTCATGCGCCGAGCAATAGCCGGACTGGGCAGAGTTCATGCGCGGTCCACCACTTCCAACGCAAACCAGATGCAGAAGGTGGCGGGAGATATCGTACGTTATCGGCCTGAGCAGGCTGGCGTATCTGGATCGTCACGGGAGTTGCCGGGGTAGGTACCTGCGGAAGATACGGGGCAGGGAATCAGGGGTGCGGACTGCCCTGGTGGTCCGAGGCCTTGATGTCAATATTCGAATCGAAGCTTGGCATAGCTTTGCTATCGGGGGAGCTGGCATTCCGGACGCCTTCGGGCAGAGCCGTGCGGTACTCATCCAGCTTGAGGCCCATGGAGGAGAACGGAAGGGGCTGGAATCCGGGGACTGCCTGATACAGGGGGCTGTCGGAGGGGAAGTCGAGGTTGCGCGCAGCCTCGTCAGCAAAGCGCGGGTTGCCTTCAAAGATAGGATTTTGTTTGGGGACGAGCAAGGAAGGAACAGCCAGACGGTACGCCTGCGTGTCGCGGATGAGGATGTTCCGTGCAATGAGATTGCCGGTGGGCTGAGTGGGATCGGCAAGAATGCCGTCGAGAAAATGAGGATAGCGGGTTGACCACGGCGGCAGATTGGGATCGATGGTCTTGAGCATCGCGGTCAGGTGGTGGGCACTGTTGTCATAGTGGCGCGCCACGCCGCGATTGTCCACATGAATCCCGATCTTGCAGGCGATGAAGAGATTGTTTTCGATCCTGTTATTGTGTCCGCCACCCAGCAGGATGCCCGACGCAAGGTTATAGAAGATGTTGCCGACGGTGGTGCGTCCGGAAGCGCCGTCGTCGATGTAGGAGCCGTTGGCGTTCGGTGCGTCATGGCCGAAGTTATAGGCGACAACGTTGCCCTGCGCGGCCCAATCGCCGTTGGTGTAGAAGATGCCGAGGTCGCCCGCATCCAGGCCGATGTGATGAATCTCGTTGTAGGCCATGAACTGGTCGTTGCCCTGATAAACGATGCCGTTATAGGGGGCATCGTGAATCAAATTGTGCGTGGCGCGATTGCCAACGCCGCCCAGATAGATGCCCTCGGTGATGCGTTCCTGAAGTCCGAAGTGATGGATATGGTTGTTGTCGGCAATGAGACCGGCAGGCACCAGACTGGCCCTGTCGCCGGCGACCATGCGGATTCCGTAAGAGCCGATCCGTTCCAGATCGCTGCTTTGGATGCGATGCTGCGAGCCGCCCTCCACATCGATGCCACCCCCTCCAGTCATCCGTACAGTGCATCCGGCGACAAGGTTATTGCTGCCGCCGCCGATTGCGATTCCCTGCGTCAGACCGCCTTCGACTTGGAGGCCGCGCAAGACGACATAGCTTGCATTGTTGAGCGAGACGACGGGGCGGCCCAGATTGGCCAGCAGTAGCTCTCCGCGCTGGGCCGGAGATGCGGCGGGAGGCCAGAAGTAGAGCGTGCCGGTGTGGAAGTCATAGGCCCACTCGCCGGGATGGCCGATCTCTTCGACCAAGTTGAAAGCTAAGTAAGGCTCCTGGCCGTTGCCGGGCCGAGTGCCGTTGACCATGGCAACGTATTTGGAGCCGATGCCGTTAGGGACGGGGACTGCCAGGGTGATGGTCCGGCTGGCAAGGTTGATGGACTCGACGCGCACAGACTCGGTTTCGAAGGGCACACGCCAAAAGCCGGTCAGCCAGAGATTGCCTGCTTCTGCCTCGGCCACCCAACGGGCGGCATGTGCGTCCACCTCATCGCGATAGTGAAAGGTCCCGCCGCGTGGCGGGATAATGCCGGAGTCGGTGACGGAGGCCATGGTGGTGTAGCCCGCGTTGGGCCAGCGCGAAAGGGGCATGATGGCACCATCGCGGATCAACTGCACCATGCCGCCGTTGCCTTTGAAGATATCCGGATAGCGGACAGGTTGGCCGATTTGTTTGGGGAGATGGAACTGGACAATGTGTCCGCGCGCCTCGGGTAAAAGACGCGATAGCAGCGCTTGATCGGTGACAGGTGTGAAAGCCGCGGGATCGAGCCGAACGCCGCCAAAGAGGCGGGGATGCTCGCTGGGCGCGGCGCTGTAAACGACCGGTTTGCCTGCTTCGCCGGAGTCCTGCGCATCGAGGCTGAACCCGGCGTCCAGGAGATAGAGTCCGCCGTGAATCCAGACCGTAACTCCGCCCTGCGGCAGTCCATGGGCTCGCAGCGTTCGCACCGCATTCCGCGCTGCCTCGAGGGTGGCCAAAGGGCGCTCTGCAGTTCCAGCATTCCGATCGTTGCCCCAGGTTGCGACGTGAAGGCTGGCACCGCTGGTGGAAGCAATTGGCTGGGCAGAGATAGCAGGGGCAAGCGCGAGTGCAGCGGCCAAGGCAAGAAGAGATCGAATCATGAAGCTCCATCCGGATTCCGGGCACATCGATAACGTCTTCTGCGGGAGCGTGCGCCGCGGGCAAGGTGCACGCAATTCTCTTCCAAGTAGAGAGGACGGAGCCACGGCGTGTCCATGAAACTACCGCGCATTGAGTAGCAATTTTCGCCCATGGGGAATTTGCTCACTTCGCGAGCGTTGTCGAAAAATCCATAAACACGATCATTCCGTCGTTCCATGGATGATTAAGCTTGCGATGGGATGAAATGAGTGGCGCAAGGATATTGAGAGTTTTGGAGACCGCAACGATGAAAAGAAGTATAGAGTTAAGGCGTTTTCGATTTATATGCGCACCTCGGAAGCTGATCAAAGGGGGCCTCTTCTTGGGGAAGAATCCACTTGGCGCTACGCCTTCTGTAAAGAGCAGAATCGAAACCGCTGTAGCCGCGCTGCTGGTGGTTTCGGCAATGGCGGCGTGGGCGGAACCGCGCATGCCTGCTGTCTTCAGCGACCACATGGTACTGCAAGCTGGGCGCAGCGTGCCTGTCTGGGGCATGGCCGCGCCGGGATCGACGGTGCGAGTGCAGTTTGCCGGACAGAGCGTGCAGGCTGTGGCCGATGGCCAGGGATACTGGAGTCTGCAACTCAAGGCGCTACCGAGTTCGCCAGAGCCGGGGCGAATGTTGGTTACGGAATCCGCGGCGGGAAGCGATGGCGCCGACAGCATCGCCATCGAAGACGTGCTGGTGGGCGAAGTATGGATGGCCGGCGGGCAATCCAATATGGCATTTCCATTGAACTCGATGCAGGGCAAGGATGCGGTGCTGGCCAAGGCAGCGAACCCGCAACTGCGGCTCTTCACGGTAACGCATCGGACTGCCGCGGAGCCATTGAGCCTGCATCCGGGGCAGACGCCTGGCGATGTGGAGGGGAAGTGGGTGCTGGCGGATGCGACGTCCGCCTCTGCGTTCTCCGCGGTCGCATATCTATTCGGTGCGGAATTGCAGCAATCGTTGCAGCGGCCCGTAGGAATGATCTCGTCGAATTGGGGCGGAACGCCGATCAAGACATGGATGAGTCCCGAGTCCTTTCAAGCGAACATCCAACTGCATGCGTACGCGGAGGAATACCAAAAGGCGCTGGCGATTCATCGCAAGGTGGCTGCCGATCCGAAAAACGAGGCCGATTATCAGGCAGCTGAGAAGCTCTGGCGGAAGGAGGAGGGCGAGAAACTGGATGCGGCAATGAAGATCTGGAACGAGAAGAAGAAGTCCGGCGCCGATCCGGGGCCTAGACCAACGGCCGGCAGGCCGGAGCCGCAGAATCCCGATCCCACCGGCGTTCCACTGGGAGGCTACCGGCCCTCCACTCCTTCCATCAGTTGGAACGCGATGTTTGCACCGCTGGTTCCTTACGCAGTCCAGGGCGCGTTGTGGTATCAGGGCGAAGCGAACGTAAGCGGATACAAGGAGTACGGAAAGATGCTGCGGGCGCAGGTGGAGGATTGGCGCCGGCAATGGAATGAGGATGCGCTGGAGTTTCTCTGCGTGCAACTGCCGATGAACGGTGCGAGCGGAGGCAAGCGCGAGCTGGCGCACCTGCGGGAGCAACAAGCGTCCGTGCTGACACTGCCACACACGGGGCTGGCGATTACGTACGACGTGGGCGATCCGGGAGATGTGCATCCGGCCAGCAAGATCGATGTTGCCCACCGGCTTGCGCTGCTGGCGCGCGGCCAGGTGTACGGGCAGCGCGTGGCATACGCCAGTCCAACCCTGCAGTCGGTGAGCGTGGATGGTACGGCGTTGCGTGTGCGCTTTGCGGGGGTCAACGGAAAGCTGGCGATCGGACAGGCTCCCTGGGTTGCCGCGGATGCAAAGCCGCTGCCGATGGACAAGTTGCTCGGTTTCGAAGTGGCCGGAGACGATGGTGTGTACCACGCAGCCGATGCGCGCATTGAGGGCGACAGCGTGGTGGTGAGTTCCAAGGAAGTGGCTGCGCCCCGATTTGTCCGCTATGCATGGGATGCTTCGCCACAGGCGAATCTTTATGATTCGACGGGCCTTCCTGCTGCGCCGTTCCGCACGGACAACGACGAATGAAGTTGCTCAATGGAGTTTGGCGGAAGGGCCGAAAGCGCGCGGCCCGGAGGTTTGCCGAGCAAGAATCCGCAGACTTCGAACACGCGGGTTCGAGGCGCTTTTTGCAGGCATGGTCGAATAGTGCAAAAGGAGAGTCAATTCGACATCTTTACAGGCGTTCTATCGAGTCACTATTGTCAAGCTGCTACAAAGTAAATCGCTGTATTCGTGGGGTGTTCTCTGGGCCGCTCATTCAGACAAGAGGAATATCCCGGGAGCGTTGGGGCTGGATGGCTGCGCGCATGCCATCCGGCAGCAGCACGATTTCAGCAGGGTGCCAGCGACGGCGATCGCGAACAGTAACAGGCATCAACGTTTGGAGGAACCATGAGATACGCAACTAAACAAGCAGCCCGCAAACTGGGATGCGCCATCTGCGAGCCAACCAGGACGATGATCCTGATGGCTGTTCTGGCGCTTGTTGTGGCGTTTTCGGGCGTCGCGGGCATGGGCCAAACTAGTACCGGCTCCATCACCGGACGCGTGGAAGATCTGCATCACGCGGCGATTCCGAATGCCGCGGTGACGATTAAGAACGTGGAAACCAATCAGACGGCGGCGATCAAGAGCGACGAGAGCGGCATCTACTCCGTCACGGCTCTGCCTCCGGGTCATTACACCGTGGAGGTGTCGAGGGAGGGCTTCGAGGAGACCACGGTAACGGGCGTCGAGGTGAACATTGCAGCCACGGCGACGGTGAATGTGCAACTAAAGGTCGGCTCCGCGTCTGCGTCGGTAACGGTTGTGGCCGATGCGCAGTTGACCGACCAGGACTCCCCGACCATCAATACAGCAGTGCCGCAGACGCTCTCCGAGCAGATTCCCATGGACGAGCGCAGCGCTATGGCGGTGGTGATGCTTGCCCCTGGCGTACAAGGCGACCCGCAGTACGACATGGGCGTGCAGAGCGAGAACCCAGGCATCTACACGCAGCCTGTATCGCCGGGTGGATCGTTTGCCATCGGCGGCGGCCGTCCCGGCAGCGCCATGCAACTTGTGGACGGTGTGGACCTTTCGATGGTGGGCTATCCCCGCGTGGGCATTACCTTCTCGGGTGATGACGTACAGCAGGTTACGGTGCAGTCCGGCGCGGTCTCGGCCAAGTATGGCCGCTCCGGCGGCGGCGTCATCAACCAGGCATCCAAGGGCGGCGGAACCGAGTACCACGGCAAGCTGGCCTGGCGTCACCAGGACCCGTTCTTTGAAGCTACAACCTACGGCCAAGGCGTGCTGAAGTACACGTCATCGACGGGCAGTACGTTTACGAAACCAGTTACCCAGGATGTCCACCAGCAGATGTTTACCGCGGCGGTGGGCGGCCCGGTTCCCATTCCGTTCTTCCACCTGAATAAGAAGACGTTCTTCTTCGCCTCCTATGAGCCCCTGCGAGGTGGCAACAAGGCGTGGAGCCGCACACGCGTTCCCACGCCAGCTGAACTCAAGGGCGACTTCTCGAATTCCTACTCGCTGCTGAATACAACCATCCTGTCGACCTCGGGCTACGCCGCGGCCATCGCTGCGCCGCGCCTCGGCTGTACAGGAACTGCTTACTCACCTTCGTGCACTGGTCTGGACTACCAGTTCGCATTGAATGCGCAGGGATTCCCCACCGGATTGCGTTACAGCAGTTCCACGCAGTATGTGAACATTCCTTCCGCCAATTTGTCGGCTCAGTTGGCGCAGAATCCCTTCGCGCAGTTCATCCTCTCCAGCATGCCGGCTCCCGACAGCAACGGTAACGGCACCCCGTACGTCAACTACATCTACCCGGACGCGCACTACGACAACGACGGCAACAACGCGCTGGGAGCGCGCGGTGTGCAGAACACCGACAACCGCTACAACATCCGCGTGGATGAAAATATCGGCCAGTCTGACCACGCTTTCCTGCGCTTTACCGATGTGCCGGTCAAAGGCATCCGCTACTCATTCATGGGACCGAATTCCGTGCTGAACAATCAGCCGACCTCGGTCGTCACCTCCATGAACGCGATCCTGGACTACACCCACGTCTTCCGCTCCAGCGCGGTGAACGATCTGAAGGCTTCGTATCTGCGCATGGGCTACGAGGTTGATCCGGCGCCCTCGACAACGACGACGGATTTTGCCGCCAAGTACGGCCTGACGCCGTCAGAGATGGGCTCTGGAATGCCGTCGCTGAGCATCGATACGGGCAGCTACGGCAGCTCGACGGGTGGCAACGACGGCGGCCTCTCCATCAATCAGGTCTTCTCCTACGGAGACGATCTCTCCATGGTGGTTGGCCGTCACACGCTGTCCATCGGTGGCGAGTGGCGCTGGATGCAACTAGACCGGCGGCCCAACTCCGGCACCTATGGCGGCAGCTACACCTTCCCGGCCGCAAACACCAACAACGGCAGCACGGGCGGCAATGCCACGGCCTCCTTCATCCTAGGTACGCTCAGCGGGGCAACCATCTCTACGCTCCAGGAATTCTACTATCGCCACAAGTACCTGGGCGCGTATTTCATGGACCAGTGGAAGATTCTGCCCAACCTGACACTCGATCTTGGCATGCGCTACCATCTGGAGTTTCCCCGCACAGAGAAGAACGGCCTGCAGGGTAGCTTCCTGCCGAGCTTGACCGGCACCCTGAATGGTGTTGCGGCAACCGGCGCGTTCGCTTTTTCAGGGACCAATGGCCTGCCGACCACCCTGTGGCCGACCAACTACAAATGCTTCGAGCCGCGCGTGGGATTTGCCTATGCGGCCAAACCTAACTTCGTCGTAAGCGGATCGTTCAACCTGATGCATGCCCCCATGACGGGCGTCACCAATTCCAACATTCCGGCGCTGACTCCTAGCTCGCTGACCATTGGCAACGCGAATGGTGGAACCAATACAGCTGCATGGGTCAACTACATCACCAATCCTGTTTTGATTCCGAGCACAGGCGTTCCGGGAGTCCTGAAAGGACCTGCGCCGTTCTTCAGCTACGGCACGGGCTTCCTTCCCTGGATCTCACAAAGCGATGCAGTTCCCTACACCATCAACTGGTCGTTTGGCTTGCAGTACCAGATCTCTCGGGCCTCGATGGTTCAGGTCTCGTATGTTGGATCAGGTTCGCGCCGTCAATTTCTGCCGCTCGAAGAAACCAACATTCTTCCGTTGAGCACGCTGCAATCGCAGATCGCGACGAACTATAACTTCAGTGCGGCCACGGTGGCGGCGACTTACTTCCCGACGACGAAGGTGAATCCTAACTCCAACAGCCTTCCGTTCCCGCAGTTCTACAACAACACGGTCCAGACCGCCTATGTGCGCGAGGGCTCCAGCAACTACAACGGTCTGTATGTCTCCGGTACGCAGCGTATGGGCGGCGGCTTGACGGCGCAGGGCAGCTTTACCTGGGCCAAGTCAATGGACGACGGCTCGGGCTCCACCATCGACGGCATTCTGTCCACGGCGGGCATCTTCGGCTTGTCTTACCAGCAATCGCCCTATTCCCGCGTGGGAGAGTACGGACTGAGCAACTACGACATTCCCCTGCGTGGGGCCGTTGGTTATAACTGGGACGTTCCAGTGGGCCGCGGCAAGTTGTTCAACGTCAGCAACGGCCTATTGAATCGTCTGGTGGGCGGTTTACACACCTCGGGCATGTTCAACATGCAAACCGGATATCCGTTCTCGCCGACTGTCGGAACGGTTGGGTACTTCCTGACGAATACGATCACGACAAGCGGTTCCACGACCACCGTGAAGTACGGCGGCAACGGGAACGCGATTGGGAGCGGTTCGGGCCTTGTCTCGCTGCGTCCTAACGTTGTGCAGGGGGTTCCGATGATCCAGAGCAATTGGCGCAAGGACCCCTTCAACCTGACCGGCGCCGGGGGGTACATCAATCCGGCGGCCTTCGCAATCCCCGGCTTTGCGGGAACTGCCGGCAACGGCTACGTGAACACGCCCGCGTTCGGCAACAGCCCGCGCGCGCTGGGAGCTCGCAATCCGATGACCCTCTACTTCAACATGAGCGGCGCAAAGGATATCGCCCTGGCCGGAGACCGGGTGAAGCTGAACCTGCGCGCGGATGGGATCAACATCTTCAACCACACAAACTACTTCCTGAACCCCAACTCCAACCATAACCTTGCATCGACGCTGAACAGCACCACCGGTGCCTACGCGCTCAACACAAGCTTTGGCATCCTGAGTTCAGCCAACAATACACCAGGACGCACGTTCGGAGTAGGAGCGACACTGACCTTCTAAACCACTGAGCCGGAGTGCCGTGGGCTTCCACGACGCTCCGGCATGGGAACTCTGAGGAGCGGGCGGGGGGGGGACCCTCGCCCGCTCCTATTTTTTGGTGTGAACGCGCCGCCGGGAATTACGGGCGAGACTTGTGGTCCTGAATCAGAAAAGTACGCGTGACAGGCTTTGCGGTCTGGAACCTTTCGCCTGAAGCCGTTCCCCACTGGTAGGCGGTGACGGAAACTTCGATGGGAAACTTGGCGCGCACCGGAATCGGAGTGAGTTGCAACATTCCATCGACGATCTGCGCAGGGCCGTAGGAGATGTAATAATCCACGCGGCGATGCGTATTGGTGGCAGCGTGCAGCGGAACGGTCGCCGTCACCGGTGCGATGTCGGCAAGCGGCGGGAAGTCGATGGTCTGCGGCAGGCCCTCATTGTTGCTGGTGGGTACATCGAGCGTGGCTACCGCGGTCGCGTCCTTGTACGTTTCGTTGCTGGCCAAACTGGCTCCAATCAGGATGTGCGTGGTGCGGCCATTGACGCCTTCGCGGTCGAAGGCCACGCGGAAGGTGTCGGCTCCTGTTTGCAGCGTCTGGCTGGCCCAGCCGACTACCTTGTACTGAATCTTGGCAGCGGTATTGTGGCCGAGCGGGCGGCCCGCGTCGGAGAAAGGCTCTGGGACGGCTTGCCGCGGAACGGCCTGAACGCGGAAGGATTCGCCGTCGGGAAGCGGATCGAAGCGGATGCCCTGCAGCGCCCAGCCATTCCACCAATCTGCGGCCTTGCCGTCTTGCAGGAAGGCGATCATCTGGTCCTGCTTGTGCTCGTCGCGGCGGAAGAGCGACTCCCATGCGCGCGCCTGCTCTTCGTCGAAGAACCAGAATGCCTTGCCAGGATCGCCCTTGTACCGGGAGACAGGAGCAGTGGCGAAGGTTTCTGCGGGGTCTCCCAGCCAGCCGCTTTCGAAGGAGACGGAGCGCAAGGCGCCGCCGGAGCTGAGGCGGGCGGCGATGGCCTTGTGCAAGAAGAGCGTGAGATAGCCGGTCATACGATCGTCCCAGCCAACGTGGCCATGGTCGCGGTCGAGCATGCAACTGAGAAGGGCGTGGGGCACGGCCTGGCGCACATCGAGAAAGCGCTGCACGGTGACAGGCCACCAGCCGTTGCGGACCTTTCCGGGCGGCATGACCTCTTCGTATTCTCCGGTGAAGGTCAGGAGGGGAATGCCTTCGAGGCCGGAGGTGGACCCATCCGGGCCAACGGCGGGAACCGCGCCTTTGATGACGATGCCGGCAACGACGCGCGCGGGGGCCTGGCGGTCCACACCTTGCACGAACTGGCTGTTTCCGGAGTGGCCGATGGGAATCCAGGGCGCTGTTGCAATCTCAGAGTAGCCGGAGCGCGCCGCGAGTTCATCGGCTGCGGTTTGCAGATAGCGAACAAGATCCGGGCTGTTGAAGAAGTCCTTCCTCCATCCTGCTTGAAAAAAGACGATGGCGATTCCATCGCGTGCCGCTTCGGCGCGCAAGGCTGGATCGTCGCAGAGGCGGCGCTCGATGATATTGGCCGGAGCCCACAGCACGGCGCGGACACGCGGCGTCTGGGGAGGGATGTAAAGGAAGAAATGCGAAGCTGCATAGAGAGATGGATTGACCGTGGAGGGAGGCAATGTGACGCCAAACTGGTACTCGGCAGCGCCTGCCGCATGGGCAGCCAGAGCAGCAGCAAAGAGAAAAAGAACAGGTCTGCGCAAGCGCTTTGGCAGAGCTATTCGAGAAAAGGAGAATCGCGAACTTCGAAAACGAGCAAACATGTTCTTCGGTGACCTCTCGATGTTGGATTGGTGCGATGGTGTAAGCAGAATCTTCACCGCATACTCTCCATTAAAGGTCTGCGGAGGCATGCAGGAACAAAGAGGATTCCTCCATTCTCGCGCATTTTCCGATCGCGCAGGGAATTGGTGCGAAGCACGGTTTGGGATCGTGAATCCCCCGCCTATTGATCCGGCCCTCAAATACTGACCTGCTTTCCCACCCATTTCGCGATGAAACCTGCGAAATGGATGGGGGCACGGTACTTCTATTTCAGGGCCGGATCAATAGGACATTGCGAGGTACGAAAAGTTCAAGCAGGCGGTCGAAATATTCCTATGCAGCGGGGTGCGAAGAAGAAGAGAGTTATCTAGGGGCTTCTGCGGTTACGGCGGAATGCAGATCCCGGGAGACCGCGCATGGGCATGGAGATTTATCGGGCTGGAATGGCGCTGCAACTTGCAGCCGCACTGATCCTGAACATTGCACTTTGTGGAGCAGTTGCAGCCGAAGCGCCTAGTGGCGGTGCAAAGACAGGTGCAACTCAATCCCGCACGGAGGAGAGCGCCCGCATCAAAGCAATCGATGCGGCCATTGCCGCGCGGCGGCAGCAGTTGATCGAGTGGAGTCAGTCTGCGTCCAATACTCAGGACCCGAAGTATCGTCCTTACGACATCCTTGCGGCTACGGCGAGGGATGGTTGCGGCGGACCCGAGCGCGCCGGGTATATGGCGGATCTAGGCAAGATGGGGCTTACCGATACGACCAAGCCGTTCCGTTTCGAGATGTTTGCTCTGCCGCCGCTGGTGCGCTATCTCTACATGTACGGCCAGTGCATGAGCGATGCGCAGAAGGAAGCTTTGTTGCGAGGGCTTTCAACGACGCGAAGACGGCTCTCCGCGCACGGAACGTTGAATCACATGATGATGCAGGATTCGTCCTGGTACCTGCTGGCGCAGTACTTCCCCGATGCGCGGTGGACCGATTGGGATGGAAAGCAATACTCGTCGGCCGAAGTGATGGCGCTGGAAAAGCGACTGCTGCTGAAGCGGGACTGGCGGTTCTTCCAGACCGGCAGTCAGGAGATGCTATCGCCGACCTATTCGTTGACGAATCTCTTTCCATTGCCGAATCTGATCGACTTTGCGAAGGATCCAGAGGTTGCGGAGCGCGCCAGAAACGAAGCTAGTCTGGAGGTGTTGCTGCTCAAAGCACACTCCTTCCATGGGGAGATCATGCCGCCGTACATTCGCCGGAACGTAGATCAGACAAATGCTCCACTGCCCGATGGATGGCAGACGTTTCCCTCCATCGGCCAGCATACGCTCTGGTACTACTTTGGCGAACCGGCCAGTGGGTCATACGATTTTTTCCAGCATACCCG
>Ga0316231_1002857_pt1 | contig 15864 bp, 12 predicted proteins | sample TBH18027metaG_FD_206002 | JGI IMG/M metagenome (GOLD analysis project Ga0316231, IMG submission 206002) | Freshwater microbial communities from Trout Bog Lake, Wisconsin, USA - TBH18027 | ecosystem: Environmental > Aquatic > Freshwater > Lake > Hypolimnion/Profundal zone | place: USA: Wisconsin...
CAACCCGTTCATGCGCAAACTGCCGCCTGACGGGATTCCGACTTCGCAGGATGAGATCGATGTAATCCCAGTTAATCGTCGCGGCCTTTCATTTTTTACGTCGAAGCCGGCGCTGGATACGGCACTAATCTCCATAAATATTCCTGTCGGAAACTCGGTGCGCGTGGTTCACGCCTTGCCAGTTGAGGTCGAAGCGATCAGGGCAGGTAAAATGCCGCTCGTTCGCTGCTTCGTGGTCGATGGAAAACTTATTCCCTGGTATGAATGGGGTGACTATTGTCCTTATCGGGACTATTTCGCGGCGGAAGCCGACGATTGGATCTGGTTTGGCAGCAGCATCGTGGCTTGCTGTCTACCGGTCGAATCGCTGAGCGTCAACATCGATCGCTACATGGAAGCCGAAGCCAGCACATTGACATCCGATGGCGAGCAGCATGAAGGACATGCCAGTCCATGGCGCCGGTATCGCTTTGGAACGGCGCCTGCGGCCAAAATGCTCCAGCAACGCGGCGGCGGGTTGCGCCGTACCTTGCACCGGAGCGAAGAACAGCCTGTGCTCGGACCGAAGAAGCCGCCAGCCGATGCGTTGGAACGAATCCGTTGCCGTCTGGTATCTGTGGTCGAGCAGATCGAGTCATTGGATCCCGAGTTACACGCACAGAGCACGCATCTTGACACCGTGGAGGCTCGGCTGAGACGGCAGCTTGACAGACTGGTTGTTCGGCAATTGGTTAGTGCACCGGACGAACTTCGTCACCTTGCCAAAGCCGTCTGCCCCACAGGCAACGTGGCCGGCCCGCTAGGATCTCCCGCGCGAAGGCATAAAATTCATGCCTCGCGCCATCCGCTAGAAGCCGCCATTCCCGAGAGCATCCTGGTGGCGGAGAATCCCATGTTTGAGGATGTTTAGTTGCTAGCGGCTAGCGCCGAGGCAATCTCGTCTTCGTCCAACTCCGCGACTATGGCCGGAGCATCGTCCCAACGGTTCGCCAGTCTGCGAAAGAGGAAGATCCCAATCAGATAGGCTATCGCCACGAACAGGAATACGGCGCCGTAGTTGACAAGGCGGACGAGTTGTCCGCAGATAATCACGGACACAAATGCCGCGAGCGTGCCGGCAGCTTGCTGGATTCCATAGGCGCGGCCTCGAAACTGGGACGACACTCTTGTGCATGTAATGGCCCCCACCGAAGGGCTCAGGGTGGCCAGGCATACGCCCATAAAGAAATAGACAATTGCAAATATCCAGACGTTATGGGTCATGAACAAAAGAGTCGCGCCCACCGCGCCTCCTGTCAGGCCGATCAGGATGTTTCGCTCGTAGCCCCATCGCTGTCCGATAAGAGACCATCTGTAAGCCGTCAGGACAAACGCAATTCCCGGCAGCGAGTACGTTATCGCCGGCAGCCACCAAGGCTGCCATCCGTGGAGCGTCTCCAAGTGCAGCACCAGGAATGGGTTGATCGAGTTGCCGCAAAGCCATGCCAGCATGATGGTTACCATGAGCGATGACATGATGGGCGATCGAACGGCAGTTCCCAAGTCCTGGGCAAGACTCGTCTTTTCTGTGGGGGCGACCTTATTCGGTTCCTGGACCAGCCACCAAACGGCCAGAGTCGAGATAAACACGGCCGTGCCCGATACCGCCATAGAACAGCGGTAACCGGTCATTCGGGCCAGAAACGCGCCGAACGCCGGTCCGACAATCAACCCGACATTGGCAGTGCTTTCGAGAATGGCCACATACCGCGGCGCCTTTTCTTCGGGAGTGTTTGTGCCAACCAGAGCGAACGACCCGGGGATGAATCCTGTCAGGGCTCCGTTGAGGAAACGGCAGAGCGTTAGCTGCCAGGGTGTTCGGCAGAGGCTCATCGCCCAGTAGACGCATGCCAGGCAAAATCCGGCGCGCAAGATCATAGGTTTACGCCCGAATCTGTCGCCGAGTTTGCCCCAGGAGGGCTGGGCCACCATGGCGGCCAGCGATTGGGCGGCGAAGATGACGCTGACCCATGTTGCGAAATGGGGACCGCCGCCTCCGATCTCTTTGAGGAACTTTGGCAAAAAGGGAACAATTTGCTGCCAGCTAAGGGAGGCGAGAAAGACTGTTACGGAGAGAACGCAAATATTGCGTTTATAATAGGGCAATAGATCACCAACTCAGACACTTGCTGTGATCATTGTACCACGGCGTTTGCGATAGCATTGACCAGTTCGCTAACCTGAAGGGGCTTTGCGACATAGCTGTCCATGCCTGCCTCTATGCATCGTTCGCGATCGCCCTTCAATGCGTAGGCCGTCATCGCGATGATCGGCACGTGACCTCCCGTCTGTCGCTCTTTCTCGCGAATGGCCCGCGTGGCCTCGAAACCGTCCATCTCCGGCATTTGGACATCCATCAAGATCGCGTCGTAGATTTCGTGGTTATAGTATTCGATCGCAGCCAGCCCGGTGCCGGCGATGGTAACGGTATGTCCGCGTTTTTCGAGCAGGCGGCTCGCCAGGCGCTGGTTAATCGGATTGTCTTCGACCAGGAGGATCTTTAGGGGCCGCGACGTGGGTGGCGCTGCAACATTCATTGGTGGACCATTCCGTCTCAATGTGGCGGCGCCGGCGATTCGTGTGATTGAGTCAAGCAAGTCGGATTGCTTAACCGGCTTGGTCACATGGTCCTCTATCCCAGCGTCTCGAAATCGCGCTGCGTCTTTTCCAAGATCGGTGGAGGATATCATCATTATGACGTGTCTTGTGAGGCCCGGTTCGCTCAGGATCAATTTGGCCAGGTCGAACCCGTCCATTTCGGGCATCAGTCTGTCGATGATCGCAATATTGAATGGGTCGCCCTTATTCTTGCCGTCGCGAAGAATTTCGAGCGCTTCATGTCCACTATGGGAAATATCGGCCCTCATGCCCCAGTTGGTCAGCATCTCTTCGATGATATGCAAGTTCGAAGTGTTGTCGTCAACCACGAGCGCGCGTAGACCGGAGACGCGCGCTTCGTCGGAAGCACGAACCGGCGGCGCCGTATCCGAGATCTGGAACTTAGCAGTAAAATGAACAGTCGTTCCCGATGCGCTGCTCTGTGCCCAGATGCGGCCGCCCATCATGTTGACAAGCTGCGCGGAGATCGTCAGACCCAAACCGGTGCCGCCGTATCGGCGGCTTGTCGAAGAATCCACCTGCACGAATGCGTCGAATATCCGACTCAGACGCTCGGGCGGTATTCCTATACCGGTGTCCGACACCCAGAAGTGCAGGGTCGCTTCTCCATTATTGATCTGCTCCAACTCCACATTCGCGATGATTTCTCCATGCTCCGTAAACTTGATCGAATTGCCAACCAGGTTTCCGACAATTTGTCGAAGGCGCCCGGGATCTCCTATGAGGTTGTCTGGGACGTCTGGGCTTACATGAATCGCTACCTCGATACCTTTGGCCTCGGCGCGATTCGCTAAAGTTGCAACCGTGTCCCCGATTGATTGTGCGAGGCTAAAGGCGATCCGCTCCAACTCCATTCGACCAGCCTCGATCTTGGAGAAGTCGAGAATGCTGTTGAGCAGGCTGAGCAAGTGGTCCGCGGAGAGCTTAACCATATCGAGATACTCGCGCTGCTCCTCGGTAAGAGGCGTGTCGAGAGCCAGTTCCGTCATACCTATAATGCCGTTCATCGGTGTGCGCAATTCGTGCGACATGTTTGCGAGAAATTCGCTTTTCGCTCGGGTCGCCGACTCGGCGGCCAACTTGGCCGAGCGCAGTTCTTCCATCATTGCGCGCATTTCCGTGATGTCTTCTGATATGCCCAACAGAAACTCAGGTTCACCCTGCTCGTCGTACATCGGAATTTTCTTCGTGTGCAGATAACGGACCCCGTGCGCCAATGTATGTATGGGCTCCTCAGGGATGTCTTTGAGTTTGCGGTGATCGAGAACATCCCGATCGTACTTTACAAACCATTCTGCTTCGCTTGGCGGAAAGAAGTCGTAGTCGTTTTTTCCATAGAAGCTCTCGCGAGACGCGCCAAGAAGTTCTTCTCCTGCACGGTTAATGAGTACAAAACGTAGATCCGACACCTCTTTGACGAAGATCATATTGGGGATGTTTTCGATGATTGAGTCGAGGAAGCCCTTAACCTGGCGCAACTCGTCTCCGGCTTTGCGCTGAACAGAGATTTCATGAGCGACCCCGTAGACCAGCCCTTCACTCACGGCCGCAATGGCACGCCAGCTAAACCAGTGCTCGCCGCCGCAAGCGTCGACGATGCGACATTCGTGCTCGGAGGATGAACCGCCGCTCGCTACGGATGCCAGAGTGGAGACAACGTCCGCCCTGTCATCTGGATGCACAAACGAGTCAATGGAGCGGCCCAGTAAGCGATCTTCGGGGTAGGCGAGCAGGGAAGTCCACGCGGGATTAACGCGCCGCAAACGGCAATCCTGCCCGGTTATGAAGAAGATGTCTGGCGAGAGAGTGAAGAACTGATGCATCTCTTGCTGGATGCGATCCTGCTCCTGCTGCATTTGCGCTTTCTGTCTGGAAAACGACAACTCGGCCCTGGCAACCCTGCCCGCTATCTGGCGTCCAGCGATAAGAACGAGACAGGATACGATTGCCATGGAGCACATCGACCAGATTGCCCCGATGATTGCCGCATGCGGGTGGGCGGTCAGTACAATGCGATAAAGCAACCCATCGGCTAGGACTGCAATTGCGGCAATCGGAAGGCACATGCGCATTAATAGCGCACTGATCGAGCTGCCTACGAACAGACGGGCTGGAAGTCGTGCCGGCCCACAGATTCCCAGTATTCCGAGACCTGCGATGATCCATGACAAGGCGCTCCAGAACGACACGGTGGTCTCGCCGTGGACATACATCGATCTGGTTTCATACAGATAGCCAAGTACGATCAGACTGTTTGCCAGGATCGCAATCGTCGCCAGAACTGACGCAGGCCTTGACAGCCATCTTCGCCGGCCTCGGACAATCGCAAGAAAGGCGGCGATGGCGAGGCCGGCCGAGCACACCGCTGAAAGAGGCGTCATCGTCGATATATGCAGGTTGTGTTGGACTTGACCCAGGAGCATTGGAACGTCCTGCAGACGAAGCAGCGGTACCAATAGCGCGCACATGGAAATGAATGCCGGAACGGCTACCCTTAGAACCTGTGGGAGACGCTGCCTGCAGAGGAGTAGCGCTGCGCCGACAAGTAAAAGCACAACACCGGTTGGAAGAGACGGCGCAGGCGTGAACCGGTGCGGAATCGGCCAGACGTAACGAGTGGATGACCATCCGGTCAGGACAACTAGCGCCGTTGCAAAGATAATTGCTCCACAGCAGCGCGCGAGTCGCTCGAACCCGAGACTGATCCTGCGCGCGGATCGCAGCGCAGCGACATTCGGCACCCCCATGTCTGTCTTCTCCCGTGCGTGTCTGGCATGTACTTACCCGGATTCGGGCAAGAGTACGTCAGAGCCAAAGACCGTCGTGTCGCTCACTGTGTCGCGCATTCTTGTCTAAGGTATAATCAGGCACATGCTCACCGCCGAAAGAGAAGCGATGGGGCCGCTCATGATCGGCTCGGTACGGATCGATACGCCGCTTGTGCTTGCACCTATGGCTGGAGTGACCAACCATTCGTTTCGTTTGCTTTGCCGCCGATACGGGGCGGGATTGGTCGTCACTGAGCTCCTGTCTTCCCACGCCATCCATCATAGAAATCCCAGAACGTTCGGCATGTTCGATTGGACACCGAGCGAGAGTCCGGTTGCCGTTCAGCTCTTCGGTGGCGACCCGGCAATGATGGCCGAGGCCGCGCGGATGGTCGAGGATAACGGTGCGGATATCGTCGACCTGAACATGGGGTGCTGGGTGCCAAAAGTAGCCAGAACCGGCGCGGGTGCGGCTCTGATGAAGGACGTCTTTCTGGCGCAAGAGGTGGTTCGCGCCATGGTGAATGCGGTCAAGATACCGGTGACGGTCAAGATCCGTTCGGGCTGGGACCGGCAGAAGACCACTGCGGTGGAGTTCGCGCAGCGAGCACAGGATGTCGGCGCGCGCGCTATTGCCGTTCATGCAAGGTTCGCGTCGCAGGGCTTCACCGGTACGGCCGACTGGAGCGTGATACGTCGCGTTAAGGATGCTGTAACCATACCGGTCATCGGAAACGGGGATGTCGACACGCCCGAGAGCGCCCAGCGCATGATTTGCCAGACCGGCTGCGATGCGGTTATGATAGGTCGGGCGGCAATGGGGAATCCATGGATTTTTCGTGAGGTCGCGCACTTTCTTCAAACGGGAGAACACCTTGCTCCGCCGAGTTTCAGTGAGAGGGTCGAGGCCGCGCTAACGCATCTTAAGACGTTGGCTGCCGATCCGTATGTGGGTGAGGCGCGCGCCGTTTGCGAGATGCGAGGCCAATTGCCCCATTACTTCAAAGGCTTCCCCGGAGTCTCAAAATTTCGCTCCGAGCTAGTGCACTTGGAATCGATCGATGCGATCGAGGACTTTCTCTTGCGCACGGAATAATATCAATGGACGACGCGGCAGCAACCAGCGACACGAAACGTGTCAAAGAGATAGCACTGCTTTCCATACTCTGTTATGTGGCGTTCTCTGTCTGTATTCCGCTTATCCGGCTGCCGCGCCTTCATGGCCATGCGATGCACGCTCTGGTAAACTGGGCCACACTGGCTACCACATTCCTATTCATGCTCCTGCAGTTGTGGTTGCCACGCTCGTTGGTCGCACTGAAGATGAAGGCAGGCGCGGCTCTGGGCGCTGCTGCCACATGCGCAGTGTGCTGGCTCGGGTTCTTTAACCTGCTCGCACATGCACGCATGCATCACCATCCAATGTACTCGCCGGATATCGTACTCGGGGTGACCGGGGCGCCTGTTGCTCTAACCGTGGGCCTATCATGTCTTGGTCTCTTGTTGTCCCGGATTATACGCGAAGTCAATGTGTTGCTTCCCGTTGCTTTCATCGCCATGCCCATCGACTATATCGGTGCGATGACCCCGACAGGGTATACAGCGGACATGGTCCGACACCATCCGAGCGTCGTACAGAGCGTCTCCGTAGGGGTTCCGGTCTTCCACGGGGTCGCGCCGATAGGCTTTATCGGGCCGGGAGATGTCCTATTTGTCGCGTTCTTTCTTGCCGTCGTCCAGAACCTGGAGCTGAATACCAAAGGGACATTCTGGCTGATGTTTGTGTTGCTCGCATCGACGATGATCGTTGTGACTGTTCTGGGAGTGAATGTGGCGGCTCTAGTGCCGATGGGAATCGCGGTTCTGATCGCAAATTTCCGCTACTTTCATCTGCGCCGATCCGAGGTGTTCGCGTCGATCTACGCCATGTTGATCGTCCTTGCCCTTGTAACGGCGTTCTTTGTATACTCGCACCACCATTTCTTTCCCGCACATGGGAAATAGGGAGAAAATACATGCAGCGCCGGGTTGTCCTTCTCGAAACCGATGAAAGAGCGGGGTTGGTGGCGGATATCGCCGATGCCTGCCGCCGCCGTGGCGTGTCCCTCGAAATATCCACCGGCCCAGGCCATGTGCTTCTCAGCTTCGAGGCCCAAGACACGGTGATGGAGGCTGCCAGCGCCGATCTCGAAGCGATCATCGGCGTGGCAAAAGCGCACAGCTACACAGTCGCGACGGGGTGACGCGCCTCGATCAGCCGAATCTCTTCCAGCGCCGTCTTAACCGCAAGGCCGCTCGCCTCTGGAGTAACCCTTTCCAGCGGGGTGCCGTTTGCCACCGAGTCGAGCAGATCTTGAATCTCAAGCTGATACGGGAACGCCCCATCGACTTCCAGATCAGTCGGTTCCTCGCCTGCGCGATATAACTTGAGTTGCGGACCGATCGCGGAGTCGTGGACAAGGGTTGCGCGCTCGAGCACGACTGAGAAGCTGTATCGAAACGGTGTCTGATTATTGTCCCACTCGCTGTAAAGTTGAACGAGATGGCCGCCGTCGTAGGTCCAAGTTGTATTTACGAGCGCCGGCATTCCATCGCAAAACCGTCCCGACGCTTCGATCTTGTCGGGTTTTCCAAACCACCAAAGAGCTGCGTCTACATCATGGATGTGCATATCGAGGACGACCCCGCCCGATAGGTCTCCATTTCTGAACCAGCCGTTCGAGCCGGTCGGAGTACCGCCTGCTCTGGTCATTGTCGCGCTGAGCGGCTTGCCGTACTGGCCGCTTTGAATGATTTCGGCGGTTTTGACATAGTGGCCCCAATAGCGAAGGCAATGTCCGATTAAGAGCCGCTTCCCGCTCTTTCGCCAGATGGCCAGAAGGGGCTCGATTTCGGATTCGTGGCGAACCATGGGCTTCTCGCACATCACGTTCTTGCCGGCAGCAAGCGCGGCCATCGCCACTTCGGCATGAAGGTATGTGGGCAGGCAGATATCGACCAGGTCAATTCTGGGATCTGCCAGCAGATCGTGGTAGTTTTCATACATCGCGATGCCGGCAAGATCCACATGCGGCGTCTTCGATGGGTCGATATTGAGCTCGATCGATGCCCAATCTCCCGTCCTCTTGTGCTCATCGATGTCGCACATTGCCACAATCCGCCCGTTGCGGCTGGCCAGATGGCAGTTGTAATGCACACGGCCGATTCCTCCAAGCCCGATAATGCCTACATTAACCATAATTCACCTATTAATTTGCCTTGTGATCGACTCTATCAGCTCTTTGGCTAATAAGATATCCTTGCGCTGCTGCTCGCCGTGGATTTCCCGCTCAATGGTGAGCGGGCCACGATAACCCAGAGCAATCAGCTTCTTCAGCCAACGCGTGAAGTCCACATCTCCTTGACCGAGCGGCATTTCCGTGCCAAGCTGCCCTTCCTGTGTTGGCCAGCAGCCGTCTTTGCAGTGTACGCCATCGATAAATGGCGCAAGAATATCGAGCGCTTCGATCGGATTGTCGTTCCCGTAGAGAATCATATTGGCCGGGTCGAAATTGACACGCAGGTTGAGTTTGTCCACATCGTCGATGAACCGCCTCAGCCCAGCCCCCGTTTCCTGCCCGGTTTCGAGCGCAAACACCTGACCGTGGCGCGCCACATCGTCGCAGACCGTTCGCATCGCTGCGACTACATCCTGGTAGGCGGGATCGGACGGGTCTTCGGGAACATAACCGATATGTGTCTGTAGGCGCGTCACGCCGAGTTTGCTTGCGAAATCCGATGCCTGACGTATATGCTTGAGCCGCTCGGCGCGAGTGGACTCGGGCACCAGGCCGACAGTAGCCTGCACTGTTGCGATATCGCTATATTGGTCGCCTTCGAATCCGCAAACAACCGACGTGATCTCAATGCCTGTTTCAGCCAGCGCGCGTTTAATGAGCGCAATGCCGTCTGGAGTGTCCAGTCCGCCCGGGTAGCTGATCTGAACCGTGGGGATTCCCATGTCCCGAACGTAAGTCAGGGCTTGTTCAGGGGATGGTTCGATGCCGACGATGACTCCGATTGCCAGAGGTGTCACGGTATTTCTCCTTGTTGTGTCGGAACATTGTAGCCGACTGCCGGATATCATTGCAAGGCTTGCGGGGTTCGGCCTTGGACGAAAGCCCCCCGGCTCTTATGCTGCCGAAGCCGGGGGCTTCCATCGCGTCTCTCTGCAATACCAGCGATCAATTCCAAACGTAATACGGCGACGTTGCGTTGGCGCCGTTTGAGTACCGATAATTGCCGCTGTCCGCGCACGTAGCGCCATTCCATGACTTGAAGACGCACATCGTACCAACCGCGCCGGTTGGCATATTTGTTGGGTCGGCGAACGGTATAACAGCGTTCAACCCCGCGCATCCCGGAACCGAGCAATTGTATGTTCCGCCGGAGTTGGTCGCCGTAGCATTAAATCCCGGCGTAATCTTAACATGTCCGTCTGCAAAGAGGAGGTTTAATGTGCTGTTGTTGACATGACGCGGCATGTTGGCATAGCCGCCTGCCAGGACACGGTTCGTCAATTGGTTCGTATCGTAGTCCGTGTTCAAGCCGAAGTATGTTGATTGGAACATATAATAGCTTGTGTTCTGAGTGCTGCTCACCGGGTTGTTATTTCCAAGCATATAGGCTTCGACAAGCGCTACCGTCGACGATGGGTTGTTAAACTCACCCGTCGGCTCATATCCAATATTATTATTGTAATCGTAGCTCGATCCAATTTGAGTGGGATCGCTCGGGCATCTGTATACGCCCTCCGATTTAACATATGGGAAGATCGCCCACTCCAGCCGGCAACAGCTTGCGGAGAGCGAGCAGCAGGGTGTAGGGTCCCAGTTCATGGGATAACACTCGTCGTAATCCGAAGTATATTGAACCAATGCCAGGCCGAGTTGCTTGAGGTTGGACGCGCACGCGGCCTGACGCGCCTTATCCCGCGCAGTGGCGAAAACAGGGAAGAGAATAGCAGCGAGTATCGCAATAATAGCGATAACAACGAGCAATTCAATTAAAGTAAATGCTTTTCTGTGATTGTGCGACGTGTTCATATCCGTAACCTCCACGTATATCGAGCTTGTCGGATGAAAGCAACAAACTCCTTAACCAGCGCCATTTTATCATGGAACTCTGGTTTTGTCTAGCCTTTTTGCTGCGTTGGAGGAATAATGGCGCCCTGCGATGAAGAATGCCGCAATATGCCGGCAAGGAACCAGACAATGTTTTATCGGCAGTTGTTTGCTTTCGCGATTATCGCTCTAATCGCCTCCTCCTCGGGCGCTGCGCCTCTGGTCATCGTGTCTCACCACTCGTCCCCGTTTGTGATCGATGTCGCTGCCGATGCGTCACCGGCGATTCTGGCTGCGGCAAAGGAACTGTCCGATGTCATTGCGCAATCGACGGGCGTTCGGCTGCCTGTGACCAGCCAGCGTTCTGTGGGCCCCATGCTGGCTGTCGGAAGTGCTCGACGCAAGCCCGTAAGCCTGGAGGGGATAGAAATCGAGAGGTCTGGCCGCAATATCTTGCTAGGATATCCAGCAGACCGTAGCGCGGTATATTCCGTCGAACGATTTCTCGAAGTCACAATCGGCGCTCGCTGGTATACGCCGGACGAGGTCGTGCTTCCTCACCGGGATAGTCTGTATGCTCCGGATACGTCAATCACGGAGCATCCTGCTTTTACTTATCGCGACACCGATATTTTCGAGACGCGCGCCTCTGCCCTGTTCGATGCGCACGTTCGGCTCAATGGGGTGAGCTGCCCGGATATGAGCCAGGTTGGCGGCGCCAACCTCGATTTTGCGGGCGGCGAGAACTTTTTTGAGCTTGTTCCGCCGGCCAAATACATCGCGGAGCATCCCGAGTACTTCAGCCTGGTCGGCGGGCAGCGACGCACCGCCGGCGATGCTCAGCTTTGTCTTACCAACGACGACCTATTTCGGATCGTCGTGGATTCTCTCATTGCCAAAGCAAAAAGCAATTTATCGCTCACGACACTGGCCCTATCACCCAACGATGCCGGCGACGGCGCCTGCCAATGCGATCGCTGCAAAGCGGCCGACGCGCGCTTCGGCGGCCCCGCGGGAACGGAGTTGGATTTCGTGAATCGTGTCGCAGCGGCCGTCGACAAGGCGCTTCCAGGTCGGCATTTGAAGGTGATGACCCTGGCGTACCAGTACCTCGAAAAGCCGCCGCTGAACGCTCGCCCGGCTGACAACGTGCTTATCTGTTTTTGCCCGATCGGCGCCTGCATCGGGCATGGGTTGCAAAACGATCCGCCAAATCAGAATATCCGCAAGAATCTCGAAGGGTGGAAGGCTATCACCAGGCCTGGCAACCTCTATATATGGCATTATGCCGCAAACTTCCGCAGCTTTCTTCAGCCCGTCCCGGACTGGAACGAGCTGGCGGTCGACTTCAAGTATTATAAGACCCTGGGTGTTGCCGGCGTATTCGTCGAAGGCAACTATCAGGCGAGTGGCGAGATGAATGAACTGCGAACCTGGCTCATCGGCAAACTGCTTTGGAATCCGCGTCAGCCTGTTTGGCCGCTGATCGACGAGTTTTGCTTGGCCTATTACGGCGCGGCAGGTTCCGATATCGTCCAATATCTTCGAGCGTTGTCCGCTCCACTTTCCACCCCGGGTGTCCATTTGAACATCTACCAGGGCGCCAGGGACGGCGTGCTTACCGACGATGCGCTACGTCAGGCGGATGCCGCTCTTTCCCGTGCCGAATCGCATGCAACTGATGACAAGTTCAGGCGCAGGGTCAGTATTGTCCGTCTCAGTCTGCGCGAGGTGGATATCGAGCGATCCATTCCGGGGCCAACGGCATCTGAGACCGAGAAGGCGGCATTTCGCCAAAAGCTGGCTACATTTGAAGCAGACGTAAAGTCGGCTGGTATCCTTCGGCTGCGAGAGGGAGCGTCGACGGACCAGTACTACACCCAGTTGCTCGGGAAGGCAAAATAAGGACGGTTTGAAATGCAAACGCCAGAAGACAATCATTGGAAGCTCATTGGCAGCCGCGAGATCTATCGCAACCCGTGGCTTCGAGTCCGCGAGGATCAGGTAATCCGCCCGGATAACAAGCCCGGCATATACGGTGTGGTGGAGTTTCAAACCACGGCGCTTGGGATAGTCCCGCTCGCGGAAAATGGCGATACCGTGCTTGTCGGTCAGTATCGATACACTCTGGGCGAGTATTCGTGGGAACTGCCGGAAGGCGGAGGGGCCAAGCACGGAGACACGCTGCCCGACGCCAAGCGGGAATTGGTCGAGGAGACAGGGATTACGGCCAGCGAGTGGATCGATCTTGGCCGGTTTCACCTTTCCAACTCCGTGACCGACGAAGCCGGGCGTATTTATCTGGCGCGAGACCTAACTTTCGGCGACGCCCGCCCCGATGGCGACGAAGTGCTTCGAACATGGCGCTTGCCGCTCGGAGAGGCGCTGGCCATGTGCATGGATGGACGCATAACCGATGCCGTTTCGATTATCGGAATTACGCGGGCATTCAACCGGCTACAGAAGGGTCCGCCTCAATTAGGCTGATCTTGGGCATCAATCGTATGGGGCCGGGTTTGGGTTTGCCGTCGAACAGGGCAAGCAGCGCCTGGGCGGCGCAGACTCCGACAGCGTCCATGTCCAGGCCACTGAGCCAGGTTCCGGGTTGGTAGTACCAACGAGTGGCCAGGTCGTCGACAGCATGTAGGTCAATATCGCGGCCTAAGACAAGACCGGTTTCACGGATAGCCGACGTTGCGCCTAGAACGCATGCGGGGCTCAAGGCGACAATCGCGGTTGGTCTGCACCCATCGGCGAGCCATCCCGAAACAATGTGCGCGCTGTCGAGGCGATGCGATGCTTCAGCAAACCAGCGCTTCGAGTCCTGCATACCTTCTCGCCAGGAGTCGATGATCAGCTTGTGATAGACATCGTGCACAGGCGCGATTATGAGCCCAATCTGCTCGTGGCCCAGGCTCTGAAGGTGGTCGATTGCGCCGCGGATCAACCCGGGAGCATCGTGCGCCACGCTTGTGAGATCCGTGCGCGGGCACTGGCCGATCAGGACGATTGGCTCGGGAATCTGGCTAAGATCGTCCCACAACTGGTCCGAACCCCTGTAGACGCGAAGGACGCCGCCATCGCAGATCCCTGTCGCGATCATCTCGCTCAGGACGCTCGCCTCCATGTCTGTCGCTTTGGCAATTTCGATCAGCAGGCGGTACCCTTCTTCGCGGAGCGTCTTGGCCACGCCTGCCAGATCCGATTCCCGGAGAGCAGGGAACTCTTTGGTCTCGTCGAGAGTGGCAAGGTAGACGATCTGGCGGGATTGCCGCATCCTGAGAGCCTGTGCTAAGGCGTTCGGACGGTAGCCCAGCTCGCGCGCAGTAGAAAGTATCCGCTGCCGCGTATCCGGGCGCACCCGCCCCCGCAGACGTCCATGAAGGACATCGGAAACGATGGTTTGCGAGACCCCGACGGCCCTCGCGATTTGGGATTGTGTGACTGCCATCCTGCTATCCTTGCTCGATTGCGAGCCTGTGGTGAATATGTCATTGTAGTGTTTACTGCCTGCTCTGTCAATGATTGCGGGCATTATTGCGACATCATCGTCCGCGCACGACAGGGGTACACTGGGCTAAGATAAGTAGAGAAGTGCGGATTTGGCAACGGAGAAATGGAATGGGCGTTTTAAGAGCATTTGCGGTGATGACAATGATAGCGGGACTCATGATGGGAACCACTGCAGAGGCGGCCACGAAGCTGTTCTATGTGCGCGACTATGGGGCATTGCCCGACAGCCATCAAAACTCCCACGATGCCATTACCAAGGCGATCAATGCTGCGGTTGCGTCTGGAGCCCCCGCGGAAGTCGTGTTTGGCCGGGGTGAATATCGCATTCGCGGTGAGGGCATTTCGAATGATCCTCAGATGGATTTCGCCTTCCAGGTATCGAATGCCAGGGATCTTACCATCCGCGGTCAGGGGAACGGCGTTACTCGGCTGGTGTTCACTAACCCAAAGCTGGGAGGCTTTCGGATAATAGGGTGCCAGAACATCCAAATCAAGGACTTCTCTGTCGACTATGATCCCGTGCCGCTAACACAAGGAATGGTCGTGGCAGTCGACCATGTGAATAGGACCTGGGATTTGAAGATAGACCCTGGCTATCTGGAATTGGACAATGCGATCTTCTCTCAAGCAAAAGTCAAGCGCGGAAACATTATTCATGCTAACGGAAAGATCGGCGGAACGATATTCTCCTCCGAGTGGACAAAAGTGGGAGACCGAACCTGGCGTATGAAACAGAGCGGCAATTGGTGGTATGCGGATTCCGGCGGCGCAGACCTATTGAAGGAGATAGGGATGGAGCCCGGCGTTCGCTACTACCACATGGCTCGAAACTACGGCATGAATTTCTGTCCTACGGCATCTAAGAACGTAACATTCGAAGGGATTACAGTCTACGCCAGCCCGAGTTGTGTATTTTGGGGCGCAAACAACGAACATGTTACCGTACGTAATTGCCACACGTCAGTTCCCAATGGCTCAGGCAGGCTTGCAGGGCCCAATGGCGATGCAGTACACCTCTGCGCGTCGCGGGGGCCGGTGACAGTTGAGGACTGCTCGTTCGAAAAGCAGTCCGATGACTGCATCAACCTGATCGGCGTGATGCAGGGCATTATGGCCTCTCCTTCTCCGGATAAGATTGTAGTGGGGAATGTCAACGGCTATCGCGAAGGCGATAGCCTTACAGTGCTCGATAGTGCTGCCGGCGCCTTTCGTGGATCGGCGAAGCTCAAGAGAGTGGATAATCTTGCCGACCATGGCGGCAAGGGATGGCAGATAACGCTTGACCAGGCTATACGGGGGATTAGACCGGGCAAGGGTCAGAAGATGGCTCAGAGCGACATTGTGGATTTGAAGGATGCCGATGTCCTGTGCAACATGTCTACCAGATCAACCCCGTTCCTCATCCGCCGTAATCACTTAATGGGGCAGGGCGCTCTCTTCCTGTCCGTTGCGGGTGGGTTGATTGAGGATAACGTGATCGAAAGGGATTTCGTCGGGCGTGGAATCACTTTAGGCATTGGCTGGTATCCCTGGTACGAAGGGCCTGCCGCCCAGGACGTTGCGATCCGCGGCAACACATTCATAGGGCCGCATAGGACGTACGGAAAGGTATGGTCCAATATAGCGTCGATCTGCCTTGATGCCAGGAGTCCGGATGGCAAATTATCGAAAGGTCTTATCCAGCGAATACGAATCGAGAATAATCGCTTCTCGAATCCGTCGGTCCCCGCGATAGCGGTACGTTCGGCCAGGGATGTCACGATCAAAGACAACGTGATAGAGTGCCTGCCTGCCGCCGAGAGGGCTTTCGACAGCTATTCTTC
>Ga0316231_1002858_pt1 | contig 15861 bp, 16 predicted proteins | sample TBH18027metaG_FD_206002 | JGI IMG/M metagenome (GOLD analysis project Ga0316231, IMG submission 206002) | Freshwater microbial communities from Trout Bog Lake, Wisconsin, USA - TBH18027 | ecosystem: Environmental > Aquatic > Freshwater > Lake > Hypolimnion/Profundal zone | place: USA: Wisconsin...
CAGCTTTACTGCGCCAAAGTGCAACGCTGCCCATTTCTGTTCCAGATTGTGCCGCCAGTCCACCATTTGTTTGCCTTTGGCTCCTTGATTGGCCACGCGGGAGCTGTAGGCCGCCGCCGCCGGGAGATAATGTTGTTCGGTGTATTCGCGCACGGTGCGGTCGGCGGAGTAGCGCGGGGTCAGATGCGCCATGCTTTCCCGCATACGCGCGACCCACCCCGTGGGAATGCCGTTCTCGTTGCGGGTATAAAACTCCGGAACCACTTTCTGTTCCAGTCGTTCGTAGAGCGCCTCGGCTTCGGCCGCGTCCCAAGCGGGATCGTTACCATGTTCCTGACCGTCCCCCAAAGCCCAACCCGCTTCAGGAGTGTAGGCCTCGACCCACCAGCCGTCCAATTCCGAGAGATTGAGGCCGCCGTTGACAAGCACCTTCATGCCGCTCGTGCCGCACGCCTCCCAAGGCCGCCGAGGCGTGTTGATCCAGACATCCACACCCTGCACCAGTCGCCCGGTCAGGTGCATGTCGTAGTCGCTCAGGAAAACCGCGTGCGGCCGGACGTCGGGTCGGCGAATGAACTGGACCCATTTCTGGATCAGGGCCTGCCCTTCAAGGTCCGCCGGATGGGCCTTGCCCGCGATGATGAGCTGCACGGGGCGCTGGGGATTGGATAACAGACGCAGCAACCGCTCCGGGTCGTGCAGCAGCAGATTCGGCCTTTTGTAGGAGGCGAAGCGACGGGCAAAACCCAGGGTCAAGGCGCTGGGATCAAACAGATGTCTGGCCTCCTCAACCGTCTCGGGCGACGCGCCGGCGGCGGCATAATGCCGGGCCAAACGCTCGCGAGCGTATTCCACCAGGGCCGTGCTGGTGGCCACGCGAAACTGCCACAGGGTGTCATCAGAGACACGGCGAATGTCATCCTCCAATTTTTCCGACTTTCCCAGCCAGCGGTCTTTGCCGCAGGCATTCGTCCAAAGCTCATCAGCCGCCGCCGAATCCCAGGTGGGCATGTGAACTCCATTGGTGACATGTCCAATGGGCACTTCGCCCGCAGGCCAGTTGGGGAAGAGCGGTTCGAACAAGTGCCGGCTGACCTGGCCATGCAAGCGGCTCACGCCATTCACCGAACCGCTGCCGCGAATAGCCAGATAGGCCATGTTGAAATTCTCCGATGGATCGTTGGGATTCTGGCGGCCCAAGGCCAGCAGGTCGTGGAGGGAAATTCCGAGTTTCTTTTCCGCATAATGGCCAAGGTATCGCCCGATAAGCTCGGGAGTGAAACGATCAAAGCCGGCGGCCACCGCCGTATGGGTCGTAAAGACATTTCCCGCGCGCGTGGCGGCCAGCGCTACTTTAAAAGGCTGCGCGTTGGCTTGCATGAAGCTTCGGGCGCGCTCCAGCACGGCCAGGGCCGCATGACCTTCATTCAGGTGGCAGACCTCTGGCTGGAGACCCAGAGCCGCCAGCAGCCGCCAGCCGCTGATTCCCAGCAGCATTTCCTGCGCGAGCCGCAACTCGGGTCCGCCGCCATACAATTCGCTGGTGATTCCGCGATGCGCTGGGAAATTCGCCGCGTCATTGCTGTCCAGCAGGTATAGCTTCACCCGCCCCACTTGCACCTGCCACGCGCGCAGCCAGACCGAGTATCCTGGCAGGGCAATTTCCAAACGCAACCACTCGCCGTTTGGCTGGCGCACCGGGGTGATCGGCAACTGTCCGGGATCGTTGTACGGATAAAGGGCTTGTTGCGCTCCGTCCTGGTCAATCACCTGGCGAAAATAGCCCTGTTGGTAGAGCAGACCCACGCCAACCACCGGCACGCCCAGGTCGCTGGCGGCTTTGAGTTGATCCCCGGCCACATTGCCCAGCCCGCCGGAATAAATAGGCAGCGCTTCACTTAACATGTATTCCATGCTGAAATAAGCGACGCACTTCAAAGGCGACTGCGGATGCTGCTGTTGAAACCAGGCGGGCGTATTCGCGGCCTCACGCTTGACTCGCAGCAGGTCGTCCACTTGCTTGCGAAAAGTTGGATTGGCCAGCACGCCTTTGAGTTTGTTCCGGGAAGCCGTCTGGAGCACCACCCAGGGGTTTTGCGTGAGTTCCCAAAGCGCCGGATCAAGCTGCCGCCACACTTCATCGGTGGCGTGGTTCCACGACCAGCGCAAATCCAGCGCCAATTCCGCCAAGGAATCGAAGCCTTCGACATTTGCAGTTAATTGACCGACAGGTATTGATGTGTTCATATTTGTTTTATCGTTTTCTTGATTGGCACATTTTCGAGTTCCGCCAATTTTGCAAGCCGGCGACGAAAGCGCTCAGCACCGATGAATTGCGCGGCCACAAATGTCTGCAATAATTCCCAAGCGACTGCATGACCGACCACGAGGCCGCCAAAACAGATCAGATTCAAATCATCGTCCTCGACGCCTTGGTGCGCAGAAAAATTTTCATGAATCAAGCAGGCCCGAACCCCGGCCACTTTATTGGCGCACACAGATGCCCCCACTCCACTCCCACAGATGCCCACGCCCCGGCCCACCTTCCCGGTGGCCACCGCACGGGCCAACGGCATGATAAAATCTGGATAGTCGTCGTCCGCTTTCGGACGACCGTCGCCGAAATCAACCACTTCGTGACCGGCTGCGCGCAATTTTGCGGCCAGATATTCCTTCAACTCGTAACCACCGTGGTCGGCGGCGACGCCGATGCGCTGGCGCTTATCCGGCAGTGCTGTATCAGATGCGGTTGGGGATTTCTTGGGCATGGGCTGAATCCACTATTGGTTGCTTTCGTTTCATAGTGTGATTATGGCGAAGTAACAATTTGTCTGCCATGGGGTAAAACCCGACCTAAGTGATGAACGAACGACGGAGCGACGAGACCACAAGACCAGGAAACCGGCAGTTGATGCGCTTTGGCCCAACAAACGGGTAATACCGGGTAGGCCGCAGAACGTGGAGGATGGTGGAACTGACGCGTGCCTGAACGGGTTTTGTCGGACGCAGCCGGACCACCAATAACCCCACTTCCACGCCAATTCCGACAGTCCCGCCATTGGTGTGGATGATCTCCCCGCAACTTCTCTTGACGGAAAAGTCTTCGTGCGGAATAACCGGGCGGCCTGTGATCAAAAGAATTGAAAGCGTTGTGATTCGCGCCACCAGGGAGTTCGTGATGATGGAAGAATTTGAAGGATACAACCACTTCGGTATTAACGACTGAACTCGTTCAGCGATGCCGAGCGGCGTGACCGCAATAGCCCTGGCAGAACGGATGGTTTCAGATTGAAAATCGAACATTCATTCCAGACTTATAGTCGCATATGTGGCTGATCATTATCGTAACCATGATTGTCGCACTCGTATTGATCTGGGTATTCGAGTCATTCATAGGCCGCGGCGGACGGAAAGTTTAAGAAACCAGAGTCGGGTAACACCCCATAGCAAACCAGCAGCCCCCCACGTAACTTGAAGGCAAATGCTGGAGGCCGGGCAAAATGGACGGCGACCAGACATACTTGAACTGAAACAAATATGAAGAATAGAATTATGCGGACAGTAGTTTCCCTGACCTTGATGAGCCTGCTCATCGTTTTGAGCACACCGGCGCAAACGATTAACCAGGGAGGACCATCCCAGACAGCGTACCCGGTACCGATACAACCCGTGCCAGTTAACCCCAGGCCGGTGATTCCAGTCCCGATACAACCCGTGCCAGTTAACCCCAGACCGGCGATTCCAATCCCGATTCAACCCTTGCCAAGTCATCCCGGACCGGTGACCCCAATCCCGATACAACCAGTGCCCGGTCATCCCGGGCCAGTGACACCAAGTCCAATGCCGCCGCTAACAATACCGGGTTTGCCCGCAATGCCGAAACTCGTTCAACCGAAAACCTCCCCCGGAATACCCGTGGCACCGGATCCCATCCAGCCCAGAATCGTCCCGATAATACCTGCGCCGGTGGTTCCGAATCCCCCTCCGTCCGTGAGCCTTCAGCTTCCTGGTCCGCAGGCGCCCACGAATCTTAGAGTGGTCACAACGTCACAACCGTGAACCAATGAGCAAGGGAAAGCGCTCTGATTTCCCGCTATTTGTAATGAGCCTATTCCCGGGCGTTCCCTTGGGCTGTCATGTGCCGGGCTTTCAGCCCGCGGGCTGGATGGCGAGCCGCGATAAGCATAGAGGATCCAGCCCACCGCGGCCCGCCCGGCCGACGGTGGAAGATAAAATTTTGCCGTCTGGTTGACGGCGAATGAAAAAACAAGCAAACAAACAAAACAAACAAACGAAAGATATCTAATGAAATCCATATTCCCGCTCACGCTCGCCGCCATGGTGAGCACCCTGTTAATCAGCAGCGCGCCGTTGCGCGCTGCCAGCACCGACAGCCGCATTGAATCTGCTGCCGCGAAGTCCTATACATTCAAAACCACCCTCAAGGATGATTTCATCAAAACGGTAAGCCAAGACGGCGTCGTCATCCTGACTGGCACGGTAGCCGAAGATTCACACAAATCATTGGCCGAAGACACCGTGGCGAGCCTGCCCGGCGTCAAGCGCGTGGACAATCAACTTGTCGTCAGCGGCGAACAGCCGGCGGAACATTCCGACACGTGGATCTCCATGAAAGTGAAAACCGCGCTGCTGTTCCATCGCAATGTGAGCGCCAGTGGAACCAGCGTGAACGTGAAAAACGGCGTGGTCATCTTGACCGGGGAAGCCAGCAGCCTGGCGCAAAAAGAACTCACCACCGAATACGCCAAGGACATTGACCATGTCAAAACGGTTGTGAACGACATGACGATTGCCACAGCCCCGGCAGCGCCCGAACCCACCACGGGCGAGAAAATTGATGACGCGTCCATCACGGCGCAGGTCAAATCATCGCTGCTGTCGCATCATTCGACGAGCGCCGTGCATACCACGGTGTCCACGACGGACGGCATCGTCACCGTGAGCGGCATTGCCAAGAACGAGGCGGAAAAGAGCCTCGTGACCAAGCTGGCCACGGACATCAACGGCGTGAACAGCGTGATCAACAACATGACCATTGCCGTGCCGGTTGCCGGCATTTAATTGGTGGAATGACCGCTGGCCGGCGCGAAAACGCGCCAGTCAGCGAAGCATAGAAAGAAAATCTCATGCTATACGCATTGGCGGTAATCTTGATCATTTTGTGGCTGCTGGGGATGTTGACCGGTACGGCGGGCAGCTTGATTCACATTCTCCTGGTCATCGCCATCGTGGCGGTTTTGCTCCGGGTCATCTCCGGCCGGAAGCCAGGGCTTTAAGCAACTACTCCTCTTTGAGAGCGCCTCGAAACCGGAAATCACGTCGAATAGTTCTTCGTCAATGGCCGCCTGACGAATACGATGGAAAGTGCTGTGAAGCGTCTGCATCAGTTCATCTATGTTCTTATCGGCGCGTTCCATTGCCGCCAACCGGCTTGCGTTCTCGCTCGCGAGGGATTCAGCGCATGCCCGAAAGAGGGAAATAAAAAGATACTCGCGAATGAGCGCACGAAGAGTCACTGTCTCGCTGCACATGACTTCTGGCAATGTTTTCGTCGGCCAGGGAACTTTCGCGAGACAATTCTGCCATGGCGTATCGAGCGGCAACAACCGCTGGCTGATTGGTTCGTAGAGCGCCCCGGACTTCGGCCGGTTGTGGAAAATGTAGAGCCTGGCATATTCACCTTTGGCTCGCCGCGCTTCGCTTTCGATTTGAATCTGTCCAACAAGCGGGGTGATGGCCTGGACGGAATTCGGCACGGAAAATAGACCCACGAGCGGCATGCCCGCGTCGGTCAACCGCGCATGGACCCGTTCACCGACCGCCCAGACTTCCGGGTTGCCGGGCAAAGCGGCAAGGGTCTTGATCGCATAATCAGCCACCACATCATTAAATTGGCCCACCAGTCCCTGATCGGATCCGAACACGACAGCACCAATTGCGTCGGTGTCAGTTTGTCCCTTCCGTTTTATGGGCGCGACGGCTGGCTTGCTCTCCCGAAAACATGCGCTCAAGCCAAGTTCCACGGTGTGGTAATAATCACCCAATGCCTGTACCGATTTCTCGTATTGACCGATGCTCGAAGCCGCCAAAGCCTTCATCGTGCGGACGACGGATTGCAGCTCTCCGGCACTGCGGATTTTTCGGGTCAAACTTGCCGTGGTTTCGCTCATGGCTTCTACTTGGGCTCAACTTTTGCGTATGGTTTAACTTCCGTTGGCGGTAGCAATAAGACGTTGCGTTTTGTCTCGGCCTTGACTTCCGGTTTGGCTTTGTTTTCCAGCTTCGGTTTGGCTTCGACTTTAGCTCTATTCACTTGTTTAGGATCAACCTTGGCACTGGGTTTGGCATCTGGCTTAACCTCGGGTTCGGTTTCGGGCTTGGACTGAAAGGATGCGAGTGCTTTGCGGGCAAGTTCTACCACTGCTTTTTTATCCTCGTCACTCAATTTTGAAGCAGTTTCAAATCGCGCGCTTACCTCGGTTGGAATGGCAGTCGCAGCCTCGCGAACAGCGTGCCCGGCGTTGGTCATTTGGTCCAGCGGCACCGGGTCGAACAGGTTCGCGGCCAACGCCAGGAGGACGGTGATCTGGGCCGGCACCGTTATGGGCGCAAATTCCGGCTGCTTGAGACAGGCGCGGATTCGCCGGCCATGCTCGATGATCTTGCGGGTATCATCATCCAAGCGCGCGCCGAACCGCGCAAATGTTTCAAGCTCCTCGAATTGGGCGTAGGCCAGTTTAAGATCACCCGCGACGGCGCGATAAGCCGCCCATTGCGCCTCGCCGCCAACGCGCGAAACGGATTTGCCCACATCCACCGCCGGCAGCACGCCCAATTCAAACAGCGACGGTGAAAGATAGATTTGTCCATCGGTGATGGAAATCAGGTTGGTCGGGATGTAGGCGGAAATGTCCTGCGCTTCGGTTTCGATGATCGGCAGCGCGGTGAGCGATCCGCCCCCGCGCTCCTGGCTCAGGTGGGTCGCACGTTCCAGCATGCGCGAATGAATATAGAAAATGTCGCCGGGAAAGGCTTCACGCCCGGGCGGCCGCCGCAGCAGCAGGGACAACTCGCGATAGGCCTCAGCGTGCTGCGTCAGATTGTCGTAAACGATCAGCACGTCGCGGCCCTTTTCCATGAAGTATTCGGCGATGCTGGTGGCGGCGTAGGGGGTGATATACGTGAGTCCGGGTGGGTCGTTGCCTTCGGCGACCATGATCACAGTATAATCCATCGCGCCCTTTTCGCGGAGGTTCGCCACCACCTTAGCGACGGCGGAGGCGCGCTGGCCGATGGCGCAATAAATGCAGATCACATTTTTCCCGCGTTGATTCAAAATGCTGTCGAGTGCGATGGCCGTCTTGCCCGTCTGCCGGTCGCCCAGAAGCAACTCCCGCTGGCCGCGCCCGATGGGGATAAGCGCATCAATGACCATGAGTCCTGTCTGAAGCGGCACCGTGACCGGCCCGCGATCCATGATGGCCGCAGCCGGACGTTCGATGGGCAGGCGCTGGGTGGAAGCCACTGGCCCATTGCCATCAAGCGGCCGGCCCAGTGGGTCAATGACGCGCCCCAACAACTGCTCACCCACCGCCACGTCCATGACCCGGCCAGTACGTTCCACTTCGTCACCTGCGTGCAAATTCTGATACGGGCCGAGCAGCACGACCCCGATTTCATCCTCATCCACATTGAACGCGATGCCCAGGATGCCGCCGGGAAACTCCACCAACTCCTCAAAGCCCACGCCGGGCAGGCCTGACACCATGGCGATGCCGGTGGCGACACTGATGACGGTGCCCACCTCGCGCGGTTTGAGTTGTGGCGTGAACACTCCCAGTCCCTGGCTGATGCCAGCGAACGTGCGATCCAAGATGTTCTGCAAATTTTCGGGTGCGGTGGCAACTCGCGGGCGAGCCGCCCGCGCTCCTGCCGCCACGTCGAGGACGCTAGGCAAATTTTCAGGCGCGGCAGTCATGGGCTCTTAGTTGCTGGTTTAGGTTCAGTTTTGGTTTCGGACTTTAGTTCGGCTTTCACTTCGGGTTTAGACACAGGCTTAACCTCAGGTTTTGGCCCTGCACTCTTAAGTTCAATTTTGATTTCAGGTTTGAGTTCGGGCTTATCTTTTTCTTTCAGGAGGTCGCTAACACCCTTTTCCAGTGACGCCAGATAATCGGCAATGCTCCAAGCGACTTTTTGGTCATGCGCGGTTAGTTCGATGCCGCTGACCAAATCGGGCGAGGTTTCGAACCGGATATGTATTTCCGTGGAAAAGGTTTCGTTGAGCGCATTTTGGATGGCGGCACGCTGCGGCGCCGGCAGGTCGAACGTGCTGCGAACCAAGGCGGGTTCCGAATTCTTCGCAAGCGCCGCACCAAGCACGGCTTTCGAGTGGTCATCCAACGCTCGCAAGCGATGGGTGAACACCTCGCCCATCCGCTCTTCCAGACTCACCGTGGCCAGATCTGTCAGCGCCTTGCGCGTGATGGCAAACACTTCCTGCTGCGTCAAGCGGCTGATGGCTTGATTCAAATTATGGGCGTCGTTGATCAACGATTCGTGCCGCTTGGCGCTCAAGGCGTCGGCGGCTGTCCGAGCTTCGTCGAGCAGCCGCAGACGTTCGGCTTTGGCCTCGTTCGTCGCGTTGGTGAGGAGCGCGGCTCGCTGCTGGTCGAAATCTTCGTTCTTCCTTTGGAATTCGTCGCGTTCTTTTTGCGCCTCGGCCCTTTTCGCATCGGCGTCCGCGAGTTCCTTGGCCACCAACTTCTCCCGCGCGTCAATGGCATTCAAGATGGGTTTGTAAAGAAAGCGCTTCATCAACCACACCAGGATGAGGAAGTTCAGCGCCTGCGCCCCGACCGTGAACCAGTCAATCAACATAGGGTCACTTTCCAGCCGCTTTTGTCACCACCGTGATGGCGTGGTTCCAGAACGGGTTGGCAAAAATCAGAATCATCGAGACCACGAAACAGTAGATGGCGATGGATTCGATCATGGCCAAGCCCACGAACAGGGTGCGGGTGATGGTTGCGGAGGCATCGGGCTGCTGCGCCAGGGAGCTCAAGGCCGTGGAGACGGCGCGGCCCTCGCCGAGCGCCGGGCCGATACTGCCCAGCGCGATGGTCAGGCCGGCGGTGATGATGGATACGACAGCAATAATTGTCATGTTGTCCATAATTTTGTCCTTGGTTTGGATTGTAGTTGCTTCAAGTTTTGACTGCCAACGCGGGCTTGGGCTTGCGCGTGCGCGTGGCGGCGGCGATGTAAACCGCAGCCAGGATGCTAAAAATGTAGGCCTGCACCATGCCGGTGAGCAGGCCGAGCGCCGTCATGACGATGGGAAAAATGAACGGCGTGATGGTGAGCAGAATCGCGATGATCATCGCCCCGCTCATCATATTGCCGAAGAGGCGGACGGCCAAGGCCAGTGTGCGCGAAAGTTCGCTGATGAGGTTAAACGGCAGCATGATGACGGTTGGCTCAATGTATGACTTGAGGTAGCCGCCCAGTCCCTGTTCCTCGATACCGAACAGCGGCACGGCCAAGAATACGCACAGCGCAAGCGCCGCCGTGGTGGAGAGCGAGCCCGTCGGGGGTTCGTAGCCGGGAATAACCGTGCCGAGCGCCGCCAGCGCGACGAACAAAAACAGGGTGCCCAAAAAGCCAATATATTTCTCCGCGTTTTTGAGTCCGACCTCGGCGATTTGTTTCTCGATGCCGGTGACAACGATTTCCAGAAGGTTCTGCCAGCGGGACCGTGTCAATTCCGTCGAAAGCTGGCGCGTGACGAGCTTGGAACCGACGCCGAGCACCAGCATCAATCCCCAGGTGAACACGATCGTGCCATTGAGTTTGAAAAACCCATGTTGCCAGAAAATCAACTGGTCGGGACTAAGGTGCATGGCGGCTTTCCTTGGCTATGGAAAAGGGGTTTTCGATTTGGGTGCGGGTCAGCCGCAATACGATGAATCGCGCGACGACAAACCCGGCCAGACAGGCCACCATCCGCTTCCAATCCCCGCGTCCGACAAAATAAAACCCGACGAGGACAATACCCATCCGCAACAGCTTGCTGCCTAGAAACCAGAGCGCCGACCATTTGGACGAAATCCCCCTGCGCACTGTGTACCAAAGGCCGCCAAAGAAACCCGCGCCGAGTACCAGTCCCACCACCCAAGCGAGTGCCAGCATCAAAAATTCATTCATCGTCGTCCTCCGTTTCGTCGTGCATGGCCCTATCTTCCTTGGCGATCCAATGCCACGCGTTCGCGCAGCCAATGGCCAGCCCGACCACCAGCAGCGCCAGCGTCCAGGGATGTTTGCCCGGGTGATGATTGTCCAGCCAGATGCCGAGTGCCGCGCCCAGCAGCGTCGGCACCACCACCGACCAGCCGACCAAACCCATCATGCCCAAGCCGAACCAGACGCCTTGCGTGGATTTGCGCGCCTTCAGCTTGCGCGCCGCCTTCGCGCTGATTGCTCCGGCGAAAATCGGTTCGATTTTTGAGGTTTTGTTGGGCTGGTCACTCATGTTGCAAGGTCGCGAAGCGACGCAGAAATCCGGTTTCCAATTTCCTCACCGCCGAACGAACGCTTTGCTCATTTTCGTCCAAGGTCAGAAATTCCTTTTCCACGGCCGCGTGCAATTGTCCGAGGTCCGTTCCGCCAATCGCGCGGCGCACGGACACGAGGACGTCCGCGCCGGTCTTGACCAGCACGCCTTCATCCACGGCCACAAAGACTTCGCTGCCAGCCTCGGTCTGATAAGCAAATATGCCGGGCACGAGGGCCGCCACGCAATCGAGCCGGTGCGGCAGGAGTCCAAACGAGCCTTCGCGGGTTTCCGCGACGATGCGCGTTACGCCCGTCTGTTCGGCGTACACCTGGAACGGTAGGAGAACTTTAAGATTCATGCTCGCGGTTCAATCCATTGGTGCCCTCGCTTCAATTCTGGGAATTGATTCATCACGGAAACTATAGCCTTTCCGCGCGAAGAAATGAATGGGGTGAACACCCCATGGCGAAGATCGATCCCAAGTTGTATTGTGCCATCATGATTTGTCCCCAATCCTTAACCCATACTAAATAATGCTCCCCAAATTCTCCATTGACTACATCGCCCTGCCCCAGCACAACCACCGGGTCTTCACGCATCAAACCGATGATCCGGTCGAAGCCGAGGACTTCTTAATGCATTTGCTGGCCAGCAGTGCCCGCATCAAAGAGATTCGCCACGACGGCAAGGTCCTGGGCGGACCTCAGTTTGACCAGATGCTCAAGGTGGCCGCCGAACGCGTCGCATCTTTGTTGCTCCGCGAATCGCTCGGCTTGGATGCATCGGAAATCAAGGATCGGTTTGGCTTTGCCGCGTGAAGCAGCCGCCACCACCATCAGCCTCGCTTTGAGCACTTGCCCGGCCCGTTTTGCGGCTTGGCGGCTTGGCGTTTAATCCTGACTGTTAATGGGCACCCCTTTCACAGACCACGGGTAGAGGATGGAAGATGGAACGGGCTTTCAGCCCTTGTCGGGATTGCGTTCTGGCACATGGGGCGTTGCCCCATGCTGGTATCAATCGGGCCTTTCGGAGAAAAGAGGCGGAAGGCACAGAGACGCCGGAATCCGGCGTGCAACGACGTGCTGTTCTTTGGCCATGAGATTGATGCAACTCTTGCAAAGTTGGGGAATTTTCTGGTTTGTTGACCCAGGGTAGCTCGTTCGGAGCAACCATGGACTGGATAAGGCAATCCTTTCAGGATTGACGTTGGAGAGTGGCTGATGATGCCGCCGCGACGGGGCTGAAGATCATTTGGCGCGGCGTTTCTACCAATATACCGCGCCGACGGCGCTGGCATGTTGTCTGAACGGCCTTGAAACGTACGAGTGTCTAAGCAGGCTTCGGTTTAACTTTCGTCTCAGGTTTGAGCTCCGCTTTAGCCGGGGCGGCGGGCGGGACGGGTTTGGGTTTTCCTTTTGCTTCGCTGATGGGGCCGATCATGTAGAGTGCGCTTTCCGGGTAGTCCTTGAATTCGTCGTGCAGGATGCGTTCGCAGCCGTCCAGCGCATCTTTGAGACTGACGAGTTTTCCGGTGAGGCCGGTGAATTGTTCGGTTGTGAAAAAGGGCTGCGTGAGAAAGCGCTCGAGCAGGCGGGCGCGCACGACCACCTTGCGGTCCTCCGGCGAGAGCTGTTCCAAGCCCAGCATGGCGATGATGTCCTTGAGTTCGTTGTATTGTGCGAGCGTGCGGCGGATTTCCTGCGCCAGGGCGTAATGCCGTTCGCCGACGATGCCCGGCGTGGCCATCTTGGAGCTGGATTGCAGCGGGTCAATGGCCGGAAACAGCCCCTCGCTGGCCCGCTTGCGCGACAGCACGATGGACGCGGAAAGATGCGCGAAGGTATGCACGGCCGCCGGATCGGTGAAATCATCCGCCGGCACATAAACCGCCTGGATCGAAGTGATCGCGCCGGTGTCCGTGTTGGCGATGCGCTCCTCCAAGCCGGACAGCTCGGTGCCCATTGTGGGCTGATAGCCCAGACGCGAGGGCATCTGCCCCATCAAGCCGGACACCTCCATGCCGGCCTGGATGAAGCGGAAAATATTGTCAATGAGCAGCAACACATCGCGGTGCTCGTCATCCCGGAAATACTCGGCCATCGTCAGCGCCGTGTGGCCGACGCGAAAACGACTGCCCGGCGGCTCGTTCATCTGGCCGAAGATCATCACCATGTTTGGCAGCACGCCGGCGGCCTTCATTTCGCGATAAAGCTCCTCGCCCTCGCGGCAGCGCTCGCCAATGCCGCAAAAAATACTGACACCCTGCTGGTGTCCGATCATGTTGTGGATCATTTCGGTGAGCAACACCGTCTTGCCCACGCCTGCCCCGCCGAACAGTCCGGCCTTGCCGCCGCGTTCCAGCGGCACAAGCACGTCAATGACCTTGATGCCGGTCTCGAAAATTTCGGATTTGGTGGAACGCCGCTCCAGCGGCGGCGGGGCGCGATGCACCGAGCGCCATTGGACGTCAGCCGGCGCGGGCGCGGGCTGACGGTCAATGGCGTTGCCAAACACGTCAAACATCCGCGAGAGAATGGCTTTGCCCACCGGCGCTTGCAATGGTCCGCCCGTATCGGTGACCGTCATGCCGCGCGCCAGCCCCTGCGTGGGCGTCAGCGCAATCCCGCGCACGTGCCGCGCGTCCCGCTGCGCCAGGACTTCGATCACGATCTCGTTTTTCGCCCCCGTGCGCAGCACTGAGTAGATCGGCGGCAATAGTCCGTCGAACCGCACATCCACGACGCTTCCTCGCACGGAGGCGACCGCGCCGAGATTGGCTGAGCCGGGTTTTGAGTCCATCTATGCCTCGCCCAACCATTTCCATGCTGCGGCAATTTTGCCGTGATCGAAATATCGCACCGCCGCTTTGGTGAATGGTTTGCAAAACGCCGCCATGCCCTGCTCCCACCTCGAGTCACCGATCATCGCGATCCGTTCGATGTCCGCGAAATGTTTAACATCGAACTTGATGCAGTCCCATACGGCGCTGCCTTCCCAGCCTTGGAAGCCGGCCAGATCAAACAATAAGCGCAATTTTCCATTGAGCCGGACCAGCCGCTCGAATTCAGGTGCAAAGTACACATAATCCGCGCTGGTCAACTTTCCGCTGACTTGAATGGCGAGTACTTTTCCCTCGTTTTCGTCGTTGAATTTAACTGGCATATTTTAGGCTTGGTTGAGGGTTGAGGGTTGAAGATTGGGAGCCTGGGGAATGGCGCCATGCAATTCCGAACGGTAAATCCGGGCGTCATGGTGATCAATCACGAGCAGCCAATGCGATGCTTTCCCGTCCGTTTCGGGCGGCACCGTATTCGTCTTTTTCAGAAAGTGACGCAATGACATGACCTCGGAAATTTCCGGAACCTCTTTGCCATGCGGCGGATGCAGCATCAAGGTCTGGCCATTGCGGATCACCTTCAGGTGGCCGTTCGGCTCCTCTTCAATCTGGCCGAGATGGCGAAACAGGGCATGGACATCATGCCAGCTCAGATTGTGCGAGACCGGATGTTGGAAAATCGTATTATAGGTCCGCAAATGCGTACCAGTGAGCGGCAGAGTGGTTTTCATAAATTAGGTTATTTCCATGGCGGCGGTGTATTCGCCGCGGCGCGCGGCGCGGTTGCATCGGGCGCGATGAAGCAGGGCTTGCTGCGCGGCTTTCACGTTGGATTCTTTGCCACGCCAAATTTCCAAAGCCGGCTGCTGGATGGCGCGGGCAAAAGAAAAGGACAACGCCCAAGGCAGTTGCGACTTGAAGCGGAGATTCATAAAATTCAAGCGGGCCGAGGCCAGCTCCGGGGATTGGCCGCCGGACAGAAACGCAACTCCTGGAACGGCGGCGGGGACGGTTCGCCAGAGCGTCTTCATCGTAAGGTTGACCACCTCGTCAAGGTCTGGTTGCTCATCTGGCGGACGGTCGGTCAGGCGCACCTGATATTGTTGTTCGCCGTCGGCCACCTCGTTGACTTCTTGGTTCGGTGGGCACGCCAAGCCCGGCAGCACCATGTTGGGCTTTAAGATTATGCCTTCCAGCAACACGCGCTGGCAATTGAGCTGGATGAAGACGGTGCGCAGGACTTCTTCCGTGACTTGGCGGCAGCACTCCAAAGTATGATCGCCGTCCATCAGCACTTCCGGTTCGACGATGGGAACCAGTCCGGCTTCCTGGCACAAGGCGGCATAGCGGGCCAGTGCGTGGGCGTTGGCCTCGAGGCAGCTCCGGCTGGGTAGGCCCTCGCCGATGGTGAGCACCGCGCGCCATTTGGCGAAGCGTGCGCCCATTTGGGCATATTCCGCGAGCCGTTCGCGCAAGCCGTCCAGACCTTCGGTGATTTTCTCGCCGGGATGACCGGCCAGGTCTTTCGCGCCGGCATCCACTTTGATGCCCGGAATGATTCCGGCAGCGGTGAGAATACTGGCAAAAAAGACACCGTTTCCGTCCTGCTGCCGGATGGTTTCGTCATAGAGAATTGCGCCGCTGATATACTCGCCAAGACCAGAGGTGGTCACAATCAATTCCCGGTAAGCGCGCCGGGCTTCCACCGTCTGCGGAATGCCCAGTTTGGCAAAGCGTTGGTTGCAGGTGGGATTGCTTTCGTCCATCGCCAGCAGCCCTTTGTCGTCGGCGACCAGCGCTTGTGCGGTGTCCATCAAGTTTTGTGTGTTCATTTGTGCTTTCTCTTCCTCACAATCATATCCTTCAACCGCGGGGAATTATATGGGGTAAACACCCCATGAGATGAGGAACCCCAGTTTAAATAGCCATTGGCTCCATCGGCTGCGGACACCTCGAATTCTGAAACCCCCACTGCATTGGCGAGAACGTTCGCGCCATTTGTCCTCATTGGTGTCACGGATGAAGCGGGAGGGAATTCCTCCCGCTTCGGCCGTTATGCCCAGTCAACTACCAAGCCATTGTCCACTGACCAAACGCCAGGGGCGTTCCAGGCAATACTGCCTGCTTCGTTTTTTTGATATAAAGATCCAACCGTGCCGGTCAAGGTGGCTTTATGACCAGCAACCTGCACGCGAATATCATTGTCATAAAATGACCAACTGCGTTTGAGCGCGCTTTCGATGCCGGCTTTTTCAATTGCCTCGGTTGATTCTGATTTGATCGTAATATTGTTGGTCAGCCACGTTCATTCCATTTCAGGTAGCACGGGGTTGCCGTCCATTAGTCAGCCATAATCCGCCGGTGATCGGCAGCAATGCCAATGCGTCTCAAGGTCTTCGGACAATAGATTTCGGTTTGCGTTGGCATTATGAATTTCCACGCCGTCGAA
>Ga0316231_1002868_pt1 | contig 15835 bp, 12 predicted proteins | sample TBH18027metaG_FD_206002 | JGI IMG/M metagenome (GOLD analysis project Ga0316231, IMG submission 206002) | Freshwater microbial communities from Trout Bog Lake, Wisconsin, USA - TBH18027 | ecosystem: Environmental > Aquatic > Freshwater > Lake > Hypolimnion/Profundal zone | place: USA: Wisconsin...
GTGTCCGGTACGTACCTTTTGATTCTTGGTGGCCCGGGGCGGAATCGAACCACCGACACAAGGATTTTCAATCCTCTGCTCTACCGACTGAGCTACCAGGCCAAGACTTGGAATTATAAATGAAAGTATCTCTTTGCCCAAAAAATAGCTTTAGCCAGCCAACTGTGTTGATTTCCGGGGATATCCATCAAAGATTTGAGTATTCCGGAAAAGCCATTTGAAAAGCAACAAAACATCCTAGCAGCACGAATAGGCCCACTGAAAAAGCATTTACCCATTTATCGGAGCATTTGGATTGCTGATTGCGCAACACCCCAACAAAAGCAATCACGATAGTAATGACGGCATAGGCAGATAAATTAATCAGCAAGTTTGTAAAGTCATTCCAAAAACCGTGATAACCCGGTATTTTGTCTTGGTTGACGATATATTGCTCTTTACCGGCTCCAAGCGCGCCAATAAACAATGTGCCAATCATATTTGTCCAAAGGCCCAATTGAAGGCTAAAGTCTCCAATGAGCAAAGACAATTTAGGCAAATTCAACGCTGGCCATAAAACTGCTAAACAGAAAAATAATAGCGCCTGAACCTCACCTATCAAATGTGCCTGAAGCAAGCCAAACGGTGCGGCAACATGTTTATGGGCCATGGGGGCCAACAATCCAATAAAAATCATTGCTAGACCTGAAGCAACAAACGGCTTGTTATAGCTAATCTTCATGTGATTCCTCTTGAGTGGAAATTGTCATAAATAACATGACCATTCTGACATAGCCAAACTAGGCCAACAAGGGCAGATTAACCCTCACCCTTATTGCGAGAAGTATCAATGCCCAGGGCTTTTAATTTGCGATACAGGTGAGTGCGCTCCAATCCGGTATATTCCGAAATCTTCGTCATGCTACCGCCCATGATTTGCATTTGATGCTCGAAGTAGGCTTTTTCAAAGAGATCTCTTGCCTCCCTTAAGGGAAGATCAAAATACCCCTTGGCAATACCACTAATATAGTCATCGTGTTGGACGGGCGCTGCACTCTCAACGCTTACAGTTTGTTTTGGCGCGCTAGCAATTGGCGCATGCTGAACAACCTTGCTTTCTTCCGGCTCAACATATTTTGGCGAGCTCTCCAAGGCCTTACTAACCGTCTTAAGTAACTTCTGTAATGCAATCGGCTTTTCCAAAAAATTCAGAGCACCAATGCGCGTGGCTTCTACAGCAGTATCAATCGTTGCGTGACCAGACATCATGACAACCGGCATAGTCAGCTGGCCTGTCTTTGACCACTCTTTTAATAACGTAATACCATCAGTCTCGGGCATCCAAATATCTAACAAGACCAGGTCGGGGCGCATTTGCTCGCGAATTGTTCGCGCCTGCGCAGCGCTCTCAGCCGCATAAACGGTATGGCCTTCATCGGTGAGAATCTCATTTAGAAGCTCACGAATGCCCATCTCGTCATCGACCACCAAAATACTTGCCATTCTTATGCTGCCTCTTTAGCGAGATTCATAAACAAAATTGAAACCTGTGCACCAACCACTGCTTCTCCCTGCATACGATTACGAATTTCTATTTTCGCCCCATGATCATCGACGATCTTTTTAACGACCGCTAAACCTAAACCGGTGCCCTTGCTCTTCGTTGTGACATACGGCTCAAAAGCTCTTACTAATATCTTAGCCGGAAAACCAGAACCGCTGTCACTTATTGTCAAGCGCACTGCATGCTGGGGCACCCCATCAATCTCGCCATAAGGAACTAATTTGGTTTTTACCTCGACTGGCGCATCACGATGCTCGCCTTCTAGAGTTGCATCCTGCGCATTTTGAAGTAGATTATGAATCACCTGCCTTAACTGCGTTGAATCCCCCATAATATTTGGACAATCCAAATCGAGCTGAGTTTTGATGGCGCTACCTTCATATAGGCCCAAGATTTCAGTAATGAGGGTATTAACTGAAACGGGCTTTAATTGTGAAGCAGGGGTTTTAGCAAAATCCCTAAAGTCATTCACCATTTCTTTCATGGCTTGCACTTGGCGAATAATCGTATTAGTGCTGCGATTAATCATCTCTTCCTGCTCTGCATTTAACTTGCCAGCAAGCTTATGTTGCAATCTTTCCGCCGAGAGCTGAATAGGTGTTAGGGGATTCTTAATCTCATGGGCCAATCTACGAGCGACCTCGCTCCAAGCAATGGAGCGCTGTGCGCTGACTACATCCGTAATATCGTCAAACACTACCATCCGCAAATCGGGCGTAAGCTCAGTGCCGCGCACAAACAGCGTCACACCAAGCTCATTGTCAAATTCATTGGTGGTATGCAGTTGAATTTGCTTTTGCCAAACCGGGGAAGCTTTTGAGTCGCCTGAATTTTGAGTGGCGCCTTCGCTTTCACCGGGGTGGGCAACCGATAACTTGAGGGTTGAGAAGCCCTCTTTAACGGCCTGCTCAAACTCCATTAAGCTCGGAATATCACTCAGAGGACGACGATCCAGCCTGGTTAAGTCTTGGGCGAAGATGCGATCTGCACCGGCATTACTAGAAACAACATTGAAATTTTTATCAAAAATGCATACCCCGGCAGTTAGATTTCCGAGCACTGTTTCCAAAAAAGTTTTGGATTCCTGCAAAGAGGTGCGGGTATCGGCCAACTGACGAGTCATGGCATTAAATTGGCGGGTCAGCATGCCCAGCTCATCCCCCGTATCAAGCTCTGGCTTCGGCGATAAATCGCCTTGCGCCACAGCCTCGGTCCCCTTAAGCAGCATCAATAATGGTCTAGCCAATTGACGGCCAAGCAATAACGCCAATGTCACTGCAATAAACAATGCAAAAAATAAGGTGAGCGTTAAGGTACCGGCAAACATTTTTCGCAGCCCAGAGCGCCCCAAAGATTTCTCTTGATAGTCGCTATAGGCGGCCTGAACAGCCATGGTATTTTTTGTAATCCCCTCCGGCATTGACTTCACTAATTGCAAATACCAAAGCTCCTTCTGATACTGGACGCTCAAACCAAAACCACGATGACTGGTTGGCTGCTCCCTCACCAGGGGAATAACGGCACGCAATCGATATGCCGGCTGATCTCCCATATTTTGCGGCTCATCTACAAAGCCCGCGCCCTTTAATTTGGAGGCCTGATTCATCACGTCCGCGCTTGGTGGGGTGGACGGCGTTTGTAGGGTGTCTGAGGCAGCGGTGGCAACAACGTTTTGCTGACCATCAAAAATCGTGATTTCTTGCAAGCCAAATTGGTCTCGCAGGCGTGAAAGCAGCAGCGTTAACTCTGCTGGACTAGATTGATTGGGTGCGCTTTGAATTTGGTCGGCAACAATACGCCCCTCATCCTGCAACTCCTGCAAAGACCCGCTTAATGTGGCGCGACCCAACTCTAAGCCGGCCTCCAGAGCCGACTCAACCTTGACATCAAACCAAGTTTCGATGCTGCGCGATACAAACTGCATAGAAACACCATACAAAATCAAACCCGGCACCACTCCCACCAACGCAAAGATCATGGCGAGCTTTGCAATCAGCCGAGTGCCAAACCGTTTTTGATGCCAACGCACTGCAATAACGATTACCAAAGTCAAAATGACCAAGGTTAAGCAAACCCCAATAACAATATTGGCCGCATACAACCAAATAAAGTAATTATCAAAAAATTCAGTATTAGAAGATGCAAGCAGGAGCATTGCCAATAAAAGCAATGCAAAGACCCCAATGACGCTGGCAAAAACAGGAAGAAGCCGTCGCTTGACTTCTTCCCTATCCAAAAGGGAAATCAGAGGCGTCCACGGAGCTACTCTCATCGCGTAACCACATTAGGCCCCGTAAAGGAAAATGGGAAGCGCAACCAATCGCTTGAAACATTCCAATCGCGGTTATTTAATGCATTTACCTGAAATGGTTTTGGCAGTTTGCTCAAATCTAAGGTCATCCTTAATCCAGCGGTATAGGATTTTCCAGGATCAAGTTGGCTACCATCGATAACAGGCCACCCTCCAATACTGCCTACTGCTTGCAGTGCCTCTGACATTGTCTTGGCAGTAAAGGTCAAACCCTCAGAAGCAATTCGGTACTGCTGTGTAAGAGGTTGATAAGATAAACGCGTTTGCCTTTGTACGGATACCGGCCTGTCTTCAAACCAATACCATCTAGAGCGAGTCAACTCGAAATCGGTCTGAAAATACAGCACAACACCTTTTTGAACGGCCTCCTCTAAGCCGGGGGCCAATTCAATCTGAAATGCGGCATTTAATAACCAACCATTATCGGCCCGCTCAAGTTCTGCGGATCGAATTTTAATTCCCTCTGCGTTGGCAGAAACCGATACAAAGCCCAGCACCAACAAGCAGCAGAAAATAAATTGTTTAATGCATTGGCTCATGAACCATTTTTCTTAAACAAGGCATAGTAAAACCCATCACTCAGCTCTGAAGGCAGAATCTGACCGGGTGCATCTAATCGTACCGCATTGGCAAACTCTCCCGCAAACCACTGAGCCTGCTGCTCGCCCTCCTCAGGAAAAACAGAACAGGTAACATATAAAAGCAGGCCACCAGGTTTCAACATTTTCCATGCGTTTCTGATAATTTCGCGTTGCTTAAGCTGCAAAGCGCGAATGTCAGACTCCCGCCTCAAAAAGGGAATATCCGGGTGGCGCGCCACAATTCCCGAAGCGGAGCAGGGAGCGTCCAGCAAGATCTTGTCAAACAACTCGCCATCCCACCAGGTCAGTTGAGAAGCATCCCCCCGTAGAATGGTCACATTCTGAGAATGCAAGCGAAGACGATCTAAATTACCGCCAATTTTTCCAAGGCGCTCAGCATCAAGCTCCAAGGCAACCATCTTGCAATCTGCCAACTCTAGCAAGTGGGCAGTTTTCCCGCCGGGAGCGGCACAGGCATCCAAGACCCTCTCTCCATCTTGCGGGTTTAACAAAGTAGCTGCGAGCTGTGCCCCGCTATCCTGGACCGACACCGCACCACTATAAAAAGCTGGCAACTCTGCCACTGGAACCGGCTCCTTGAGTAATAGCGCTGCATCAAGGGCAATGCCACTCACCTCATTAATAGGAGTCGATTCAATATTGGCCTGCGTTAATAGATCACGGTACTCGTCTCTAGTATGTTGCCGTACATTCACTCGCAAAATTAAGGGCGCGCGCTGTGCTTGCCGAAACATTACTTCCTGCCATGCCTTTGAATAATGACGCTTTAAGCTTGCTCGCCACCATGGAGGGAAAAACATGGGTATTGGGTCAGGCGGGTAAATGGGCTCTCCTGCTGTTGGATGCAGCGCCAACGCCACTTTGCGCAGCACCGCATTTACCAGACCCTTGGCATATACCGTCTTGTCATATTCACTACAAGCCCTTACCGCTTGATCTACTATCGTATGGGTAGGGTATCCCTTCCCATCACTATTGCCTTGCAAAAGCAATGCAATAGCCACACTTAATAAATACTCTACTTCTGCTGGAGGAATCTTTGGGATATGTTTTTGAATAAACTCATGGGAGCGCACCCATTTGCGTAAGGCATCAAAAGTTAGGCTTTGCACAATAGGACGCTCATGCGCCACTAGTTGATCCAAAACTTCTGTCAGCGATCTCCCCTTCATAACCTCGCCAACAGCTTGTGCGGAAATGGTGATGGCCTCCGATAGGGGTAGGCTGCGCAATCTCTTGAGCTCAGTCAACCGAACCCCTTTGAAAACATGGCAACGAGTTAGGAAAGAGTCCTTGTATGCATGTACTGGCTGGCATGCGTTTGCCACCCTGCTTTTGCATTTCTAGAACCTCAATAATGCCCTGTCCGCACTGCAGATAAATACTTTCACCCTCCACACCCACTACTTGACCAACCCCCCCGGGCATGAGTGCAGGCAAGTGGCTTGGTATTTGTGAGCGCCAAAACTTCAATAGGGTGCCGGCAGCAGTACTAGTTGCCCCAGGAAAAGGGTTGAATGCACGAATGCGGCAGTCAATTTCTGCAGCACTCCGACTCCAATCAATATCTGCCTCGTTCTTTGCAATCTTCTCGGCATAGGTCACGCCCTCCGTAGCCTGCGGTAAGGCAGCGAATGGATGACCATCTGCCAAGGCGGCAAGAGTTTCTTGAATTAACTTCGACCCCAGCTCAGCGAGCCGATCATGTAGAGATGCGCTTGTTTCATTGCCGGCAATAGTGATTTCACGCATTAGTACAGTATCGCCTGTATCTAGACCGGCATCCATCTTCATAATGCAGACACCGGTCTTCGCGTCACCCGCTTCAATTGCACGCTGTATGGGAGCGGCGCCCCGCCACCGAGGCAATAAAGAGGCATGAATATTCAAACAACCATATCGAGTGGGCCCTTCCGCAAGATCCAAAACATCTTGGGGAAGAATCAAGCCATAGGCCACCACTACCATGACATCGTAGTCTGTTCGCGCGAGTTGTTGATAGGCCTCCTCAGCCTGTGCTCGCTTCTGCTCATCTGCGCTATTGCGCCTCAAAGACTCGGGTTGTAGAACGGGAATGGCCTTTGCTAGCGCCAAGGTCTTAACTGGACTTGCCTGCAGATGCATTCCGCGTCCTGCGCGCCGATCCGGCTGAGTCAACACCAAAACAATCTCGTGCCCTGCTGCAATAATGGCCTGCATAGCGCGGGCGGCAAACTCTGGCGTGCCAGCAAAAACGATTTTCATAAAGGCATTAGCGCTCAGCCGCCAACTCTTTAGCGCGCTTTTTCATCTTCAGCGCAATACGATTCCGTTTCAGAATGGAAAGGTACTCTACAAAGACCTTGCCTTGCAGGTGGTCCATCTCATGCTGCAAGCAAACAGCCAAGAGGCCATCTGCCTCCAACTCAAACTCTTTTCCGTGAAGATCAAGTGCCTTCACGCGAATGACAGCCGGTCTCTCGACTTCGTCATAAAAATCGGGCACAGAAAGACAGCCTTCACGCCATGCTTTTTTCTCAGAGCTTGCCCAAACCACCTCTGGATTAATAAATACCTGAAGTTCATTTTGATCATCGGATACATCAATCACCACAATGCGCTCATGAATATCGACCTGGGTTGCCGCCAAACCAACCCCTGGTGCGTCGTACATGGTGTCAGCCATATCCACAACAATTTTTTTAATGCGCTCATCCACCTGCGCTACTGGTTTGGCAACCTTATGCAGACGTGGATCGGGATAGCAGAGTACGGGTAATAAAGCCATGTAGGAATTATCCAACAGAGTAATCCGTCTGTCCCAATTGTCTAAATTTAGCAGGCACCCAAAATGGGTCAATGCGGATAATTCAATCAATACAAACGGTATGTTTAGGTGAACCAGGTTACCCCCGGCGGCTCCATGATTTATATGACCCTCCAAAACGTCTCTATATATATGGGAATATGGATTTACTAAGCCTGCCCATGGTGGCAATTGTGGGTGCACGACTAGCCAGCCCCCAAGGCATTCGCAACGCCCGATTTTTTGCTCAAGCCCTCTCAAAAGCGGGCTTATTAGTTATTTCTGGCCTTGCACGCGGTATCGATGGGGCTGCCCATCAAGCCTGTCTAGATCTTGGACCCCCTGCTACCACTGTTGCCGTGTGCGGAACAGGCTTAGATCAGGTATACCCCCCAGAACACCTTGAATTAGCGCACTCGATCCAGACAAAAGGACTGCTTCTCTCGGAATTTCCGTCGGGAATCCGAGCCAAAGCGTTTCACTTTCCCAGGCGAAACCGCCTCATTGCCGCCCTCGCCCTGGGCGTCATCATTGTTGAGGGCGCCCAAAAGTCAGGCTCTCTAATTACTGCCCGCCTGGCCCTGGAGCTTGGCCGAGAGGTTTTTGCGATACCGGGCCCCATTCATCATCCGCTATATGCTGGCTGCAATTACCTGATTCAGGAGGGCGCAAAACTGGTGACAAATCCAAAAGATATTTTGGATGAGTTGATTTTCCCCTTGTCTCAGAAAAAGGACTAAAAGTGAGGTTTTTCATCGGCTTATCGCCGTTTAGGGCCGCCTAGAGGATGCTGAATTTGGGGCAAAAATTAAGGATTTTGGACTTTTGTCAATGTATCGGTTAATAATAAAAAAGGGGTGATTAACCAACCAAACCCTGATTTGGTTTAAATTGGTCATCCTTTTTTCCCTTTAAAAACAAAGTTTCAGGCATCTATTTAGGCAAACGCGTGGCTAAAGCACCTACCAAAAGCAGCTCCAAATCCTCCACCATCGACCACCCGAAGGCGCTCATCATTGCGGAAAAACCGTCGGTTGCAAATGACATTGCAAAAGCATTGGGCGGCTTTACAAAACACGAGGACTATTTCGAGAATGATGATTACGTCATTTCTTCGGCAGTTGGACACCTTCTTGAAATTGGAGCCCCCGAGGAATACGACGTCAAAAGAGGTAAATGGTCATTTGCCAACCTGCCAGTTGTACCGCCTTATTTTGACTTACGCCCCATCGCCAAAACAGAATCCCGCCTCAAGGTCTTGCAAAAATTAATTAAACGCAAAGACATTACAACCCTCATTAATGCTTGTGATGCGGGGCGTGAGGGTGAATTAATTTTCCGCCTCATTGCGCAACATGCCAAAGCACCCCAACTAGTAAAACGCCTCTGGCTGCAATCGATGACTCCCAATGCGATTCGGGAAGGATTTGCCTCTCTACGCACGGATGATGAAATGAAACCGCTGGCCGACGCAGCCCGTTGCCGCTCTGAGGCAGATTGGCTCGTGGGCATTAATGGCACGCGCGCCATGACGGCATTTAATAGCAAAAGTGGTGGTTTTTTCTTAACTACAGTCGGTCGCGTTCAAACGCCAACCCTTTCGATAGTAGTCGAGCGAGAAGAGCTTATTCGCAAGTTTGTTTCTAAGGACTATTGGGAAGTAAAGGCTGAATTCATTGCAGCAGCGGGCATATATGAGGGCAAATGGTTTGATCCCAAGTTTAAAAAAGATGTGGCTGAACCCGATGCCCGAGAAAATCGATTGTGGAGTGAAGCGGCAGCTCAAAGCATTGTTGCCGCATGTCGGGACAAAAAAGCCACCGTTACCGAAGAAGCAAAACCCGCTACCCAATTGGCTCCCCAATTGTTTGATTTAACCAGCTTACAACGCGAGGCAAACGCGCGCTTTGGCTTCTCTGCGAAAAATACTTTGGGCTTGGCACAGGCATTGTATGAGCGCCATAAAGTTCTAACCTACCCACGAACCGATTCGCGTGCACTACCTGAAGACTATTTAGAAACTGTAAAACAAACCATTGAAAATCTAGGGGCGCACTCTCGCGATTTCGAACCCTTTGCCAAGCAGATCCTGCAAGGCGACCCAAAAGACACAAAGGCCAAGGCTGGCTATGGCTGGATTAAGCCAAACAAGCGTATTTTTGATAACTCTAAAATTTCAGATCACTTTGCCATTATTCCAACATTGGAGGCTCCAAAATCCTTAAGCGAGCCCGAGTTCAAACTCTACGATTTAGTAGTGCGTCGCTTCTTGGCTGTTTTTTATCCCGCCGCCGAATTCCGTGTCACCACCCGTATCACCGAGGCATCGGGCCACCACTTTAAAACTGAAGGTCGCGTGCTGGTGAATCCCGGCTGGCTAACTGTATATGGCAGATCAAATCAAGCGGATGATGAACTAGTTCCAGTGCAGGAAGGTGAAACCGTTCAGAATGAATCAATTGCTGCGGTTCCATTAAAAACGAAGCCGCCAGCGCGGTATAGCGAAGCCACCTTGCTATCCGCAATGGAAAGTGCAGGCAAGTGGGTTGACGATGATGAGATGCGCGAAGCCATGGCTGAAAAAGGCTTGGGCACCCCAGCCACTCGGGCCGCTATTATCGAAGGCCTATTGGCGGAAAAATACATGGTTCGCGAAGCGCGTGAACTTATTCCAACCGCTAAAGCTTTCCAACTCATGACCTTGTTAAGGGGTTTAGATGTAGAAGAGCTTACGCGCCCCGATCTCACCGGTAGTTGGGAAAACAAACTGTCCCTTATTGAGCGTGGCGAAATGAAGCGCGACACCTTTATGCAGGAAATTGCGCAAATGACGCAACGCATTGTCAAGCGCGCCAAAGAATATGACAGCGACACAATTCCTGGAGATTATGCAACCCTAACAACGCCATGCCCACATTGCAAAGGTGCCGTAAAGGAGAACTACCGTCGCTTTGCTTGTGAAAAATGCGGCTTTACTATTAGCAAGACTCCTGGTGGTCGCGCCTTTGAGTACCCCGAAGTGGAAGAGTTATTGCGCGAAAAAACGATTGGGCCGCTACAAGGGTTCCGTAGCAAAATGGGTCGGCCCTTTGCGGCAATTATTAAGCTATCGGAAATTCCTGAGGATGACGCTGATTATCCAAACGCAGGCTATAAGCTCGAGTTTGACTTTGGCAATTCGCAAGAAGACGAGTCTGAGGCAATCGACTTTACCGGGCGCCAATCTTTAGGCGTCTGCCCAAAATGCTCTGGCGCTGTATATGAAGATGGAATGCGTTACGTTTGTGAAAACAATACTGGACCCAACAAGTCTTGCGACTTTAAAACCGGGAAGGTTGTTTTACAACAAGAGATTTCTGCTGAACAAATTCAAAAGTTGTTGAAAGAAGGTAAGACCGATTTATTAAGCAACTTTAAATCCAACCGTACCGGTCGTGGTTTTAAAGCTTACTTAGCCCTAGGTCCAGATGGGAAAATTGGTTTTGAATTTGAGGCTAAGGCCCCTAAAGCGGAGGGGGCCACCAAAGCTCCGGCGAAGAAGCGGGCTGGAGCAAGTGCGGCAACTAAATCTGCAGCCAAACCAAAGCGCGCCTCCAAGGCAAAGTCCTCATCTAACACTTGAGCAGCTATTAATTTAGCAGCTAAGGCTGACCACAAAACCCCACGCGACCCTAGAGCTGTAGCTAAAAAAATTCCTGGGCGCTGGGGGAGGCGCCCAATCATCGGCAAGCGGTCACCTGCTACACAACGAATACCAACAAAGCTACCCCACTTAATCAAATCACCCTGATCACCATCCATATAGTTTATTAAGCCCTTGGCTTGCTCTCGATTCCATTCATCACTGCTGGCTCGGTCCTCAAGATCATCCTCCCCCTCATCAAAACTAGAGCCCACCATCCACCGCCAACAACCATCCTCCAGCATCTCGGCTGGCAAACAATAGCCTTCTCCAGATAGTGCTGTTGTGGGGAGGCGTGCTGCCCAGGGAGAATTTTTTTCAACAGAGAAAACACTAAGCTGACCGCGCACTGGTTTTAATGGAATGCGCACATCAATCGTACTCATCAAGGGCTTGCTTCCCATCGCAGCCGCCACAATAACCTTGCCTGCAGTCATCACTGGTTCGTTGAATTTGTTGATCAAAATCCATTTATCGCCATTCATTTTGAGGCCTTGAATAGCCATATCCCAGAGGCAATGCAATCGCTCATGAGGTTGCAAAAGCGAATGGACAGCTTGCGGTAAATTGAGTGACGCCCCTCTGGGAAGCCAAACGCCACATTGAGAAATCCCACAAAGCGCTTTAGCTTCATCGGCCTCGAGGGCTAACGCTATGTCCTCATCCAAACCAAGGGCTCGCAGGTGCACTGCAAGCTCTTCGCGATCAAACGGTCTATCCTTTTTGGCGGGCTGAAATACGCCGTGCCGATTCCACGTTTTTCCCCAGCGCTCTTCCGCCAACAAAAAAGCAATACGCGTTAAGCGCAGTAAACGCGGCGACCCCCTGCCAACATGAGGGTGGGCGATAGCATAAGGATGACTGGAACATGCGCTTGCAGGACCGGTGGCTGCATCCACAATACAAACGGATTGCCCTCTGGCCACCAGCTCATTTGCAATGGCGGCACCCGCAATCCCGGCTCCAAGCACCACAATTTCATGGTGCTGGAGGGTTGACATTAACTGAACGATAAACGAAAACGGTTTGCGCTTTTAAGCGTTTAACCGTTTTTCAATTTTGGCTCGAGTCTCTTTTAACTCAACCGGAAGTCGCTCGCCAAGATGCTCGAATAGCTCAGTGTGCAATTTAAGCTCGTTTTTCCAATCTTCTACAGCCACTGCAATTGCTTTGGTAAATTTCTCGACAGGGAAATCAAGACCATCCCAATGCATATCCGAATGCTCTGGACAAATGCCGAATGGTGTTTCGACGCCACTTGCCTTGCCTTCTGCGCGACCTAAGATCCAAGAAAGTACGCGCATGTTTTCGCCAAATCCTGGCCACACAAACTTGCCGTTTTCATCTTTGCGGAACCAGTTTACGCAATAAATTTTCGGCAATACTGCACCCTCGGATTCCAATTTGCGCCCTACATTCAGCCAATGCTGAAAGTAATCGCTCATGTTATATCCAGCAAATGCAATCATCGCAAATGGATCTCGTCGCACCACACCAACCTGACCAGTAATAGCCGCAGTTGTTTCAGATCCCATCGTCGCGGCCATGTAAACACCTTCAACCCAATCGCGCGCTTCACTTACCAGCGGCACGGTATTGGAGCGACGACCGCCGAATAAAAACGCATCAATGGCAACACCCTCTGGATTGTCCCAATTGGGATCAACCGCTGGATTATTGGTTGCCGCTACCGTAAACCGTGAATTTGGGTGTGCCGCCTTCCGACCAGCAGCCCCATCTGCTGGGGTCCAGTCTTTTCCTTGCCAGTCGATTAAGTGCGTTGGTGGGGTTTCGGTCAAACCTTCCCACCACACATCGCCATCATCGGTTAAGCCCACGTTTGTAAAAATCACATCTTGATTCAAAGAATCAATACAGTTTTGATTGGTTTGACGATTGGTGCCAGGAGCAACACCGAAGTATCCAGACTCAGGATTAATTGCAAACAAGCGAGTTTTGCCCGTAACAGCATCTTTGCGTGGCTTAATCCAAGCAATATCATCACCAATTGTGGTGACCTTCCACCCCTCAAATCCTTTAGGTGGAATCATCATTGAAAAGTTTGTTTTTCCACATGCGGAAGGAAATGCTGCGGCAATGTGATATTTTTTTCCCTCGGGTGAGGTAACACCCAAAATCAACATGTGCTCTGCCAACCAACCTTGGTCGCGCCCCATGTTGGAGGCAATGCGCAATGCAAAACATTTTTTACCCAATAGTGCGTTACCGCCATAACCAGAACCAAAAGACCAGATTTCACGCGTTTCAGGATAGTGAACAATATATTTTGTTTTATTGTTTGGCCATGCCACATCTTTCTCGCCGGCAGCCAATGGCTTTCCTACGGTATGAACGCATGGCACAAACTCTCCATCTGAGCCAAGCTGATCAATCACCGCTTTGCCCATTCTAGTCATTAGCTTCATGTTAATTGCAACATATGGACTATCGGAAAGCTCTACCCCAATATGGGCAATTGGTGAGCCAATCGGGCCCATGGAAAATGGCACTACATACATGGTTCTTCCGCGCATGCAGCCATCAAACAATGGTTGAAGGGTTGCCCGCATTTCGCTAGGCTCAACCCAATTATTAGTGGGGCCCGCATCTTCTTTATTGGTAGAGCAGATAAAGGTTCGATCTTCAACACGTGCGACATCCTCAGGGTCTGAGAGCGCCAAAAAGGAGTTCTTGCGCTTGGCGGGATTGAGGCGCTTAAAAACACCAGCCTTGACCAATAGCTCGCATAATGAGTCGTATTCCGACTGGGAACCATCACACCAATGAATTTGATCTGGCTTTGTCAAGGCTGCCATGTCGGCAACCCATTGAATTAGTTTTGGATTTTTTACATACTCAGGCGCATTTACATGTGCCTGATGGTTGGCAGTTGCAGTCATAAGATCCCCCATAAGGTGCTAATTTGATCTGATGATTTTAACATTTTGAGCCCATTTTTCGGCCCAGGGTACCAAGAGCAAACCCTTTATTTGCCAATACAAAATTGACTAAAAATTTTTCCCAAAAGATCGTCTGGCAGTAACTTTCCAGTAATTTGACCCAAATCATCCTGGGCCAAACGGAGCTCTTCAGCAAACAATTCAAGCGATGTGTTGCCATCCTCTGCAAATAGCTCTGATTTCTTAATATGACCTGCCGCACGCTCTAGGCAATCAAGATGGCGGCGGCGAGCCAAAATAGCCCCCTCTTGAGAGCCCTCCCAGCCGGCAATTTCTAGAATTTTTTGCTTTAGGGCAGAAATACCCTCACCAGTTTTTGCAGAGATGAGTAGCGCATTTTCTTGGTTGGTACTTTTAAGGTCACCCGCCAATAAGTCGGCCTTATTAATAACCACCAGAACAGGACATTTTGAGGGGATTGCTTTTTTTATCTGCAACTCAAGATCTACATCCACGCCTTCATTTATCGTTGATGGACTAACGTCTTTTAAGAAGAGCACCAAGTCAGCAGCTTGAATGGCCTCCCAAGAACGCTCAATACCTTTTGTCTCAACTACGTCTTGCGTCTCGCGCAAGCCAGCGGTATCAATGATGTGCATTGGTACACCATCAAGGCTAATGCTTTCTTTAATACGATCCCTGGTGGTTCCCGCAATGGGTGTCACAATCGCCACCTCTTCACCAGCGAGTCTATTTAAAAGCGAGCTTTTGCCAACGTTTGGCGCACCTGCCAACACCAGCTGAATGCCATCGCGCAAAATTTTTCCTTGCTGCGCGCTATCCCTTAATGCCGTTAACTTTCTGCTTACGGCAAGCAGTCGCTCTCTTGCTTGTGCATTTTCTAAAAACTCAATTTCTTCTTCAGGAAAATCAAGGGTTGATTCAACCAAAATTCGTAACTGGGTAATTTCCTCTATCAAGTCATTAATATCGACTGAAAATTCGCCCTGCAACGACCGCGCTGCACCACGCACTGCCGCCTCACTTTGCGCATCAATTAAATCTGCAATGGCCTCGGCCTGGGCTAAATCTATTTTGTTATTGAGATAGGCTCGGAGCGTAAATTCTCCTGGCTCAGCAATGGCCAAGCCCTCAGCCCGTCCAAGCTCTAAACAGCGCTTCATCACCAACGCCAGGAGATGAGGGCCCCCATGGCATTGCAGCTCCAATACATCCTCCCCAGTAAAGGAGGCTGGCGCCACGAAGTAAATGGCTATGAGTTGGTCAATGGTGCGTCCAACATCGTCTCGCAAGTTTAATAGGTGGGCATAGCGCGGTGTTAATTCTTTTTGAAATAATGCCCTGATGATTGGGATCAAATTCCCACCACTGATTCTGATGACGCCCACCCCACCCCTACCCGGGGGAGACGCCACAGCAATGATGGGCAGCTTTCTAGTCATCATTGCTGTGCATTGAATATATGTAATTTAGCTACAGCATTATTTTGCTGGCTTTTTCCCAAACAACTTATTAATTTGCCATTGTTGCGTAATAGAAAGCAGGTTGTTTGTTACCCAATACAAAACCAAGCCGGCAGGGAAAAAGAAGAACATTACCGAAAACACAATAGGCATGTACATCATCACTTTAGCCTGAACTGGGTCGGGTGGAGTTGGGTTTAGTTTGGTTTGAACAAACATCGAAACAGCCATTACCACTGGCAAGATATAAAAAGGATCTGGCACTGATAAATCATGAATCCACAAAATCCAAGGCGCTCCGCGCATCTCTACTGATGATAGCAATACCCAATACAAAGAGATGAAGACGGGAATTTGAATTACCACCGGCAAGCAACCACCCAAAGGGTTGATTTTTTCTTTTCGGTACATCTCCATCATGGCTTGATTTAGTTTTTGTGGCTCTCCCTTGAATTGCTCTTTCATAAGGGCCAATCGTGGCTGCACTTCTTTCATGCGCGCCATCGATTTATAGCTTGCGGCAGAGAG
>Ga0316231_1002874_pt1 | contig 15815 bp, 16 predicted proteins | sample TBH18027metaG_FD_206002 | JGI IMG/M metagenome (GOLD analysis project Ga0316231, IMG submission 206002) | Freshwater microbial communities from Trout Bog Lake, Wisconsin, USA - TBH18027 | ecosystem: Environmental > Aquatic > Freshwater > Lake > Hypolimnion/Profundal zone | place: USA: Wisconsin...
CATCGTCGGCGAAACAGCACACCACCCAGTCGCCGCTGCCGCCAGGTAAAACGATGCTTGCGATCGTGATTCTGCTGAGCTTGCTCTTCTCAAAGTTCTTCTATCAAGCCAGCCTGACGAGCTATTACATCTTTTATCTGATCAGCAAGTTTCATATCTCGGTGCAGAGCGCCCAGATTTACATGTTCGTCTTTCTGGGTGCGGCCGTGGTTGGCACATTCGCAGGGGGTCCAATCGGCGACCGTATTGGACGCAAGTACGTCATCTGGTTTTCGATCCTCGGAGTGCTCCCGTTCACCTTGGCTCTACCTTACGCAAATCTTTTCTGGACCGGCATACTCAGCGTTTTAATCGGCATGATATTTTCCTCGGCGTTTGCGGCCATCATTGTATTCGCGCAGGAGTTGCTTCCCAGCAGAGTAGGCATGATCTCCGGGTTATTCTTTGGGTTTGCCTTTGGGATGGGAGGCATTGGCGCTGCTGTGTTAGGCAGGGTGGCGGACTTGACCAGTATCGACTTCATTTACCGGGTATGCTCGTTCCTGCCGCTGATTGGCCTGTTGACGGTTTTTCTGCCGGATCTACGAAAGGTTGGCATAGAGCCTGCGAAAGTGCCTAGCACGGAACAGGCGGCGGTTTAGCGCAAATCCTCGGAAAGAAAAGAAATCGCTCTGCGCTGACCGCTCAGGGTGACACTCACCATTTAGCCTGCGAGTAGATTCATCAGTGAGCTGCGCCCCTCAAGAGTTTGCTTAGCGCGTTCACGTCGGAAGCAGGTGCATCGCTGATGATGAAGTAGCGCAGTCCTCGTTCGCTCCAGGTTTCCATGTGGAAGGCGAGTTTGGTAGAAGTCGACGTTCCCATCGAAAATGGAATGCTCTCCGATTGTTGTCTGAAAATGAAGACAGACATTTGGTGTTTACGAACGGTGAATAGCAATTGTGCGCCGGAAGCGTGTTCGAAATAAGCAACCCGGCCACCGACTAACGTGAAGTCGGAATTCTGCAATTCCGGAAGATCGAAAGAAAAGGGAAGCTTTCCTGCGAACCAGGGTTTTACTGTGTGGCGATCCGTCGATATCACATCGACCGGGTTAGTGCTGGCCAGGGCGGCAACGTGCATATCCGCTAATTCGGTGTAAGCCCGATCGCGTTCCGCATGACTCTGCCAGATGATCACCGAGGCAAGCAGCACTGCAACCGCAACTGCGGCCGTAATGAGTTTCGGAAAGCGAATGCTCCACCATGGTGTTTTTGATTTTGAGCGAATGCTCTGCTCCATTCGAAGGCGAAAGTCCGGAGTTGGAGAATAACGCAGACCCGCCGCACGAGTCAGGCGCTTTATCTGCAGCAGGCCAAGCGCATCGGCGGCGCAGGAGGCACAATTGCGCAGATGTGGTTCGAACTCCGCAAGTTCACCTGCAGAAAGCTCCGAATCTGCGTACGGCTCCAGTTTATTGCGCACTTCCTCGCAAGTCATCGAGACACCTCGCGGGATGCACCCTGAGCCCTGGCTTGAATCAATGATTCGCGCATCGCTCTTCGCGCGCGCGACAGTCGCGACATGACAGTCCCTATAGGAATTGCCAATGTAGTGGCGATCTCCTGATAGCTCATTTCTTCGACGTCGCACAATAAAATGATTTCGCGAAACTGCACTGACAGCCCCTCCAGAACTCCCTGAACCGTTTGCTGCTCCACGCTCGCGAGAAGGATCGACTCGGGCGTCCCGCTGGCAATCGGTTCCACGCTGTCGTCCTCCTCTTCATCGAGAGAGACCGTCGTCGACTTCAGGCCCGAGCGAGAGGTCAGAAACGTATTCCTCAGAATCCTGTACATCCATGCCCGAAAGTTAGTCCCTTGCTGAAAGGAAGCGAATCCTTTCAGAGCTTTCAAACAGGTTTCCTGTACCAGATCCTCCGCCTCGCTCTGGTCCTGAGTCAGCCAGTGGGCAAAATTGTAGAGGCGGGCGAATAGCGGTATTGCCAGCTCTTCGAAAGATCCGAAATTGCTCTGCGCGTCAGCCACGGTTCAAAAAGGATAACTCAGAATCGAGAATTTTATTCCCAGCGGCGAACCAACTCAGAAGGAGCAATGCTGCATCCGAGCAAAAGACTTCGGTCCGACGGCGATGTGCCGGCCACTTTTCCGGGGGTTCCCATAGGTGAATACACCGCAAGATGGCCTCCCGCTCGAACAGCAGGTCGCCCGCCTCCAGGCATTGCTGGAAGCCACGAGACAGGTTCATTCGACCATTCGAGTGAACGAGGTTTTAACGCAGACGGCGCGTATCCTTGTGCGCGAACTGGAAATGGACGGGGCGTTATTCCTGGCTCCTGTGTCGGAGGAGCCCCTGGTTTTCTGGGGCAGTGTTCCGGCTGCGCCTTATGAACATTGCCTGCGCTTTCCGTTGCTCTCCAGAGAGAATCAGCTACTCGCTGAACTCATCGTTGCGACTCCTCACGACGGGTCGTTTTCGCTCTACGACCAGGATTTTGTGGAAGGGTTGGTGCTACAAACGGCAGTTGCGCTCGACAATGCTACGCTGCACGAGCGCGATTTGGAGTGGGCCCGAGTGCAGCAGGACCTCGATGCGGCGCGTGCGATCCAGAGGTCGCTTCTGCCGAGGAGTATGCCAGAAATTCCGGGTTTCTCCATCGCGGGACGTTCCACGACGTGTTACGAGGTGGGCGGCGATTACCTTGATTGCGTTCTTCTCCCCGATGGCACACACCTGATGGTGGTGGCCGATGTAGCAGGGAAGGGTCTCGCGTCGGCCATTGTCGCGACAAGTTTCCGCTCCGCGCTGCGGTCGCTGGCCAGCCATCCGGTGACCCTTGAGGAACTAGCCATCCGTATTGGACAGCAACACTGGGAGGAGGGTGCCGAAGCACGACGGCGGTACGTGACTGCTTTTTTCCTGCGCCTCCAGAGCGCGACGGGCGAGATTGAAATCGTCAACGCAGGCCATAATCCTGCGGCGCTGGTGCTGCAGGATGGTAGTACCCACATGATCCAGGCCTCAGGTACTCCCCTCGGGATGCTCCCCGGAATGCGTTACACTGCCGAGAAATTCGCGTTCCCTCCAGGTTCACGGATTCTGCTATACACCGACGGACTGACGGAGGTGTTTCAGGGCGATGACGAGTTTGGAACCGAACGGCTGATTTCGACTTTCAGCGGCGTATCAAACCCTCACGCCGAGGGTATCCTCGATCTTCTCTGGGCAACGCTTGCCTCTTTTTCTTCCAACGCACCTCAGACGGATGACATGACGGCACTTGCAATCTGTCATCTTGACACATCTCAACAGGAGCTCTCCGCCGCATGAAAAACGGAAGTTTCGTACAAGTCCGTCTCCCTTCAGAACTCGGCTTCGAGAAGGTCGCCATGAGCACAGCAGCCAGCATGGCCGCGCTCATGGGGTTTTCTGTGGATCGTATCGAAGATTTAAAAACCGCTGTGGCTGAAGCCTGCATCAACGCTATCGAGCATGGCAATCAACTCAATAGCACTCTGACTGTAGGAGTCGTGCTCTCCACAACCGACGATCAACTCGAAGTCAAGGTGATCGATGACGGTTCTGGTGTCGGTGCTTCACGTGGGGCAGCAACTCCCAATATTGATCGCAAGATTCTGGGCGAGGAAGATCCCCGTGGTCTGGGCATGTTCCTCATTCAATCACTGGTGGACGAAGCCGAGTGGCATCAGGGCCCCCCGGGAAAGAGCTTTGTCCGTCTTGTAATCCGTCTTGATAAGGAGAACCAGTAATGCAGGCGACTACCAAGGTCACACAACGCACTGCAACCGCAGACTCCGGCAGCGCCCTCACCATTCTCTGTTTTTCGGGGGATATTTCATCGGCATCGAAAGAGGGTATCCTTGCCGCGTATCGCGGATTGGACGGCTCGGTCACAAAGGTACTTCTGGACTTTACAGGCGTCGAATACATCAACTCTTCAGGAATTGCCATCTTTATCCAGATGCTTCTGGAATCCAGCAAATCTGGCTCGCGCACGATCGCCATCTTCGGCCTTAGCCCGCATTTTCAGAAAGTGTTCACCATGGTCGGCATCAATAAGTATGCGGCGCTTTATGTCGACGAAAATGCCGCGAAGTCCGCGCTCTGAGGACAGTTTGTTAAGCATGTCCGTTACATGGCTGCCCAGCCCGCCAGTGAGTAAGGAGAGACATCTATGGACAAATGGAAGAACGCGCAACGACAGAGCCCAAGCAAATCATTGCTCACTGCAGAACGGGTACGATGGTTCGTTGCCATCGGTTTGTTCACGCTTGTGATCGCGGCTATGTACACTCCTGCTTTTGCGTCCGAAAAAGCTGAAGCGCCCACGCTCGCACTCAACGCCTTGGGCAAAGGCACGGCGACGCTGAATGGCCCTTGGCAATTCCATTTAGGTGACGATCCGGCCTGGGCATCGCCGGCCTTGGACGACGCAACCGGGCACTCCGGCTGGGAGCAGCTAACTGCAGAAAAACCATGGGGTGCTCAAGGCCATCCTGCCTACGTAGGATTCGCATGGTACCGGCGCCACCTCCATCTATCGCCCGCTCCGGGCGCATCGCCGGAATTTGCCCTGCTGAACCAGAGGATCGAAGACGTTTACGAAATCTACTGGAACGGCAAGCTGATTGTCCGCCATGGCGAGATGCCTCCGAATCCTTCCTTCCGCTACGGAGAAGGACAGCAGACGATTAGCCTGGGGCAAGCACGTGACGGTGTGCTGGCGGTCCGGGTTTGGAAGCAGCCACTGGTTTCGTTTGACTCCGGCGAGCAAGGCGGGTTCACTGCCCCTCCGGAAGTTGGGAGCCCCGAGGCTATTGCCGCAGATTTGGCAACGAGCGAGTACAAATGGCTCCACTCGCGGCAGTACGCTTTCGGCGAGACCATGTTTACGGCCTTGATTGCATTGCTGAGCCTGATCGGGTGGTTACGCAATCGAGACCAGCGGGTGTTGCTGTGGATGGCTGTTTTCAGTGGTTCATGGGTTACGAGCGCGGTGCTGGTTGGTATGCGCCTGCCATTTTCTTTTAACTTTGCCCTCGGAACCCTGCAGCCTGTCCTCGGCCTGCGAGACATTGCCCTGTGGTTCTTGTTGATTGAGCTGCTGCAATTGAAAGACAACCAACGGTTGGTGCGGTTTACCTGGGCTCTGGCGATTGTGACGATTGTCTCAACATCGCTGGATGGTCTACTGAGCGCAGTGACCATGAGCTACGCGGAGCAAGTTGCCGATGGCGTGCTGACGGTCATTTTTACGGTCGCCGAACTGTATGCTCCTGTCCTGGTGATCATGGGATTGCGGTGTCGGCCGGATCACGCTCGCGTGATGGTCGCGACCTTCGCGTTCCTCTCACAGATGATTTTTGTTGTGCGAATCGCGCTCTCGCAGGGCAGCCGTTTTACTCATTGGAAGCTCGCAGACAAGATCGACCTGCCGCTCTTTACGATTGACGGAAACTCGTTCAACTTATCCACCATCTTTCGCCTGCTGCTGCTGCTTTCGGTTGTCTACGCAGTCTTCCGCCATGCGCGAGAAGAATTCCGGCGGCAGCATGCCGTGGAGCAGGATCTTCTTGGTGCGCAGGAACTTCAACGTGTTCTGATTCCGGACGCACTGCCTTCGCTTCCAGGCTTCTCTCTCACCAGTGCCTATCGTCCTGCCCAAGAGGTTGGTGGCGACTTCTTCCAGATCATTCCGGTTGACGATTCTACGGGTTCGACGCTGGTAGTGCTCGGCGACGTAAGCGGCAAGGGACTGAGGGCGGCGATGGCGGTTTCGCTGATTGTGGGCGCGGCACGAACCCTGGCGGATTTTACCTCCAACCCGGCGGAAATTCTTGCCGGGCTCAACCGCCGCCTGTATGGTCGCCTCAAAGGTGGCTTCGTCACCTGCCTGGTGCTGCGACTTGATCCGGATGGTACCTGCGTGGTGGCCAACGCCGGACACCCCGCTCCGTTCCTTAACCACGAGGAGATTGCCAGTCCGGGTATGCTTCCGCTCGGGGTGACCGCACATGCCGTGTACGAAGAGACGAGGGTCCAACTCGAGGCTGGCGATCACTTCGTTCTGTACACCGATGGCCTGCTGGAGGCACGAACACCGGCAGGTGAACTTTTTGGTTTCGAACGATTGCGGGCCTTGTTTACAGGCCATCCAAATGCCGAGCAGGCTACAGAGGTAGCAGTGAACTTCGGGCAGCAGGACGACATCACCGTCTTGACCCTAACCCGGCTTGCCGTTGGCGAGGAAGCCTCTACTCAACTTACTGCGCCTGCTGCATGAAGGGGTTTCGCTTGAATGGCCGCGCAAGACCGTCGAGGATTCGAGGAAGTAGCATCTGGAGGAGAGAGCCATGCCGATTACAACTTTGTTTCTCGATCTAGGTGGAGTTCTGCTCACCAACGGCTGGGATCGCCACGCACGCAGCCTTGCAGCTCAGACCTTTGGACTCGACCAAAAAGAGATGGACGAACGGCATCACCTGACGTTCGATACCTACGAGGTCGGCAAGCTCACCCTCGACCAGTACCTCAGCCGCCTTGTGTTTTATGAGAAACGCAGCTTTAGTGAGAAGGAGTTCCGGGATTTCATGTTCGCGCAGTCCAAGGAATTTTCCGAGATGACGGACCTGATTCGGACGCTCAAGGCGCAATATAGGTTAAAAGTTGCTGCGGTCAACAATGAAGGGCGCGAGCTCAACGAGCACCGGATTCACACCTTCAGGCTGAATAGTTTCATAGATTTTTTCATCTCGTCCTGCATCGTTCACGTGCGCAAACCGGACGAGGACATCTACCGTATCGCCCTTGACATAGCGCAGGTTCCGCCCGAGCAGGTTGCCTATCTCGATGATCGCCTGATGTTTGTCCAGATCGCCGACTCTCTGGGCATCCATGGTATTCACCACACTGACTACAACTCAACTTGCGTCAAGCTTGCATCACTCGGACTCAAACTGGAAGAGCGGCGCGCGGCCCAACTTGTCATCTGATTTCAGTCGAGGCTCCCCTGCTCGACCACAACGTTTTCGCGAACGATCAACCGGTGCGCCGCCATCTCCTTTAACTTCGGCAGCACCCTCTGGATGTGTTCGTCGGTATCGACAAAGGTGACCACCACCGGCAGTTTTCCGCCAGCCTCGACCAGCGTTGCGGTCTTCAGACGCATGCGGCCAAGGAAGCCTCCAACTGTGTGGTACGCTACTGCCCCCGCAACATTTTCTTCGCGCAGGTATCGAAGAACTTCCAAGTGCAGGGAACGATGCTCCCACTGGTCGCCCTCGTGCAGGTACATGGTGACTTGTACGGCCATAGTCTTCTCCCTGCCGTTCTACGGCCTACTCCTTCTGCTTTCCAATCGCGCCGGTAGCGGAGTGGTGCTCCTCCCGCCTACCTGCGGGACATTATATGCTCCGTGCGATCACGGCCCCTGCCAAAACTCCGGCCAGGCACAACATATTGTTTGCCAGCACATTTGACACAAACAGCATGTAATGTCCCTGCTCAAACAACGAGAAGCTTTCAAAAGCGTAGCTGGAAAACGTGGTATAGGAGCCGCAAAAACCAATGGCGATCAGCAGACGCCATCGCGGATCAGGCACGGCACGCTCAGTACTCCATATCAGGAATAGCCCGAGAATAAAGCTTCCGGTGACATTGATTAACAGGGTGCCATAAGGAAACGAGGCGGTAACGGCCTTGGCGACAAAGCGGCTTACGAAGAAGCGGGCGCTAGCACCAACAACGGCACCGATTGAAATCCAGAGGTAGGCGAGCACGATTCGGAGTTCTCCTGGAGGTAAGCTGGTAGGAGTCATCAGCCGCACCCGCCGGGCAAGCGCAACAGTTAAGGCGAACTCCATCGCCTCATTTATTCTAGATCATTTTTTCGTGCGGTGAGGCTGGAGGCAACGCTTCGGGCTAGTTATGGACCAAGCTTGGTCGCCGGAGCTCTATCTGTCGCTTGAGACCGTCATTGGTTCCGTGACCTTGATCGAAGTGGCGCGGTAACGTTTTCCATCAAAGTTCGCGCTTATCGAAACCGTAGTGCCCTCCACCAAACGTCCCGCGTCCTTCTCGTTCAGCGGATCGAAATAGAGTTCATAATCGTTGCCGTCCCCCTTGTTGTTGAGAGAGAGCAGACCATCGCGCAGATCGACATGAGTCAATATGCCTGAAAAGTTGTAGGACTGTCCCGGAGAGGCATAGATCGTGATGCTCTGCGCAACGCTGCGCCTTCCATCCGGTGTAAATCTCACGGCGATCAGCAATCCTGAACGTAACTCTTCAACCGATGTCGGCGCTCCCTGCGACTCGACCTTTGTCCGGTCGTTAATGGCAAAGCGAACTGTCTCCCCGGTTGAGCGATCTAGCATGCGCACCTGCCGGCCCAGCATTTCAATCACCTGTCCGCTTGCCTCCGCCGCGCCGCCCGTGCTCCGCACCTGGATGGAACGAGCAAACACGCGGCCGTCCATCGCCTGTGTGTCCACGTATACGCGGTCTCCCGGATGAATTTCCAACACGGTCGTTTCGCGTCCACTACTCAGAAAATGCGTACGTTCGTCGAAGTAGATCAGATACTTATCTCCTCCGCCAAACGGTTGCACTGTGACCCGGTTGTGCACCACATCCACCTTGCGTGCTATGCCGCCAATCAGCGATAAATTGGCACGCGGCAGGGGCTTTAGGTCCAAAAGCGAATCAGGAAGGGAATTACCCGGTAGCATTTCGGTGTGCGGAGCCCCGGAAGCAACTGGCTCCACAGGCTTGGGATTGCGAGCAGCAGGCGGAGGAGCAGCAGGCGATGCCCCAGAGTGGTCAGAGCTGGAAGTTGCGGCGCCATGTTCAAGGTTGGCGCTTTGAGATCGGTCAGTCGCGTTTTGTGCATTGACGGATGCTGCGCTCATTAGCACCAGCGCCGTCAGTAAAGTGAGCGATATTTGGCTCATGGTCCCCCGGAACATCGGAGTTCATTCAACGGAATTAGATGCAGAACTAGGGACGGGCATGATCCTCAACGCCTTGCTTCCGTGCCTACAACAGCACCTGAGCCGCTCCCATCTAAGAGCCCAGTGGGGTGTCTTGCAATGATTTCGAATTTAACTCTTCCCAAGTGTGCGGCAAAGGTTGTGAGCGGCCTCCCGATGTTGTTGGTGCTAGCGGTGATATCTGCGCAGGCAGCTGATCTCCACCTCAAAATTTCCAAACGCAGCAAGCCCACACCCGTTCAACAACTGAACCAGTCGGGTGTAAAAGCCCTGGAAAAGAACGATACAGCTCGCGCCAAGCGAGACTTCTACAAAGCCTATCTCCTTGACCCTGATGACCCATTCACCCTCAATAATCTTGGCTATGTCGCCGAACTTGACGGAGATATCGACAAGGCGCAGAAGTTCTACGATCTTGCTGCCGCCAACGGCTCAGACGCCACAATTGAGTTCTCCAGCGACCCAGAGCTAAAGGGCAGGGAAGTTTCCCAGGTTGCCGGAAACGCAGTCAGCGCGTCGATGCAGGTCAACCGCTTGAACGTCGCAGCCATGGGTCTGATGATGAAGGACCGTGCCGCCCAAGCCGAAATCGCGCTGCGCAAGGCGCTTGGTCTCGATCCCAAAAACCCCTTTACACTCAATAACCTCGGTTACACCCTTGAGAAAGAGGGTGAACTGGAACAGGCGGTACATTTCTACTCGCTCGCAGCGGCCAGTGGCTCAAACCAAAGAATCGTTCTTGCCCTGAATCGCAGTTGGCGAGGGCGCAGCATCGCGGAAGTGGCGAATGAAAACTCGCTTGCGGCTCGCCGGGAGCTAAGCACAGCCGGGTCAACTTCCGTTAAGGTAGCGCGTTTCAACCTGCGCGGGGTCTCCGCTCTCAATCACAACGAGCTTGCCCAAGCTCGCCAATACTTCCAGCAGGCCTACAACTTGGATCACGGAAACGCTTTTACCCTCAATAATATGGGCTACATCGCCGAGGTGGAAGGAGATCGTGAGACGGCAGAGCTCTACTATTCCCAGGCTCGCGAGGCGAATCGCAGCGGAGCGCGAGTTGCGCTTGCTACCAGTAAGGAATTTCAAGGCATGAGACTGGGAGCAGTCGCCGACAGGAATCAGCGGTCCGTCGTCGCCGCCCAGGAAAAAGAGGTCGAGGCTCTCCGCGCCGAAGGTGCCGCTCCACTCCCTTTGCGCACTCGTGACCGCGCCATCGTCAAGGAACCCGCTTCGCCTCCGGCACCAGAGCCCGAAAACCCGGTTCGCATCCTTGCAGAAGACAATGCACGCCCAGAGCCTCCATCAGCGATGGCCTCCCGCAGTCAGCAAGCAACTCAAACCCAGCGGCGTTCGCCACAGTTGGCGCTGCCTCCGTCTTCCCAATCGCAACCGATCCCCACTACCGCCCCGCAGCCAGAGGACGAGGCTCCCTTGCTCCCCGTTATCCCAGACGAGACACCCGCAAGATGAAGCAGCGTAACGCGCTTCTCGCTCCCACTACACTGGATTAAGGAGTTATTCCTAAGCCTCCAGCCAACCACAGGCCACAAGGTTTGCCTCTAAGAAAAGGAAAGCAAATAACCCCAACGCCGATTCATTTTGAGTCTGGGACTAGCTGGTGATTGGAACCATTGGGTTGGAGACAGCGTGTTTTGCTGGCAACCATGCCTTGGCGAATTAACCACATTGTCGCTAGATTGGCAAGTGGAAAAGCATGAATATTTTCCGATGGATTGACCTTTGCTGCTTAAGGTCAATACAATTGGGGTTCCGGTTCAATGACCCGGTGTTTACCAGTTGGGGGAATTAAATTAGCGAGGTGTTTGATTGCGACGAGTACTGACCCATTCCGTCTACGCATTCCTTTTGCTAGGCGGCTCCATGGGAGCGGCACCCGGCCACACAACAACGCCCTCCATGAGCGCGCCAGCATTTCTGGCAATCCCACAGCCGAAACCGAGGGAGTTGGAGCCTTCCAATAAGCCTTATGAGATAGGCAAGGCTTCCTGGTACGGCGGTTTGTTCCAAGGTAAAGAAACGGCGAGCGGTGAAGAGTACGATATGTACGACTTTACTGCAGCTCATCGTGAATTGCCTTTGGGCACGTTTGTGAAAGTGACAAATCTGAAAAACCTGAAGTCTGTGATTGTTCGCGTCAATGATCGTGGACCGGTGACGCCTGGACGAATCATCGATTTGTCGTATGGCGCAGCGCGTCGCCTTGATATGCACCAAAAGGGTCTGCAGAAGGTCAGGATTGACCTTGTCGATCCTGAATATGCAGAGAACGCGATGGCGAAACAACCAGTTTTGCGCTAAAAGTCAACCCATAACTCTGATCCGGCCCCACGGCACGCCCCCACCGTAGGGCCTTTGCTTTTCACACTCCACGCTTGGTTGCGCTATCCTTGTTTTATGAAGGATGGAAGAGAAAAACTGATCGTGGCACTCGATGTCGCCAACGGGGAAAAGGCCCGCGCGCTAGTGCAGGGACTTGGCGAAACCGTCAATTTCTATAAAGTCGGTAAGGAATTGTTCACCGCCGAAGGTCCGGAAATTGTCCGCGAATTGGTTGCCGGGGGCAAACGCGTATTCCTTGATCTGAAATTCCATGACATTCCCAATACCGTGGCCGGCGCAGTGCGCAGCGCCGCCTCGCTTGGAGTTTCACTGCTCACGGTCCATGCTTCTGGGGGTTCGGCAATGCTGAAAGCCGCTGCCGAGGCTGCCAGGCAATCCGCCGCCAAACCAACGGTTCTGGCGGTGACGGTGCTAACTTCACTGAGTTCCGCCGATCTCGAGGAAACAGGCGTTTGCGGAGACGTCGAAACCCAGGTTCTCCGTCTTGCCCAATTGGCAGTCAATGCAGGCTGCGGCGGTATAGTGGCCTCCGCACAAGAGGGAACCCGTCTGCGCCAGATGCTCGGGAGCGGCTTTACTCTTGTCACGCCCGGAATCCGTCCCGCAGGAGCGAGCGTCGGCGATCAGGCCCGCGTTGTCACGCCAGCGGATGCTATTCGGGCTGGGGCCAGCTACCTTGTCGTCGGCCGTCCCATCACCGGCGCTGATGATCTAAAGGCGGCTGCGCGAGCCATCGCTCAGCAAATTGAAAGCGTCGTTTAATCCTGCGCGCCTGGCTAACTTGCGTTTCGACTGGGCCATGCCTCGTGCGTTGTTGCTTTTTCCAAACGTCACATCCCAAACACCCAAATCCAGGGCCGCGGATTCTTCACTCGCGCGTCCCCTTCATTCGCTATATATAATGGTGGAGCTTTGAACCCGCACAGAAATTGGACTCTAATCGCGCTCGCATTCCTGTTGTTGCTCCCCGCCATGGCCGTTTGCCAAGGTGTCCCGGGCACGCAGACCGTTCTGATCCTTCCTTTCAGCAACTCTACCCATCAACCTGGGCTGGAGTGGATCAGCGAAGCTTTTCCCGAAATACTTGGGCAGCGCCTCAACACGCAGTCGCTATTCCTGATTGGCCGTGAGGATCGTCAGTACGCCTTTGACCGCATGGGAATCCCTGTGAACCTCCATGCCTCACGCGCGACCCTCTACCGCATTGCGGCACAGTTGGACGCTGACTTCATCATCCTTGGGAGCTATTCCTATGACGGCGGAACCTTCACCGCCCGCGCACAGGTCCTGAATATGAAGGCGCTGCGGCTCTCTCCCGATCAGGTGGAGAGCGGTCCACTGGGTAACCTGCTCCAGATCCAGACCGCGCTCGCCTGGGATGTGCTCCTCTTGATGCAGCCGGATTTTCCCGAGTCGCGCGAAGCTTTTGTCCAACACGCACCCGCCATTCGACTTGATGCCTTTGAGAACTTCATTCGTGGAGTTGTCGCCAGCGGAGGCCCGGAGAAGATTCGTTTTCTCAAGTCCGCCATCGCCATCAATCCGCAGTATCCACAGGCTATTTTGCTGCTGGCAAGAACCTACTTCTCCGCTCGCGATTATGAGCAGGCCGCCAATTGGTTTGCCAGGATTCCCTCGGATGACCCAGCTTTCAGCGAAGCGAGTTTCTTTCTTGGCCTCAGCCAATATCACTTAGGGCGCTTCGAGCGGGCCTCTGCCGCTTTCAAAGCTACCGCCGAGCGTGTTCCGCTCACGGAAGTACTCAACAATATTGGAGCTGCGGCCAATCGCCGCGGGCAACGCGATGCCGCTGACTACTTCCAGAAGGCGGTCGAAGCCGATCCCTCCGACGCCGATTACCATTTCAATCTCGCCATTGCGCTCTATCGAAAGGGAGATTTAACTGGGACCCAACGCCAGCTCCGCGAGACCCTGAGCCGCCGTCCCAATGACACCGAAGCACGCCAGTTTCAGGATTCACTCTCGGCCAGCCTCACGGCAGCAATACGCACCACTCCTCTTTCTGTGCCTCTCCCCCGCATCAAGCGCAACTATGATGAGAGCTCATATCGCCAGCTTGCCGTCGAGTTGCAAAAAGCCATCGAGATGTCCGTAGGCAAGGCCAAGCCCGCGGATCGTGCCGAAATCCACATCGAGCGAGCCCGCGAATTTCTTGCCAGTGGCGCCGTTGGAGAAGCCGAAAAACAGTTCCGGGAAGCCCTCGCCCAGGACATCGCCAACCCAGGTGCCCACGCCGGACTGGCGCACGCCCTGCTCCTCGAAAACAAGTTTCCACCAGCTCGCTACGAAGCAGCGGCGGCAAACCGTTTGAGTCCCAGCGCCGAAGCCTACATGGTGCTCGCCCACGCCGACCTTCACGACAAGGATGACGCCGGAGCTCTGCAGAATCTGCAGAAGGCGCTCTCCCTCGAACCCGATAACGCCGATGCGAAAGCAGTAGAGCGGGAAATACAGAGCCACACCGCAGACATCGCGCCCAAGTGATCGGATCCAGCCCATTGCATCCTCTACCTAAGTAGCGGTAGATTTGTGCCGGTGCCAGGTTTGGCTATGTCTCCAGCACCGGAGGTCTTTTGTGAAACGCTCTATTACGTTTCTCGCCGCGTTTCTCTTGCTCATCGCAGCCCTCCCGGCCGCTGCCCAGGTTCTGCGCATTCACATTGATGGCACTATTCAGCCCATTGCCGCGGAGGAGATTTCCCGCGCGGTTGACACTGCCCAGGCTCGGCACGCCACCGCGCTTCTCATTGACATCGATACCCCTGGCGGTCTGCTTGACTCCACCCGCGAAATCGTCGCCAAGATCGAAACCTCCACCGTTCCGGTCATCATCTTCGTTGGCCCCAGCGGCGCCCGTGCCGCCTCCGCCGGATTCTTCATCCTCGAGTCCGCGGACGTGGCTGCCATGGCGAATGGCACCAATACGGGGGCCGCTCACCCGGTAACGATTGGCGGCGGCAAGATAGACGACGTCATGAAGGCGAAGATTGAGAACGACTCCGCGGCTTTCCTGCGCTCCTATGTCTCTCGCCGTGGGCGCAACGTCGAGGTAGCTGAAAAGGCGGTTCGAGAATCCATCTCATGGACGGAAAAGGAAGCGCTCGATCTCAAACTCATTGACCTCACTGCGCGCGATGAAGCTGACCTGCTCAAGCAACTCGATGGCCGCGTCATTCATCGCTTCGATGGCTCGACCATGACCCTTCGAGTTGCCAACCAGCCGGTTGAAGAACTTCCCGCCACTTTGCGCCAGAGGGTTCTCAGTTGGCTGATGGACCCGAATATCGCATTCCTCGTTCTGGCCGTGGGATGCCTGTCCCTGTACGTAGAATTCAATCATCCGGGAGCCATTATCCCCGGAGTAGTCGGATCAATCTTCATCCTCCTTACATTGTTCGCGCTCAACCTGCTGCCCACCCGTTATGCCTCACTCGCGCTGATCGCGTTGGCGTTCGTTCTTTTTGCGCTGGAGGCGAAATTTGTCTCCCATGGGATTCTCACCCTTGGAGGCATCGTTTGCCTCACTCTTGGCGGCGTGTTGCTGGTCGACGGTCCGATTCCAGAGATGCGTGTCAAGCTGCTCACTTCGCTGGCCGTCAGCCTTCCATTCGGACTGATCACGGCGTTTCTCATGTCGATTGCCTGGCGTGCCCGGCGCAATAAGGTCATCACAGGTGCCCAGGGAATCATCGGTGAACTGGGCGTAGCCCGCACCGATCTCGCTCCCAGCGGCAAGGTGTTCATTCATGGTGAGCTATGGGACGCGCACTCAACCAAGCCGCTACGCGCGGGCTCCCCGATTCGCGTAATCGCCATACGGCAATTGGAGCTTGAGGTTGAGCCTGTTGCGTAGCGCCGTTCCAAAAGGTGGACGCGAGGTGGACCAGTGAAGATCAATGCGGTGACATTGAAGATGGCTTGTCTCGGCATGGTAAGCTTCTGGTTGCCCGACGTTCTTCTTCATGCCGTTCGGAGGTTTTCGTTCGACTCTTCCGACGTCCGGATTGTCACGCTTGCGATGCCGCTGACTCTGTTTCTGGCTTGCGCTGCTGGCGTAATAGTCTGCCATTTGACAGTCAGGGCAACTGCAATTCGTATGCTCGCTGGTATTTGGCTGTCTGGCGGTATCTGGATGTTAATCGGCGCTTCATTCTCCGGTGGTGGATTCATGAGCCTCGATGTGCGCGGTGCATTATTTCTCACTGCGATTTCTTGGATCCCACTCTACACGTTCATAGCAGCAACCTACGATGGGAGCCTTGGCGCCTTAGTCTTGGCCAGTGTGGGTTTGTTCTTGGCTTGGATTCTTCCTCTAAGCGGCCTCAAGCTGAACCTTGTGAAATGGACACGAAGGAATGATCCTTAAGATGTTACCTGCTCCTCGACCCCATGAATGGCTCGCAAAGTACCCACGCATTCGGG
>Ga0316231_1002875_pt1 | contig 15814 bp, 10 predicted proteins | sample TBH18027metaG_FD_206002 | JGI IMG/M metagenome (GOLD analysis project Ga0316231, IMG submission 206002) | Freshwater microbial communities from Trout Bog Lake, Wisconsin, USA - TBH18027 | ecosystem: Environmental > Aquatic > Freshwater > Lake > Hypolimnion/Profundal zone | place: USA: Wisconsin...
TATGCTTGTCGATTACGAAAGCTTGCTCGCCAAAGATCTGGCTGAGCGCATAAGGATCTCATTAGGGCACGCGGCCTGGTCCATCTTCCGGCGCAACGTCCAGCCTGACTACACTAATATTTCGATCATGGGCGCGGCAGTCGCCCTGGCGGCCGGCGAACTGCTGTTCGAACCGCGCCTTATCCAGTACGGCCGGCTGCGACTGCGGCGCCAACTTGAGCATGTGCAGTATCATGGCGGGTTCCAGGAGTATAACAGCCCAACATATACTGTGGTGGCAGTCGCGGAGATAGAACGCATCCTGCGCCTGGTCCGCGACCCCGAAGCACGCGACCTCGCAGTCAAGCTTCACGTCGTGGCCTGGGAAACAATTGCGTCTCATTATCATCCGGCTACCGGCCAATGGGCGGGCCCGCACAGCAGAGCCTACAGCGACTGGCTACAAACAGGTACGGCTCAGTTTCTGTCCGCCCGAACAGGAGCGCAGATCCCGGTGCGCACCGAGACCGGGGAGCTTTCGCAGGAATCGTTTGACAATCCCCTCCCCTGCCCATCGGGCCTCGCGCCGCTATTCGCAGCGTCAAATGGGGATGACCTGGAAGTCCGCTCGCGATTCTTGCGTCGCGATCCAGATAGCCTTTCAACCTACGGCGTGACCTGGTTAAGCGAGCATGCGTGCCTCGGGTCGATCAGCTCCGACATTATGTGGACTCAACGCCGCGTCTTGTTGGGCTACTGGCGGAGCGACGAAGATCCCGCAGTGTGCCTGCGGCTTCGATTCCTGCACGACGGCCGGGATTTTTCGTCCGCCGTTATCAGCAACGCCCAGGACACAACTCGAATTCTGAGTTTGGTCGGCTTCGTGCTTGGCCGGGGTGACTTTCATCCCAGTCTCGACTGCCCGCGCGACAACATCTTTCATGGCGCGGATTTCCGAATGCGATACCAACTCGCGGGAGCCGGGGCGTCCGTAAAGCAAACAGGCGAGTGCACATACGAACTCAGTGCGGGCGCCTATCGCGCCGTGGTTAACGAATGCGCCGGTTGGTTCGACGGGGCGCCGATCCGGTGGGAGATGGGGCAGGAGCAGGATACGGCATATGTCGATGCCGTCTGCTACGCGGGGCGCGAACGGGATTTCGATTTTCGTACTCTTGGGACAAGTGTAATCGCGGCCGGCATGGAACTGCTTGCAACAGGGCAGACTGCGGTAAACGAGATGCCGTCGCTGAGTGTGTCACCGGACAACGTCGCCGTCGCCGACTGGAATCTGCACCCCCCGCTATCCGTAACCCACCGTGCATCGCCGAGGACTTCGGTATCTCCGCCATGACCGCCTACAGTGCGGTGCATGAGGAAGTTCATCAAACCAAAGCACTTCTTAGGGAGAATTATGGACACTGAATCAGTCGAGCAGCTGGGATGGACAGACATAGCCGTCACTCACGGCTATGAAACCGTCGTTTCGCATATTTGCGTTCACATTGAATGGAAAGACGCACCCCTTAGCATCGGGCTGAACGCCGATTACGGGACGTTGACGAACGTCGCGATAGTACACGGCGAAGGCGTCGTATTCGAAGGCGGAGTCCGACCCTCCGGCGGCCCTTTACGGCTTGCGCTGTTGCTTGACAACGCGAACCTCGGCATCGGACCCTACCCATCTCGCATTTCTGTAGTTGCCGAAAACTGCGGCTTTACGTTCTTGTTACGCGATGTCCGCGCGACGACCCCGATCTGGATTCCGGAATACGGGGTCGTCGTTACGACCGAGGACGATACACGAGAATACGCTGCCATAGAAGCACACATCCTCGGTTGTGCTCTGCAAACCGAAAGTCAGGTTATAGATTCGGCCACAGAAGAGACGTACGAACGCGCTTGCGATGCGACCCGCAATCAAGTGTCCCCCATATGGCTTGGTCTGAGCCGGGATATGCGCCTGTTCAGCCTTAACTACAATGAGAAGTATGGCTACTGGGGAACAGTCACGCCACGGTATCACAGCACGGGTCAGTTCTACAAAGCCATCGCCAGCCATCCCGTCAGCATTAGCTTTGTGGTCGGACGAGGAGCGGCGTGCAGCATCGAAATTACCAAGCGCCTCGATGAGGGCTATCTGCCCATTGTCCACTCCCTGCAGCACGACGGTCCCGTGCGCTACGAAATGACGGCATTTATCACTCTTGAGAATCATCTTCTGTGTTCAAACGCCGTCAAAGGAACGGATTGCGACCTGGTTTATGCCAACACGGGCGGGCGAATGCTTACGCCCGATGCGGAGAGTCAATTCGTGTCTGAACTGCAACGCTACAAGGACCAATCGAGCGAGGAAACCGTCTGCTGCATTCGGTTCAAGGCGGTCAACACCGATGCCGTCCCTCGATACGCCTGGTTCAAGGCGTGCTACGTCGATCATTTCAAGCCGTCAGATGCGGAGTTTCATGACGAAACGGGATACACCAAGCTATCAGACGGCAGGGTTGTCGCGATCAATCGTTTAGGCGGCCAGGCCATGCCGAGCAGCGAGATGGCAGTTCTCATTCAGCCAGGCGAATCGATCGATTTTCAGCTGCTCATTCCCCACCTGGCGGTTTCGTGCGATCGCGCTCAGGCGCTTGCGACACTGAATTTCGACGAACATCTCAATGCCGCCAAGGCATTTTGGATGAACAAGCTCAGTTCTGGCGCTCAGATCTCGGTGCCGGAGCCGGCGATCGACGAGCGGATCAAAGCCGGTCTCTTGCACCTCGATATTGCGGCCTGCGGAGCCGAACCCGATGGAAACGTCGCGGCGACTATCGGCTGGTATTCGCCGATCGGGTCGGAGTCCGCGCCGATCATCCAGTTCTTCGACTCGATGGGCTGGCATGAGCTTGCACGGCGATGCATCCAGTTCTTTCTGGATCGCCAGCGACCTGACGGCTTCATCCAAAACTTTAGCGGCTACCAGCTTGAGACAGGCGCCGTTCTCTGGACGATTGGCGAACACTATCGATACACCCGAGCTGACGAATGGGCGTGCTCCGTGATGCCGAACGTGCTCAAGGCCAGCGAATACCTGATCGCCTGGCGCGAGCGAAACAAGCGCGCCGAGCTTCGCGGGAACGGCTATGGGCTGCAGGACGGCAAAGTGGCGGACCCAGACGATTTTTTCCATTCGTTCATGCTCAATGCCCTGTCCTACATCGGCCTTGCGCGATCAAGTGAAATGCTTGGAACAATCAATTCTATGGCAAGCACGCGCCTTTCCGCTGAAGCTTCAGCATTTCGTGAGGATATTCGAATCGCGTACAGCGAGTCCGTGGCCAGATCGCCGGTCGTGCCGCTCGGGGACGGAAGCTGGTGTCCGTCTTCGGCGCCATGGACGGAATATCCCGGCCCCGTGGCTCTGTATGCCGATGGTGGAAAATGGTTCACTCACGGCTCATTCGCTTCACGAGATTCATTGATCGGATCGACCTACCTTGCGCTGTCTGAAGTGTTCGACGTCAAGGAGCCGATGATGGAGTTCTTGCTCAAGACCCATCAGCAGTTGTTCACTCACAGAAACGCAGCATTCAGTCAGCCATATTACTCGCGTCACGACTTCATGCACATCCGGCGGGGTCAGGTCAAAGAGTTTCTGAAAACCTACTACAACCAATTGGCTTCCCTGCAGGACCGTGAAACATACAATTTCTGGGAGCACTATTTTGGGGTGAGCGAACACAAGACCCACGAAGAAGGCTGGTTCTTGATGCAGACGCGGTGGATGCTCTATTTCGAGGCAGGGGACACGCTTCGTCTCCTGCCGGCAATACCCCGCCGCTGGCTGGTAAACGATCAGCAAATTGAGATCAAGAAGGTATCCAGCTACTTTGGATCATTCGATTTGCATATCGTTTCACACATAGAAACCGGTTCGATAGAAGCCGACGTGCGTTTCCATTCGGATCGCGCGCCCCAGCAGGTCGCGATTCGCTTACCCCATCCCAACGGCTGCGTTGCGACATCCGTTGATGTCGGAAGCTACGATCCTTTGACCGAGACCGTGTGGGTTAACGTTACATCACAGGTCGTCAGCATCCAATTGAAATTCGAGCCCAGCCTGTAATCTGAAGACAGGTATGTAATACGCCAAGGTTATCAGACCAAAGCATTTCTTAGGGAGTATTTGAGAATTATGTGTACTGAAGCAGTCCAGCAGCAGGGATGGACAGATGTAGCCGTGACTTGCGGCGATGAAACCGTCATATCCTACCGAAGCGGAATGGTCGTATACGAGGAATCGTTTCAGAACGACCGCCTCACCGGCAGGGGCTGGAACGGCGCTGGATACATCAGTACGTACGATGGCCGCGTAGATCCGGCCGCGTATCCACAGGCGAATGCGTTCTGGCTTGAAATCGATGGTCAATTGCTTGGAAGCGACTGGGAATGGGTGGGCATGGAACAGTTCCCCAACCACCAGCCGATATCCGCCATGCCGCGTCCGTTTGCACTACACGCCGTTGTCACCCTTCGTCATCGCCTGTGTCCGATTACCGTTAAGGTCCACACGGGGCTCGATGGCACATCGATCTTAGTGCGGTGGCTGGAGATCACCAATACCGGAACGACCCTCGCGTCCGTCGGCGCCGCCTTTACGTGGAGCGGAGTGATTGAGCAGCAATCTCGATGGCGCGAGCACCTTACTCCGGGCAAGTCTCTCTATTCCCTGGGATATATGGCCAACGACTGCTGGGGCGCAGAGGGCGATTTTCGCTGGTTCGATCTACCCGATGCCCGCTATGCAGTGGATGGACGCGCGTTTCGAGGCCGGCACCGACACCCGATGTTCGTCTTGCGCAATAACGCAACAGGAAAGCACTTCATCGGACAACTAGCCTGGTCGGGTGGATACACGTTCGAGTTCGGCTTGGACGCTCCTCCGTCGACGTCCAACAACGGATCGCACCTGTGGTTCCGAGCCGGGCTCAACGGCCCCGCACCTCAACGAGTGCTGGCTCCCGGCGAGACGATCGCCACGCCCGAGATGCACCTCGGCCTTATCCACGGCGGCCTCGACGAAGCCGTTCAGGCGATGCACGACCATGTCCGTCTGAGCGTCATGATGCCACAGGCGCGCGGACGCGGCGGTTGGGTCGAGTCAGGCGTCGGGCCCGAAGTGGAGATAACGTCGGAACTGGTGATGCAGCTCATCGAAGCCTCTGCGAGCGTCGGCACAGAGCTGTTTTTCATAGATGCATCCTGGTATGCGCCACCGCGAAGCCACTGGTGGGACACAGTTGGCGATTGGACGGTCGACAGAGAGCGATTTCCTGACGGCATTGCTCCGTTCCGTGAACGCGCGCGCGCGCTGGGCATGCTATTCGGTCTTTGGATGGATGCGGAACGGATCGGACCTCGCAGCAGGGCAGCTATCGAGCATCCCGAATGGCTCATGAGAGATTACAACGGCAAGGAGCTCGGCGGAATGCTCGATTTGACTAACGCAGATGCCGCAGCCTGGATGGAAGATCAGATCCGGCATGTCATCGCCGACAACGATCTCGATTTCTTCCGGCTCGATTACAACACACAAGGCACGGGAATTAGCAGCAACAGCCAATTCGCAGAAAATCACTTCTGGCGATATTACGATGGACTTTACGCAATCTATGATCGGTTGCGCGCTCGATTCCCGAATGTCGTCTTTGAAAACTGCGCCGGCGGCGGAGGGCGCACTGATCTTGGATTGGTCCGGCGCTTTGCGCACACATGGGTTACCGACTGGCCAATAGCCCCACGGTCGTTTGCGATAACCAACGGCATTACCATGGCTCTGCCGCCAGAATACGTCGATCGGCTGATCTTCGGTCAAAGCGGCCACACCGCAGGCGATTTCGATTTTCAAATGAGACAACTCCTGTTCGTCAGGCCTTCTGTTGGTCCTATGCTCTGGCAAACCGGCACATCGTACAATCCACAGTTGCAACGGAAGATCAAGGAGACGGTAACGTTTTACAAAGAGTTCATCCGCCCGTTTAGCGCTACCAGCCGAATCTTTCACCACACGCCAGCTCTGGACGGCATAGAACCCAGGGGTTGGGGTGTATTGGAACTGGCCTCGCGCGACCGCACGCGTGGAATTTGCGGTCTTTTCCAGCTTGCATCGCCTCAAGAGCCCGAGTATCATCTGAAGGTCAGGGGCATCGATTCGTCGCGGGCATACAAAATCACATTCGGCAACTCCGGCGCTACAAGCCGAGTTGAGGGCTTCGTCCTGGCAACCCAGGGATTTACTGTCCGGCTTGAGGGCGCGCTGTCTTCGGAACTGATTACCTATGAAGCCATTTGACAAAATCAGCGCAGTTCTCCTGACCGGATACTGCCTGCTGAGCGTTGCAGCCTATTTGTGCTTCAAGGAGGGTGGAACTGATGGGCGTCACCGGCTGCTCTATTTTATCGTCGGCAACCTCATGGGAATCACGAGCACCGCGCTGCTGATGAATGTCTACTCCAGGATGCAGGTGAACGTAGCGATGGTGCTTGCGACAAGCGGGGCGTTCTTTGCTACTCAACTCGCATTCTGGCTCGTGTATCACACCGCGCTGACCGCGATTCAATGTCTTGGCATCCTGATTGTCGGTGTCGGAACCGCGATGACATCGTGCAATGGCCGCACGTCGAAAGCCACCTCATGCTAATCCTGAACTTAACACTATTCTGGGCGATGCAGATCTTCGCGAGCGTCGCATTCAAGTACGGCAGCCTGGGCAAGTCAGCCAGGTCCACGCGGTGGCGTGCCGGCTTTATAAGCGGAAACGTGGTCGGGGCAACCAGCATCTATTTCCTGATGAAGATATTTGAAGCGATGCCGCACAACAGCAATCTGGCTGCCGTCCTTGCCGGAAGCGGGGGCTTTATCGGCGGCCAGTTGTTGTTGGCGCTGCTATTTCGCTCGCACCTGACATTTTCGCAGTGGACAGGCATAGCGCTCGTATCGATTGGCACGGCAATCGCAACGCTTGGAGGAGGCCACACTTAATGGGAATGCACTCTAACGCGCAAGGTCGCAATATCGTCTACGCCAGCCAGACAGGGGCAAGTTTGGACAGCCACGTTCTGGCCGGAGGAGGCTCCGACGATACCGAAGCGTTACAGGCCGCGCTCGATCGCGCGCCGGACCTGGGGTCATTGCATCTGATTATCGATGGCGCGGCGCGGGTAAGTGGATTGAATGTGCATTCCAATACCACGATCGAGTGCGTCAACCCTGCCTGCGGGTTCTTCCTGGCTGACTGGGCGAACCGGGCCATTTTGCGCAATGCCAACCCCAGCCGGGTACAGATTATCGATAAGAATATCACCGTTCTCGGTGGAACCTACAACAACAACCGCCGCAATCAAATTCATCATACCCAGGACAATCAGTGGGTAACAGCGATGGATTTCTTCGGGATCGAGCAGCTTACCCTACGAGATGTTGTCATTCGAGACCAACGCTCCTTCGCCGTATTCGTTTCCAATTGGCGGCGAGTCCACATGGAGCATATCGACATCTTGTTGACCGACCGCGCGAACGCCGAAAACACCGACGGCCTCCATTTCTGCGGTCCCGGGCAGTTTCTCACCCTGCGCGATATTCACGGTTGCACCTACGACGATTTTATCGCAATCAATGCCGACGACGGCCATACGGAATATAACGCGCAGGGCGAATTGGTTCACAATGGCGGATTGGGACCATATGCTTCGTTCGGCGACATCACCGACGTGCTCATCGATGGCGTGGTCCTCGACGAAGCGGCGCAGGGTATTCGGTTCCTGTCACGAATATCGCGCATCGATCGGGTAGTGGTGCGCAATATGATCGGCTCCTATCGCAGTTACGGTTTCTTTATGGACCCGTTCTGGACGAAAGGCGGCAATTACGGCAATATTGTATTTGACACGATCGACCTGCGCGCGCTAACGCCAAATTGCGACTATCTGCGTCCCTTTCTTTTCGCCATTGGCGGAAGGCACGAGACATTGACCATCCGGAACTTGCAACACCATCATCCGCATGACAATCGCGCCCTTGTCTGGGTCGAGAAGGATGGCGATGTCGGCGCTCTGACTATTGACGGGCTGGATGTTACCGTGGACAAGGCACTTGACGATCCCCGGTACATTATTGTCGAAGGACAGGTTGACCGCTTGCGACTGCGCAATGTGCAGGTCACGCACCCGGACGAAGCTTCGGCGAGCGGCTGTTTGCTGGAAATCCGCCAAAACGCCGAGGGTGAGCATCCTCCGCGCATCAACCACTTGCAGCTAGAAGAAATCACCACTCGGCGCCTCGCCTCCGTCTTGCGACAGAGCGCGGGCCAGATCGGACGCACCGACACACACGATATTACAGAGCTGTGAAGTGGAGAATCCGGGAGCGGCCGTGTTTCGGTTTGTTCACGGCAACGGTGTCAGCCTGGCAGTCATCGCACCATCTTTTTCCCTGTGAAAGGCTTCGCGGCATTTAAATTTTCCACATTGTCGGTAACTAAAGGCTCTTCGCCTATTCCCGGATCGGGCTTTATGATTTCGTTGCCGTCGACCGTGGCGCCCACCACATTTTGCAGGAAGATGATCGCTTTATTGCGCGGGGAATCGTTAGGCGACTTCTCCATGTGCGACTGGATGAAGCGGTTGCCACGAATTACCACCCCGGTGGCAGCCTGCACCTTCATATCCACCCCCCAGTTGTTGATGATCTGGTTGTTTTCGATCACGATTTGGCGATGCCCGCCGAATTGCAGATCTCCCCGGTCCCAGCGAACCACGCATATGCCGCCGAGAAACCTGGCGTCCGCGATGTGGCCGATATTCGCCCGCGAGATCTTGTTGCCGGAGATGGTCACGTCCTCCTGGAATCCCGGTCCGCCTTCGCTGTGAAAAAATGCAAACACGTGGATGCCCGGGAAAAAGGTGCTGTCGATTTGGTTGTTCTCGACCCGAAGGTGCGAACGGTTCGCCACAATGCCGCGCGAACCGGAGTTGCGCACGCGGCACCCCCGGATGATCGTCTCGGATGCGCACTCGTCGAGCAGGACGGCTTCGTCGCCGGGCTGGGCGTTCACGGGAGATTCGAGTTCCACATCAATCGGCTCGTTAAACCCGTGTACGGACGTGCTGGTGAACACCTTCTTGCGGATTTCTTCGATGCCCGAACGAGGGAAGGGGCTGCGCTTGCAGTCCTTCACGGTGGCTTCCTCGATCTTGCCGGTTTGGGTGACAAAGAAACGCAGACGCGCTCCGATTGGGAAAAGCGGCCCGCCACCCGACTCGGAGGCCACCGTGACTTTCTGGCCGGCATTCTGGAGGACCATGATCGGCGAATAATACACGGCAATGCCGTCGTCGCCGGTCGAGTCAGTTTCGCAATCCTCGATGCGCAATCCGCCGGTAATGCCGCTGAAATTGAAACCGTCCCCCACGGAAGAAAACAACCGCGCCTCGGTGGCGCCGGCGGGCGGCGGCCCTGGCACGATGCGGCAAGACTTAAGAGTGACCCCGTGGCACCAGCGGAAGGCAGTGCAGAAGTGGTAAGGAGACGAAAAGAAAGTCATCCCGATGAGCGTAAGGTTGGTGCACATCGCGACGTCCAGGGCGCCGGGCGACTTGATTTTTTGCGGAATGCGGAGGAAATCGCCGACCTCGGCCGTATCGTTCACAGGCCCTCCGTTGTCAATACGCCAGACGCCGTCACCCATGTTCGTAATGCCCCTATTCGCCCGATTGGCCGATCCAGGTTTGATGAGCCGCGTATTCTTATCCGAGGTCCACATAAAACCCCAGCCGTCGGTCAGAAAAGTGGGATCGGGATAGCCTCTATGGATCTTGACGTCCGTCCATTCCCGCTTGGGACCGAAGCCGACGATGGTGCCCTGCGTCATCGGCAGTGGATCGTAATCGATCGTCAGTCCGCGGATCGTAAGGTCATGGCAGGCATAGAGACGCACGGCAGGGGTGAGGCTTGAAAGGATCAAGGTGACCCCGGTGGCGTCGATGTCCAGGCCGTTGATGAAGTGCAGCGACACCCCGCTGGTGGCGTTGTAGGTCCCCGGATTGATCTTCACGTGGTTTGCGCCCGACGCAACCGCCGCATCGATCTGGTCTTTGATCGTGGGTGGCGCGGCGTTCACACCTAAATCGCCATTGGCCAGCCCGGCGGACAGCGCTGCGAGCAGCAGGGAGGTAAGGAGCTTCAGGGTGTGTTTCATGTTCATACGTTTTGTCTCTGGTTCGTTTGATTTGCCGGTCACGCCACCGATATAGTTGTGCATATGATCTTACCTAAGGCGTATAGCGATTTCAAAGGGTTGCAGTGATCGCACTATGTATTCTTTGTATTACACTATTGACAAATAAAAAAGACAATGATAGAATCTGAGATAACAAAGTGTTGATATGATCGAATCACCGCCTATAAAAATACTCGACGATCTAGCCGTTATGTCGTACGACGCTTCGGGTACGCCGTTGCACGAGGTGGTGCGAAACGGTCTGTCTCGAATTATCGACGTGCATTTCGAGGACGGTCAGCGCTTCTGGACTGAATCGGATGTTTGTAGCCATCTCAATGTATCGCGCGTGACCGCTCGCCGAGCATTGACCGATCTTGCAGATCAAGGCCGCCTGGTCCGCCACAGATCACGCGGAACGTTCGTGCGGTCTATCGGCAATGACAAGAACCGCGCAGATGACAAAGACGATCGGAAAGACTCCCTCACGTCGATAGGAGTTTTCGTGCCCTACGTGGGATCGCCGTTCTGGTCCGAAGTCCTCGATGAAATCGCCGCGGTTACCGGTGGAACAGGACGGTCCCTTCACGTCTACTCCAGTCATGCCGGGGAATCCGGCGAGAGCATCATCGCGCAACTGGCCACATCACCCGACAACGAGGCAATCGTCCTTTTGGGATACTCGAATAGCGCGACAGAAGATCTTTATTGCCGCCTGGTTGAGCGAGGATATCGAGTCGTTACCGTCGATTCTCCCATTCGAGGCTTGCCAGCCCCATTTGTTGGCGTCGATAACGACATGGGCATCTATATGGGCGTGCGACACCTCGTAGAATTGGGGCATCGAAGGATCACCCTGCTAAGCTACGAGCCCCCGCAAAACGTCAACACGCAATTGCGGGCCAATGCGTTCCTCTCGGCAGCCGCCGAGAACGACCTACTCGAGGCGCGAGTATTCCGAGTGGATCTTTCGGTCCCTGGCGGCAGATGTGTGGCAGTTGCAATGGAATCCATCTGGAGCGATCCGCAATCTCGCCCTACCGCCCTCTTCTGCGACAGCGCGGGCGGCGCGGTGTCTGCCCTCAAATGGTGCGTTGAACAAGGCATTGCCATTCCAAAGGAATTGTCGATCCTGAGTTTCGACAACACGCGACAAGTTCAGTTCTCACGGCCGACGATGTCGTGCATAGCCCAGCCTCTCAGGCAGATCGCACATGTCGTAATGGAACTTGTTGAACGGCCCCAGATCCGCCATATTCTCTTACCACCAACTCTCGTTGTTCGTAATTCGACAGCTTCTCTACATTGAAAGGATAATGATTATGACTCCGATACACTCAACAACTACAAAGCAATTTCGACATGGATTAGCGTTCACTCTCATTGAATTGCTCGTCGTTATAGCTATTATTGCGATTTTAGCAGCAATTCTGTTTCCAGTATTTGCCACCGCGCGTGAAAAGGCTCGACAGACGTCATGCGCCAGCAACCTCAAACAGCTTGGCCTTGCGCTTGTGCAGTACGTGCAGGACTACGACGAGTATTACCCATGCGGTACCGCAGTGGCCGGCCAGGCGGGACGTGGTTGGGCCGGCGATCTCTACTCCTACGTAAAATCAACTGGAGCGTTCATGTGCCCGGACGACCAAACAGTTCAGGCTCAGCCGGCCTATCCGCTTTCTTACGGTTTCAATATCGAATGCATGCGGGTTCTGGCCACGAGCCCGTACGCCACACAAGCCCATCAGCAGTCGGAATTTACCGCGCCGACGCTCACGGTCGCTCTCTCGGAGGTCACGCTCGGACAGTTCCAGACGAACAGTTCGGAAAACGTCAGTTGCGGATCCAATGGCATAGACTCGTATAGCGTTGATGGCAAGTGTGCGCCCGTGACCGGGCCGTTCCCCAACGGGAATACGTCGATAGCCCGGCACAACAACGGCCAGGGCTCGAACTACGCCTTTTGCGATGGACACGTCAAGTACCTCGCCCCGAATCTGGTCAGCATCGGCTGGACCGTCACCAACGGAACATGCTACAGCGGGATTTGCGATTGGGGCTTCAATGGCGCTGCCTATCCGCAATGGGCGTCAGGCACCGACGTGATGGGCGTCCGGAACTCGAGCAATGGCGCTCTCGCCCCGCACATCTACACGGCGACATACAGCATAAAGTAGTCGTTCGACACAAGAAAGAAACGGCAACACTATGATTGCGCGACTCAAATCGACGCCGCTGCTATCCCACTCTCAACTTGCCTTTCGCATCGGCCTTGCGCGAAAACGACTGAGCCTCTATCCGCTCGATAAGCTGGACTTCATCATGATGGACCTGGAGCGGCCCGAGATGTGCAGCCGTCACGCCCACTGGTGCACCGGCGACCTGACCGGGCGCATGCTAGAGTTTCTGTCTTGCGCCGACGGCATCGATGGCGGCGCGGACACAAGGCTGCCTGAACTCTTCGACAGGATACTCCGCGCCAAACGGCCTTCCGGGCTTTTCGGCAGGTCGATATGTCATCCTAGCGCTCAGCTCACTATCGAGGAGCACGTGCCTACCTGGAGCTATCGACTTTTCAATGGCCTGATTAAGTACTACGACCTGACCGGCGACTTTCGCGCTCTGGAAGCAGCAGTATCCACGGGCGAGTGGTTTCTCAATAATGCGGACAGGTTCATGAAGGCGTACGAAGGCGGCGCAGCCTGCCCGATGGAATTATGGGTGAGCGAGCCGCTTGCCGAAACGTATCGGATAACCCGCGATCAACGCTATCTCGATTTCATGAGCAGAATCAACGAGAGGATAGCGGGTTGCGATTATATCCACACGCACGGCTTTTTGGCCACGATGCGCGGGCTGCAACTCGCGGCAATCTACACGGGCGATGCCAGGTGGAACGAGAAACCCGAGCACTACCGCCGCGTCATCATCGACAAACACTACGAAACGGTCGATGGATGCGTTACCGAGGTGCTGCCTCGAAGCTTTCGCAACGAGGGCTGCGCCATCGCGGACTGGCTGATGCTCAATCTTAACGCCGGATTCATTTCCGGCGACGACGAACCCTATGAACGGGCGGAGAACATCCTCTGGAACGCCATGTTCTTCAACCAGTTCATCACAGGCGGATTCGGGCATCGCGATATGATGCCTAACGGCTACGCGATGGGGCCGGTCGCGGAGGCTTGGTGGTGCTGCACGGAGCATTGCGGCATGGCGATGACAGAATATGCGCGGAATGCCGTCACGCTGCATGACAACGTCCTGCGAATCAACCTGCTGACCTCCGGCAAGTTTGTCGCCGGCGGCATCGAAGTGCAAATTACGACATCGTATCCGTCGAGCGCCGCCACGACGATCGTTGCCGACAAACTCCCGGAGAACGTCAAAATCGCCGTTCGAGTGCCGTCCTGCGTCCAGAATGCCGAAGTTCGAGAAGTAAGAACTGCAAACGGCGCGCAGGTCTACTTGAGAGGATCTTTGGGGCACAACGTTTACGATTACGAAGGCAAAGCCCTTTTGAAGTACGGTCCCCTGGTCCTATCTCCGCAGGTGAAATACTGGAATCCGAACGTGGCGGACGGAGACGGGAATGTACCCGCAGGCTATATCCCGTCACGCCTTCCGAGCGGCCCGGCGCTTTGTGTTGGAAACGCTAAGCCCGGCGACCGGCTTGACTACGCTCGCACGCCCATTCCCGATTGGAGCAATTTCGAGATGGGGCCAGGCACCGAATTGTGGATTGAGGGCGCCTCTGTGAATGTACCCATGGCATTCAGCGACGGCAGCCACAGGACTCTCTGGTTTTCGCCCCTCTGCGTGGCGACATCGAACCTCTCTCTTTACGATACGCCCTTTCTGTTCGACAGGATCTAACCCATGCACACCTATGCTTTGCTTCTGACGGCGCTAGCCATTCTCTGCGGCGGCGTAGCGACCGCCGGCACCTACCAAATCGACATCACCAAGGCGCCGTACAACGCAGTTGGCGATGGAGCAGCCGACTGCACCGATGCCATCAACCACGCCCTTGCCGATGCCGCCAAGGCATCGCCTAAAGCGACTGTCCGCGTCCCTGCCGGCGCCTTCGCGCATTCCGGCCAGATCTATATCGACGGCGTCACTCTTAGCGGCGCTGGAATCGCCTCGGTCATCAGATCGACGAAACCCAACTCATCCGCGATCAACCTGCGCGGTGATGGCGCTTCGATCGAGAACCTTGAGATAGACTGCCCTACTGCGGCAACCCGTCTGTCGAGTGGCTGGCAAACGGGAATAACGGTTGCGGCCACTAACTTCCGCGTTCGCGGCATTTGCATCGGCAATAAGACGACGATGGGTTCGCCCAGCGCCGGCATACTCTGCCTGGACGCGTCCCACGGACTCATTTCCGGCAACACGATCTGGCGCAGCCTGGCCGATGGCATCCACATGACGGGCGGGAGCAACAACATACTGGTGGAGAAGAACACAATCCTGGGCGCTGGCGATGACATGATCGCGGTCGTGTCGTACCTGGGAAATGCCTCCAAATGTCACGACATCACAATCCGCAACAACAATTGCCTCGGACAGACGGGCGGCCGCGGCATCACGGTGATAGGCGGCGACAATGTCCTCATCCAGAACAATCAGGTCGAGAACAGCTTCGCAGCCGGCATCCATGCCGCATCGGAGTCATCCTATATGACATATGGTCCGACGAATGTAACGATCGAAGGCAATACGCTCAAGAACTGCGACACGCGCCAGTTCGACAGCCACGGATCGATCTTCGTTTACGGCAATATCCTGACCTATAAGGGACAGACGACGGACCAGACGGCTCAAAACATCGTCATTCGCGGCAACAAGATTATCGACTCCCATTGCGCCGCTATTCGGATCGGCTCCTATGTGCATGGCGCTATTGTGGAGAACAATACCATCGACGGCGCCGAATACGACGGCATAGGCATTAGCCTCTGGCCCGATCCCCAGCCGGGAAGCGGATCGAAAGATATCGTCGTCCGCGGCAACACGATCTCGCGAACCGGCCGAACCGGCATCGTCGCGTGCAACGGCACACAGGGCTCATTGACGATAGTGAAGAACACAATCTCCGATATTGGGCATTCCAAAGGATCGTTTGGGGCAATCCTGATCGACTCCGGTGCATCCGCGATCAACCCGCTCGAGATCATGGATAATGCATTCAAAAAACCCGCCGGTCCGTCCGCAAGCCGCTTCGTCGATTGCCGAATCTCGGCCGGTGCGTCCGGCGCTAGCGCAGCCGAAATTCAAAAGACGAATGTCAACAAGACAGATAAGCCAAGCGTGATCGCACCGTAACTAAAGAAGGACAGACAGGAGGCACTATGAAAGACTTTCAGTTTCCAAGCAATCGTTCGTTCCTCATGCAGCGCACGGGCGACATCTCGCAACTGGCCGGGGCGAAACGCTCTATCCTTGCAGACGGCAAGGCGCAAGGCGTCGAGGCCGTTGACATCAAAACAGGAACCGGCTTTGCTTTTACCGTGCTTCCCGGACGCGGCATGGACATCGCCTGGGCCGAATATAAGGGCGCG
>Ga0316231_1002882_pt1 | contig 15800 bp, 12 predicted proteins | sample TBH18027metaG_FD_206002 | JGI IMG/M metagenome (GOLD analysis project Ga0316231, IMG submission 206002) | Freshwater microbial communities from Trout Bog Lake, Wisconsin, USA - TBH18027 | ecosystem: Environmental > Aquatic > Freshwater > Lake > Hypolimnion/Profundal zone | place: USA: Wisconsin...
GATGCCCTGACGATGGCTGGGAGGGCCTCATGGCTATGGCTGGAGAGCCTGGAGCACCGCCCTGGCTGAACCGCACCGCCCTGGGGCTGGACGATCAGGTGAGCCATCAAGTCCTGGCCTTGGCTCTGGCCCAGTCGATTTGCCTGTACGCGGGGATTCAGGATGCTCCCCTGCCTAAGGGTGATGACCTGGAGTGCAGCCTCGTCCTCCACCACCTGGGCATGATTCCGCCGAACGGCATCCAGGAACTCGCCCACAGGCTTGCCGTGGATGCCCCGCTCAGGCAGCGGGGGTTCCTGAATGTCGAGGAAATCTGGCGGCGTGGCCGGAAGAAGCAGGACGCTGAGCCGTTCTCGGTCGGCAAGTTCCTGCGTACGCGGTTCAGCCTGAACCTGAACGCCCTGGAGAAGTTGCTCGGCACCAAGGTCAAGGTGGTGGAAGACCAGCCTGTCCACCTGCTCAAGGATCTGGTCCTCGCTGAGGAAGTCAGGCTTACCGTTGATGGGCTGGTGCAGAATCCTCCTCTGGCGGACAAGCTGTTCACAATCCTCCTCAAGGGAGGCGAAGGCTTCGGTAGGAGGACGGTGGCACGGGCAATCGCTGACCACCTCGGCCAGCCCCTGAGGGAGATCAACGCCTACGCCGACCCCAGGCCGGGGTGCTGCTCGATCATTGACCTGAACAGCAACTTCGATTCTGATGATTGGGCGAAGCTCCAGGACCAGATGGGACTCCTGTTCCTTCGTGAGGAGCCGGGAAGGTGCCGGTTCCAGGCCGAGAACCTCGTGGATTTGGTCCTGGACCTTGGGGCGTTGGATGTCGCCACCATGATCCTGTTCTGCTGGAGGGTCTTCAAGGACGCGGGTCCTTTGTTCAAGGGCCTGGATGGCATTGAGATTGGCCGTTCGGGGATCTCCCCCGGCCAGTTGGTCAACACGGTCAAGCGTATCCAGGCGGCTGCGAGGTGGCGGTCCCACTCTGCGGAGGAAGTGAAAGCCCAGATGGACCGGGCCGTGCAGCAGTACGGGGAGTCTCAGCAGAAATCTGGGTATGCCGAGGTGGTCGAACCCAAGGTGGGCATCCAGGATCTGTGCCTGAACTCTCAGGTCCAGGAGCGGTTCCAGCGGATCATCAGGAACATCCGGGGCCGGGGCCAGATGCTGGAGAACTGGGGGATCGACACCGCGCTCACCGGCAAGGCCAAGGGGATTTGCCTGTTCCATGGCCCGAGCGGGACCGGCAAGAGCATGGCCGCCGAAGTGCTGGCCAAGGAATTGGGCGCACCTCTGTGGCGCATTCAGGCCAGCGACCTCGAATCCGCCTACGTGGGTGCCTCGGAATCACGCCTCCATGAGTTCTTCCAGGAGGCCAGGACGAACGGAAAGAACGCGGTTCTCCTCCTGGACGAGGCGGACTCGGTCCTCGGGGATCGCAGCCGGGTCGAGGGGAGTACTCGGAGGTATCAGGTCAGTCTCGCCAATGCATGGCTCAGGGAACTGGATGCCTTCGAGGGCACCTTAGTGTTTTCGACCAATCATGCCTCCGGGCTGGACCCGGCGATCGAGCGCCGCATCCAGTACCGGCTCGAATTTCCGGAGCCCGACAGCCGGGTGAGGGCCAGGATCTGGACCAACCTCTTCGGCAGGGCGCGTGTCCCCGGCTCAATCAGCCTGGACCTGAACGAGGTGGCGGAACGGTTTCCCCTGTCCGGCGGTCTGATCCGGAACGTATTCCTGGAATCCTGTGCCCGTGCGGTGGAGGCCGGGGCCATCAGCCAGGAGATCCTTCTCGAAGCCTGTGCGGAGGAATCCAAATCCAGGCTCCGTGGCAAGAAGATCAAGCAGATTCGGGGCTTCGCCAGTCTTCAGGTGGAGGCGTCATGAACCCACAACCCAAGGGAGAAATCACGGAAACAGATACCGAGACCTTCACGTTCGATCTCATGGATGACCCCGGCTATCTGGTCATTCAGGTCCATGGTCACCGGCTCCTGCTGGATACCGGGTCGCCGTTCACCTTCAGGATGCCCAGAGGCCCCCAGGACATTGAGATGCTGGGTGGACATGTGCGCCCAGGAAAGATGCCCTTCCCCGAAACCTACCTGGAGGATGGGTTCAAGCTCCTCGGCCTCCAGGTGGACGCCCTGGTGGGCCTGGATGTACTCGGCCGGTTCTCCTGGGTGGTCGATAGGGCCGCAGGGACCATCGGGGCTACCACGGCCACCCCTGAAGCTGAGGGGATCGTCTGGATGCCGCTGGACGCGCAAGATGGGCCTCCCATGATGACCCTGGACGATGGGGCCAGGGCAATCTTGGACTCCGGTGCTGCCCTCTCCTACCGGGTCGGCGGGGCTCCAGCGGGTTCGATGCCGGTATGCTTCGTCACGGACTGGTCCCTGCTGTGGGGTGCCATTGCGACCCCGGTATGGGAATCGACCATCCGGCTCGGTGGCCTGGACCTCCCCGTTCGGTGCGGCCAACTTCCAGCGGAGGCGGACAGGAGCCTCCTGTGGATGCAGACAGGCTGGATTGTCGGTGCGGATCTGTTCCGTGGCTTCAGGGTCTACCTGGACTTCCCGCACGGACGGCTCGGCCTGAAGGCAAGGGGCTTCTGATGGACGAATTGCGGGAGCAACGGTGACCATCGAAACGGAGGACATCTGCTCTGGCCCCTACGAGGAGCCCTTGGCGGTGATTGGCGATCCCATGTTCAGCCAGCGGAATCTGGTCGAATGCCTGACTTTCGCCAAGCAACTCCATCGCGAGTTCGGCGAACCGCCGCCGGGGGCGGAGTTGGTTAGGGGAGGTTTCGATGGGGCAGCCCCGCATAGGACCGACACAAGGTTTCTCCCGATCCCACATAGGCACGTTTTTTGGGTTGCACCGCTACCCATCTTGACTATTTTTGTAATGAATTCAAATGAGAAGTTGTCTCATTTGTGATGTGCCGGTTTTATACTAGACGATTGCCGGAGGTGTTATGGGCAAATTGCTAGTGGTCGATGATGAGGAAATGATAAGGGTGTGCGTAGCCGCCATTCTCGAAGCAACAGGGCATGAAGTTGTTGTCGCAAGGGACGGGCTAGAGGCCCTTGAGTTATACGATAAGGGGCGCGGGGAAATTGCTCTTGTCGTAATGGACATAACCATGCCCAATCTGGATGGGATCGATACCGCCAGGATGCTGAAGGAGATCGATCCATCCGTGAAGGTAATCCTGATGAGTGGGCATACCGAACGAGAAATGAAGCAGGTCTGTGCTGACGCTTTCATTTCCAAACCATTCAGGGCGAAAGACCTTTGCGGTGTTGTGCAGCGATTTTTGGAGCGGGATGTCGCCCTACTAGGGGAGGGAGCAGTCGCAATGAAGGCGACAGGGTGACTCCGGTTTATGTGTGGTCCTAACTGGTATTTTTTAGCTGCACAGTCGATCCACGCCAGCTTCAGGAGCGGATGGGGCATGGGCTGAGTTAGTCACCGGCTCGGAGATCCTGGACTCTGGCGCGGTGTTCTGGATCGTCCGGGTGAAATTTGACCCAGACAACCCGAACGCCGTGGCGTACGCGAAGCGGGTCAAGAACGGGACGCCACGGTGGGACCAGACCAGCATCGAGGAACTGGCCAGGATCGGCTTGAATCCGCGTGGAAACGGAGGTCCGGAAAAACCGCACCCATAAGGTAATTGAATTGAATATTTCAAGGGGTGGCCCTCCCGGTCAAACAAAATCGGTAAAAAAAATTTGAAAATTTGAATTTGCCAATTTTGAATCAGGTCAATCCAAGCCTCAGACTGAATGCATCCTGGGCTTTACGTTTTGCCTCCAGGGAGGTCTCCACGTAGATCATGGTCGTCTGGATATTCTTGTGGCCAAGCATCCCCTGGATCTCCGTGATGGGCGTCCCTGCTTCGGCATGGAGGCTGGCGAAGGTGGCGCGGAGCCGGTGCTGGGTTACATTTCCCAGCCCAAGTACCTGACAGACCCGCTGGAGCGGTTTCTTGCAAAACTGAGGGCGGTGAGGTTTCCCATCCTCGGCGGGGAAGACCCATTCACTTCGACCCTGTGGCAGGGCGTGAATTGAGTCCCAGAGCCAATCGGGGACTGGAAGAACCCGCGCCTCCTTCCCCTTGGCCTTGCCAACCACGTAGGTCTTCTGGCTTGGGTTGAACCATTCCCAGCGCATACGGAGGGCTTCAGATTCACGGAGACCCAAGCCGATCATTGCCCGGAGGATCACTGGGATATGGGGGTTGCGAGCCCCATGGTCGATCGCCTTCAGAAATTTCATGAAGACCGGGGCAGGGATGGTCACCCGTGGTTTCTTCTGAATCCGAAGAAACTTCACAGTGAAGGGGAGGCCGTCCATATGGCCATTCCTCATGGCGTACCGGCAAAGGGTCCGGGCCAATTCGAGGGTGTTGTTCGCGTACCTGGGTGAGAGCCCAGAATCAAGCTGCCTGGACCGAATGCTCAGGATGTTTTCGGACGACAAGCGGTCAACCCGTGTCAGGCCAATCTCGGGCTTGATCCACCGGCGGTATCGGCACTCGGCGGTCACGAGGTAGCTCCTGCTGAAGGCAGTCTGATTGGCCTCCCACCAGGATTCCCAGACTTGATTCAGGGTGGGAGGCACCCGCTTGGTGAGCTTGAGTTGATCGTGGAGGAGGTCGCGCCGTTTCTCTTCCATGACACGCCTTGCCGTGGTGAGATCGGTAGCCTTGGTGGAGCCGTGGGCTCGCTGCCCATTGACCTGGATCGAGTAGTGCCAGAAGGCGCCGACCTTCTTGAGACCTGGGATGTTCGCCATTTTCTTGCCTCCGGTAGGGGGCAAGAGCAATCAGGGGCTCCAGGGAAACGGTTCGCTGCACAACTGCTGCACAAGTTGTCCGGCGAAGGTCGGGGTTGGCAACAGTGCGTGACAGCAAACGCTTATGATGCAACACTTAACTTTCCGGCGCGGGGTGGAGCAGTCCGGTAGCTCGTTGGGCTCATAACCCAAAGGTCGCAGGTTCAAATCCTGCCCCCGCTACCAATTCGAAGAGCTCGGCAACTGCCGAGCTCTTCGTTTATCAGGAGCGTTCCCGGGGCCAAGGCAGGATTTGGACCTGCGATCGGCAGTGGCGCGCAGGTAGCCCAAGCGGAGGACGCACGGCGTCCGGAGCGGTCCGCCGCAGGCGGATGGGCGTGCGCAGCCAATGCCGCGGGTGGAACCCAGGTTCAAATCCTGCCCCCGCTACCAATTCGAAGAGCTCGGCAACTGCCGAGCTCTTCGTTGATCAGGAGCGTTCCCGGGGCCCAGGCAGGATTTGGACCTGCGATCGGCAGTGGCGCGCAGGTACCGGTTCCGAGGGTTCGCTGCACCACTGCTGCACAACTTTTTTGACCGAAGGAACACACCGGCATTGACTCTCACCCGCTTGGGGCCGGTTTCAGCGCAGTGGTTCGGGCAACGGCGTGGGTGCGCACCTCCGGTGCCGGGTGGGAGGGCTCTCAATCGGGACTGGCCAACAGCTTGCGACCGACCGGGTCAGGGTGTCAGTGATGGTCCCCGGCCATTGCTGTCCGGGGACACGTGTGTACTCGCGGATGACAGCAAATAAGGGCAAGACATCATTGCCGTGCAAGGGGATCTTGTTGGCTCTCGCCAGCCTCCAGGTCAGGGGCGGCGCTGGTGGGTCGCATCCCTGGGGGCCTGAACGCACCTGGAGGTGTGGCAATCTTTGGCTCGGTGCCAGGGGCGTCAACAGCGGGAACGAAGGCAGCACAAGGCATGTGGGCGGCAGGAGGGTTGTGCGTTTTGAAACTACTTCTTGGTCGGTGAGGCTGCGGACGGCTTGGTCATCTGCATGTTTTTCATCATTTCCATGTGCATGTTGGCCATCTTTTCATTCATGGCGGCTCGCTGCTTGGCCATCTGTGTGAGGATGGCGGCCATCAAGTCTACCTTGTCGTCCTTGGACGCATTGTTCATCTTGGTGATCTGGTCGGCCAGCTCGGCGTCCTGGCTCTTCATCTCATCCATCATGCCCTTGCATTGGTCCATCATCATCTTGTGGTGGTCCATCTTGGGGTGGTCCATTTTCATGGCCTTCGGCATGGGCTGATCGGTGTTTTGTGCGAGGACGGGGACGCAGAAGGCCAGGGTCATGGCCAATGCGAGACCAGTGCGGACTGATATGCTCTGGTTCATGATGCTTCCTTTTGTGATGGTGGTTATTTGGGGCCTTTGAACGGATGGTGCTGCTGCACGGTTCGCAAGTGAAATCGAGCAATAATCGAACCAGTCCATAAATTGATATAATGCAACAGGAACGTGGTCGACTCTGATGCTGGCCGAACCGACTCAATCACTTTGAAGAGGTGTGGAAGGGCTCTCTGGCGCACCGTTGCACCATCACTGGCCTGTCCGTAAAGGTAGAGTCCGAGGTTTCAGGAGTATCCTGGCCCATGGTTGCATTCACCTCCCTGTTGAAGGAAGTTCGCGCGTGCAGGCTTTGTGCCGACCACCTGCCCCTCGGGCCACGCCCCGTGCTTCAGCTTCACCCGAAGGCCAGAATCCTGATTGCAGGTCAAGCTCCTGGCCGGAAAGTTCATGAATCAGGGATCCCGTTCGCCGACGCCAGCGGGGAGCGGCTGCGTGCTTGGCTGGGAATCACGCCAGCCATTTTCTACGATCCTGAACGAATGGCCATCCTCCCGATGGGGTTCTGCTTCCCTGGCACGGGCAAAGTCGGGGACCTTCCGCCCCGTCCGGAGTGCGCCGCCGCCTGGCGGGAACAACTCATGGGGCTCCTGCCGGAACTCCAGTTGACCCTGGTCATCGGTCAATATGCCCAGGCCTATCACCTGAAGAGGAAGGGAGGCTCGGTGACGAGCACGGTGGCGGCATGGCGGGACCATATGCCCACCCTGATTCCCTTGCCTCATCCCAGCCCGAGAAACAACCTCTGGATTCGACGCAACCTCTGGTTCGAGGGGGATCTGATTCCGGCTCTTCAGGCCCGGGTTGCGGAAGTCCTTGGGCGGACCTGACTCGACGTTCCGCCTGGCTCGGCTGGGCCACCCTTTCAAGCGCGCCCGCACGTTACGGCCCCGGATGCAATCGGCGCGGATGAGGCGGCCTTCATCGCGGAGATGGACAGCTTCTACCTTGCTCTTCGGGACCATCCGGCCGCGGCACCACGACCCTGACGACCCTGCTCACCTGGAGCCAACGTCTTCATTGCTTGAGCATTGACCACCACCTAGAATTGATTCCAGGTATCCAGCCTGCAGACTTCGAAGACCCGTCCTCTGCACACCTGCCCGGAGCCCAAGTGAACGATCTGGTCAACCGTTTCGGTTCCATTGACATTTACCTATTTGACCAGGTGCTGAAGGGCAACATCCGTCCGGGAATGTCCATCATGGACGCTGGCTGCGGCAAGGGCCGGAACCTGGTTTTTTTCCTGCGGGAAGGCTATGACGTCTTCGGCTTCGACCTGGATCCGGCCGCAGTTGTGGCGGCAAAGGCTCTGGCGCCGGGATCACCATCCGGACAATTCCGGGTGGAGTCCGCCGAGGCCAACACCTTTCCCGATGCATGCGTGGATGTGGTTGTCTGCATTGCGGTGCTTCATTTCGCAAAAAATTCAACCCATTTCAATACCATGCTGAACGGTGTGTGGCGTCTCTTGAAATCCGGGGGTCTCTTCTTCTGCCGCCTCGCAACGTCCATCGGCATGGAGGACCACTGTCAGGCCCTGGGCCAGGGACGGTACCACCTGCCGGATGGAACGGAACGATTCCTGATGGATGAGACGCGGCTCATGGAAACCACAAAAGGACTGGGTGCCTCCCTGGTGGATCCACTCAAGACCACGCTGGTGCAGCGCCAGCGTGCCATGACCACATGGGTGCTGAGGAAGGACTGCCAGCGGTAATCCTGCGGGATGGCGAATCGGCAAAGGTTCCGCCATCAACCGTTCCCCGCCTGGACTTGGGCGAAACGGCCCAGGGCATCCTGGAACAGCTTGGCGGCTGAGCATGGGTCAGGGAGTTCCACCCAGAGCAGGCAGCCCCCGGCGGGCACGGTGGCCCGGGTTCCGGGGGGAAAATAATCCGCCACCAGGCGTCGCCGCCGGTCCATCTGGTCCGCGCATGCTCGAGGGAGCAGGGATTTCGACCCGCGACCTGCGGGAAAGGCAACATCCACAAGGCCTGTGGAGGGATCGGAGCAGTGGCATTGGCCGGAATTGAGCGGAAACTGCAAATTTCCCTGAAAAGTTCCCTGTTTCAGGGAATCTCAGGGAAGCCAGGGTTTGCATGATCCCCTGCACTACCAACAAGAAAGTTCCGCCACACAATGACAGGCCTTTTTCTTCGTCGACATGTCCCAACGGGCGGAATATTTGGGAACTCTCATTTGCGCATCAGCCGCCACCCATGCCACCTGGTGCCTGCCTTTGGGCAGGCCCTGACGGGATGACAAGGACGTTCGCCCGGGTTCTATGGCGCAGGCCCTCGACGGTGGTGCCGTAGATCATGTCCATCAGGCCCCGGTGGCCATGTCCGCCGAGGATCACCAGATCGACCTCCAGGTCGTTGGCGAGCTTGGCCAACTCGGGGGCCGGATCCCCGGCGCCGAGGGCGGTCTCCACCTGGTGGCCCAGCCGCCGCAGGGACTCGGCGAAGGCGTTGAGCTCGACCCGGTCGTTATCCGATTCCAGGTCCGCCACTTTCCGCCCGAAGGCCCGGGCCGAGGCGCTTTCAACCACATGGAGGAGGACCAGGGACGGTTTCGCCGGGGCCAGGAAGGCCAGGGCGGCCTCGATCAGGCGCACGTCATTGCCGGAAAAATCAAGCGCCAGCGCGACTTTCCGCAGTGGGTGCGCTTCCGGCTGCGTGATCACCGGTTGCAGCACCGCGGGGTGGATCTCCGCCGCGGTCACGGCCCGCCGCAACGCAAGCCGGCTCAGCCAGGGTTCCAGGGAGATCCAGGCCAGGAGGAGGGCAATCGCGGAAAGCACGGGGAACAGCATCAGCTTGATCCAGATGCCATGCGCTCCGGCCGAGGCGATCCAGTCCGCGACCGTCTCCCGCACCAGCTCCACATTCAGCCCGACGATCACGATCGCCACCACCCAGGCGCAGCCCTTGAGCCAGGGGCCGATGGCGAAAGCCCCCATCCTGCGCTTGTCCGCCACGAAGTGGATGAGCGGGATCATGGCGAAGGGGAGTTGGAGGGAGAGCACCACCTGACTGAGCACCAGCAGTTTCCCGGTCTCCTTTTCGCCGAAGAAAAGGATGGTCGCCACCGCCGGCGACACGGCCAGGAGGCGGGTGATCATCCGGCGCAGCCAAGGCCGGATCCGGATGTCGAGGTAGCCCTCCATCACGATCTGTCCGGCCAGGGTGCCGGTGATGGTGGAGCTCTGTCCCGCGGCGAGCAGGCCTATGGCGAAGACGACTGGCGCGATCGCCACTCCCAGCAGCGGCTCCAGGAGATGGTAGGCATCCTGGATCTCCGCCACTTCATAGTGGCCGGCCTTGTAGAAGACCGCCGCCGCCATGACCAGGATCGCCACGTTGATGAAAAAGGCGACATTGAGCGCAACGGCGGAATCCAGATTGTTCCAGAAGAGCGCCCGCCGGGTCCCATTGTCCGGGCCGAAGTTGCGGGTCTGCACGAGCGCGGAGTGGAGATAGAGGTTATGCGGCATCACGGTCGCGCCGATGATGCCGATGGCGATGTAGAGCGCGGCGGAATCGGGCAGGCCCGGGATGAACCCGTGCAGGAGGGGGACCATGGCGGGTTTGGCCAGGAACGTTTCAACCACGAAGGCCAGGCCGATGGTGGTGACCAGGCTGAGCACGACCGCCTCCAGCTTGCGGATGCCGAACTGGGTGAGCGCCAGCAGGATCAGGACATCGAAGGTCGTGATGACGACGCCCGCCAGCAGCGGAAGCCCGAACAGCAGGTTCAAGGCGATGGCGGAGCCGATGACTTCGGCCAGGTCGCAACTGGCGATGGCGAGCTCGGCGAACAGGTAGAGGGCCAGATTGACGGCCCGGGGGTAGGTCTCCCTGGAGGCCTGGGCGAGGTCCCGCTTGCGGACGATCCCGAGCCGGGCGGCAAGGCTCTGCAGGAGGATGGCCATGAGGTTCGACATCAGCAGCACCCACAGCAGCCGGTATCCATATCGGCTGCCGCCGGCGATGTCCGTGGCCCAGTTGCCGGGGTCCATATAGCCCACGGAGACCAGCAGGGCCGGCCCGGCCACCGCCAGCCACTGCTTCCAGCCGGGCCCGGAGGAAGGCACCAGCACGGTGTCCTGGCCCTCGGTGAGGGACGGCCCGGTATGCCCCGCGGGCTTCACCGGCGGAAGGGAATTTGGCGGGAGGGAGCGCTGGGGATCCACAGTATCTTGCCTATGCTGAGATGCAGTGTAGCCAAGGCTGGCCCACTTGCTCCCCCGTCATTGTATAAGAAATTTCAATTCCCTTTTGAGCCCGGATGTCGAAACCCCGGATCGAACTTTCCTGACAACCAGGCCCGGTGCGCCAAGGTTCGCCCAGAGTCAGGACGGCTGACCGAACCGCTTGCGAAGGGTCAGGTTCACTTCCAGGACATTCACGAACTTCTCCCCGGCCAGCCCGTTGAACGGCGCCGAGGCGTTCTTCTGCAGGATCTGTTCGATCTCCCCGCGGACCGCCACCGGGTCGAGCTTCAGGTCGGCGGCCCACTTGGCGGCCACCCGGTCCAGCTGGTATTCGGCATTCTCCAGGGAAATGTGGGGGTCGAGCCCGGAAGCGGACGCGGTGACCAGGTCACCTGGGATCTCCTGGAGGTCGGCGTCGGCATGTTCGTTCCGCCACATGTCGAAGAAGATCGACTGGATGTCCGGGCCATCCTTGACCGGCTCGAGGGCCGCCACGGGCTTGCCGTCCGGCCCGGGCCTGGTGACGGCGGAGGGGAACTTCCCGGGGTTGGCGCTCGAGAAATCCTTGAAGAACACCACCGCAAGGTCGGACGCCTTCGGCGCCGGAGTGGCCGGGTTGTCCTTGATGAACTGGGCGACGATGGCAGGGTGTTTTTTCGCCCAATCGTCCACGTACGCGCCATTCTTCGGGTCGGCATTGACCCAGGCCTGGGCCAGTGAATTGTGCAGGTCGGCCCATTGCCCCACCAGATGCGGGTTGCCCTGGAAGGTGTCCTTCTGGAACCAGGCTTCGACGTCCGGCGCGACCGGCTGGCCGGCCTTCACGCCGCTCCGGTATTTCACGATCGGTCCCAGCATCCGCGCCACCCGGTCGCGCAGGGCATAGTTGTTTGCCGACAGGGCCGATGAGGACGAGGCCGAGGCGTCGTACGAGGCCGCTGAGGGCCGGGGCTGGAAGTAGCCGTCCTTGGTGAACGGCTGGGCGATGAGCCGCGACCCCACCACAGCCCCGTCGGGACCCTTCAACAGGCTGCCGTTGGCCTGGAAGGGGAAGAGGGTCTGACCGATGGCCCACAACACCAGTGGATAGGCGACGCAGCAGACGACGACTGAAACCGCCGCGAGCAGGAGGCTCCTAGAGAGGATTTTCCACATTTTCATTCTCCTTCATTCGGGGCTAGACGGTCAGGCTGGTGGCAACCAGCGCCAGGTCGATGAGTTTGATGCCGAGGAAGGGCAGGACCACCCCGCCCAGCCCCCAGATCAGCAGGTTCCGCCGCAGCAGGGCGTCGGCGCCCAGCGGCAGGTAGGCGACGCCCTTGAGCGCGATGGGAATCAGCGCGGGGATGATGAGGGCGTTGAAGATGACCGCCGACAGGATGGCCGACGTGGGCGAGTGCAGGTGCATGATGTTGATCGGGCCCAGCCAGGGCAGTGTCCCGGCGAACAGGGCCGGGATGATGGCGAAGTACTTGGCCACGTCATTGGCGATGGAGAAGGTCAGCAGCGAACCCCGGGTCATCAGGAGCTGCTTGCCGATCTCGATGGTCTCGATGAGCTTGGTGGGGTCGCTGTCCAGGTCCACCAGGTTTGCGGCCTCCTTGGCCGCCTGGGTGCCGGCGTTCATGGCCAGGGCGACGTCCGCCTGGGCCAAGGCTGGCGCATCGTTGGTGCCGTCGCCGGTCATGGCCACCAGGTGCCCCGCCACCTGCTGTTCCCTGATGTAGGCGAGTTTGCGTTCCGGGGTGGCCTGGGCGATGAAGTCATCCACCCCCGCCCGGGCGGCGATGGTGGCGGCGGTGAGGGGATTGTCGCCGGTGATCATGACTGTCCTCAGCCCCATCTTCCGGAGCCGTTCGAACCGGGTCTGCATGTTGGGCTTGAGAATGTCCTCCAGCACCACCACCCCGACGATCCCGCCGCCCACGGCGACCACCAGCGGGGTGGCACCCTGGGAGGCCTCGCGGTCGACGATGGGGACGAGGTCGGCCGGCACGCTCCCTTTCCTGCCCCGGACGAATTCGATCACCGCGTCCGAGGCCCCTTTGCGGATCTGCCGGCCGTCCGCGAGATCGACCCCGCTCATCCGCGTCTGGGCGGTGAAGGCCACGGGGACGGCATCCTGCGGCACGGTGACGGGGCTTCCATGCTCCTGCTCGAACAAGGTCACGATGCTCCTGCCTTCGGGGGTGTCATCCGCGGCGGAGGCCAAGGCGGCCAGCCGCCCCACGTCGGCGGCAGAATAATCACCGACGGGAATGAACTTCGTGGCATGCCGGTTGCCCATGGTGATGGTGCCGGTCTTGTCCAGCAGGATGACGTCGATGTCGCCGCACAGTTCCACAGCCTTGCCGCTCTTGGCGATGATGTTGGCCTGCATGGCGCGGTCCATGCCGGCGATGCCGATGGCGGCCAGCAGGGCGCCGATGGTGGTGGGGATCAGGCACACCACCAGGGCGATCAGGGTCGGGACGTCCGTGCCCAGGCTCTTCAGGGGGGTCGAGAGGCCCAGGTAGCCCATCATGTACTGTTCCGCGTTCCAGGCCATGGGCCAGAGCGGCACCACCACCACCAGGAAGATCAGGGTCAGGGCCGAAAGCATCAGGGTGAGGGCGATCTCGTTGGGGGTGCGCTGGCGGATGGCGCCTTCCACCAGCGCGATCATCCGGTCCAGGAACGAATCCCCCGGTCCGCAGGTGATCCTGACGACGATCCGGTCGGAAAGGACTTCGGTGCCCCCGGTGACCCCGGAGCGGTCGCCGCCGGACTCGCGGATGACCGGCGCCGATTCACCAGTGATGGCGGCCTCGTTCACGGACGCGACCCCTTCGATGATCTCCCCGTCGCCGGGGATCGTCTGGCCCGCCTCCACCACGACAATGTCGCCCTGGTGCAGGTCGGACGAGGACACCATCTCGAGGGCCCCGGCCGCGGTCCTGCGGTGGGCGATGGTCTCCTGGCGGGACCGCCTGAGGGAATCGGCCCGGGCCCTGCCTCGCGCCTCGGCCAGCGCGGTGGCGAAGTTGGCGAACAGCACGGTGGCGAAGAGCCAGGCATCCAGGGCGATGAAATAGGTGATCGGCGCCAGGCTCGCCGGCCCCCCCAGGGCCATCTGCGCGATGTAGCCGAGGGTCAGGAAGGCGCCCACCTCCACCACGAACATGACCGGGTTGTTCCATTGCAGGTCCGGCCGCAGCATGATGAACGCTTGTTTCAGCGCCGGCAGCGCCGTCTCCCGGTCCAGCAAGGCTTGTTCCTTCTTCGGTCGATGCCTGCGCGGACGCTGTCGCTCCGGGCGGAGTTCCGGCGTGGTGACAGGGGGCATTAATGCAGTGGTCATTTCAGACTCCTAGTGATTCTTTTTTCAGTCCACCAGACGCGATCAGCCACCGAACGGGAAGGGACCCAGGTGATCCGCCACCGGGCCCAGCACGGCCACCGGCAGGAACAGGAGGGCGCCGACAATGAGCACCGTCCCCAGCACCAGGATGCCGAAGGTGGTGGTGTCGTCGCGGAGGGTGCCCAGGCCGGCTGGAGCCGCCTTCTTCGCACCGAGATAGGCCGCGAGGGCGATGGGTGCGACGATGGGCAGGTAGCGGCTGAACAGCATGACCAGCCCCGTGGCGATATCCCAGGGGATGGCGTTGAGGACCGGGGCCAGACCGTGGGCGAAACCATAGGTGACCCCCAGGCCGTCGAAGGCCGACCCGTTGTTGGCCGAGGCCGAAGAGAACTGGTAGATGATCTGGCTGAAGCCATGGGCACCGGGATTGCTGACAGCCTTGAGGCCCCAGCTGGTGCCCGCGAACAGCCCGGCGGGCATGAGGATCATCAGCGGGTGGACCAGGATGGTGAGCACGGCGAGCTTGACCTCGCGCGCCCCGATCTTCCGGCCCAGGTACTCGGGGCTCCGTCCCACCATCATGCCGGCGATGAAGATGCCGACGATGATGTACATCAGCATGTTGATCATGCCGACGCCCTTGCCGCCGAAGACGCAGTTCAGCCACATGCCGATCATGGGTGAGAGTCCTGCCATGGGGTTCAAACTGTCGGATTCCGCGTTCACCGCGCCACAGGTCACGTCGGTGGTCAGCGCGGCGAAGGTCGCCCCGGCCGAAGTCCCGAAGCGCAGCTCCTTGCCCTCGAGGTTGCCCAGGTGCTGGTCCACCGGCAGGCCCGCCACCGCCGGCAGGGTCACCGCCTGTTGCTCTCCCGGCGTCCTGGCGCTGGGGATCTGATAGGTCTGCGCCGTGGCATGGGCGGTCAGGCCCGGGTTCGGTTGCAGGGTGTCATAGTAGATCGACATGGCCACGGTGCCGGCCATGAGCAGCAGCATGACCGAGAAGATGACGAGGCCATGGCGGAACCGGCCCAGCATCCGGCCGTACATCAGCACCAGCGCGAACGGGAACACCATCATGGCCAGCGTGTCGAAATAGTTCGACAGCCCGGTGGGGTTTTCGAAAGGATGCGCGGAGTTCATGCCGAAGAAGCCGCCCCCGTTGGTGCCGAGCATCTTGATGGACTCGAGGGCAGCCACCGGGCCGACCACGATGGTCTGCTGCTTCGCCTCGCCCTTGTCGGTGGTGCCCATGGCCGCCGGCTCGAGGGTCGCAACCTGGAAGGAGCTCTTCAGGGTCATCGGGCTGCCCTGGCTCATGAAGATGAGGCCGAAGGCCAGGGCGGCCGGCACGAACAGGTAGACCACAACCCGCCACATGTCCACGAAGTAGTTGCCGACCTTGGAATCGCCGCGGAAGGCTCGAATGATCGCCACCAGGGCGCAGAACCCCACTGAGGCGGAAAGGAACATGTTGTAGATGCAGAAAAAGATCTGACTGAAGTTGGACAGGTGGACATCACCCGCATAGTGCTGCAGGTTGGTGTTGGTGATGAACGAGGCCACGCTATTGAAGATGGTGCTGGGGAACAGCATCCCTTTGCCGTCCGGGTTCAGCGGCAGCCAGGGCTGGAGCGCCAGGACCAGGTAGCCGATGACGAACAGGACGACGTTGAAGATGAGCAGGGCGGCGGCGTACTGCTTCCAGTCCTGCGGGCCGGTGTCCAGGCGTTTCTCGACCCAGCCCAGGACCGGCAAGGGCCGGCATTTCCCGTCCATGATCCACGCACAGTATCTGCTCAGCGGAAACGCGAGCAGGCTCGCTCCCGCGAGCAGGGCGAGGGGAAGCAACCAGGTTTGAACAAACATCGTTTCAGCTCCTTTCGGCGGTTCTGGAACCGCCGCTGCGCAGCCGGAGTTTTTAGCGTAGTTGGCCCGTAGCTTGCGCTACGGCCGCGTGTGGGGCTTTTGGCGTGCAAAATGTAGCCATGTAAATGATGCAAAATACCACTTGAAATGCATTTGTTAATGCCTATTC
>Ga0316231_1002894_pt1 | contig 15759 bp, 15 predicted proteins | sample TBH18027metaG_FD_206002 | JGI IMG/M metagenome (GOLD analysis project Ga0316231, IMG submission 206002) | Freshwater microbial communities from Trout Bog Lake, Wisconsin, USA - TBH18027 | ecosystem: Environmental > Aquatic > Freshwater > Lake > Hypolimnion/Profundal zone | place: USA: Wisconsin...
GTCCCCGGACCTCACAGAAGAAGTCGGGACAAGTCTTGGGATTGAACAACTGCCCTTGGCCGTCGGCGTAGCATAATTGTTCCGCCATGCCAATTTTCACGGTATGGTTGCCCCCCAGATAGAACTCCAGTTCCTCCTGATTCTGCACCTGACCGTCCTCATTTAGTTTGCTCATCAGATAACCCACGTTGTTGATTCCCGACCAACGGGATTTCACTTTGAAATCATAGGCCCGAATATAAAAACGGTCGCTGCTCTTGCCCTCGACAACAAGAATATCGCCAAAATCAACTTCCTGGTTAGGCGCAACCACAAACTCGACATAGGTTCCTTTGGCGTAAGTCAAGCGCCCCTTGTAATCCGCCACTCGCCTGCCCCCTTTCACCTGAAAAAAAGTTTGCGTCCACAATGTATTGTGTGCGATGCGAAACAAAAAAAAACAGGCAAACTTTGCAATGACTTTCTGACCTTTATGAATGAAGGTTTGTGCTTTTTGAAACCAGGCTATAACGATCTTGTGGCAATGCCGGTCTGGATTGTGGTATTATGATTGCAAACAACTAAAGGGGGAGAATAGCATGCCAAACCTGGCCACAGGCATTCTTGTCTTTTTTCTCACTCTTATCCTGACAACAAGTTCCTCATTCTCAGGCCAGAGCCTGCTGGCAGACAAAACCATCGTCATCGACCCCGGTCATGGCGGCATATACCCCGGGGCTGTTCATAACGGCATACGTGAAGCCAATCTCAATCTGACGGTAGCTCTTAAAGTGCGCGACAGGCTTGTTGCAGCCGGTGCAACCGTTGTCCTGACCCGGACCAGCGATACCAACCTGGCTGCTCCCGGCGCTTCTCTCGCCGACGATCTTCAGGCCAGGGTCGATGTCGCCAAGGCCGCCGGCGCCGACATTTTTGTCAGTTTGCACGCCAACGCTGACGAAGACGTCAACACCGCCGGCGTGATCGGCTTTTATCCCACAGGCCGACCTGACGATTTGGCCCGGGCGCTAAAAGAAGGAGCCGTCCAGGAGACCGGCGCTGTCGACGGCGGGGTCCGCCCGGCGAATTTCTATGTGCTCAGAAACAGCGATATACCTGCAGCCTTGCTTGAGATGGGCTTTCTGACCTGTCAGGCTGAAGCGGCCTGGCTGAGCGAGGACGACTATCAGAACCACCTGGCTGATGGCATCTGCAGGGGGTTATCAGCTATTTCAGATCACATCCGTAGACCTGGGACGACAAGGGCACTCACCTGTAAAACAGGTGAGTGCCCTTGTCGTTTTCATGCTACTATTTGGCTCCGTCTTTTTTTTCATCGCCGCTTACCTGCTTGTATTCACACCCATGGGGGAAGACGAACCAAACGGTACCGTCCTTGCCCTTCAGCTGCATCTCGGCTATATTTTGGATCTTCATTTTGCGGATCATGACTGTGCCCTGATTCTTCGAGACCGAATTGTCGTAATTGGCGTTGGTGCCTGTCCAGTTGGCTTCCATAACCCATTCGTAAGCAGCTTCATCCCGAGTCAGCTTGGAACCTCCGGTGTAGGTGTATTCTCCTCCGGCGGCTTTGCTTTTGTTGTCTTTGGCTATGATTATTTGTCCTGATACGATATTCCCACTGGAATCAAGGCGAAAATTCAAATCGACCTTTCGATTTCCGTTTCTTTCAACACCGGTGGCGACGCAGTCCCAGTATGACTCAGCCGAGACCGAGCCTGTGAAGGTGATGGCGATCAATAGGCCAAGAATCAAGCCGCCGATAATTTTGGGTAGACGCATATTCGTTCCCACTCCTTAGTGATTGTCGCTCTGGACTATTTTTCACTGCCTTGTTACTATTTCATTTCTCTTTGATACCACAAATTACCTCTTTTTCCGACAAAAATGACAGAGTTGTATCCCGACTCTTTGCGACTGTAGACAGCAGCGACTACATGCTCGCGGAGGCAGAAGGAAAGGACATGTCTGAACCAATAATAAACCTCGTTGAGTGAGGACCCTGCCCATTCAACGAGGTTTATTATTGATCTGTATTCCTTACAGCACGCCCATGTCTTCTTGTTCCCTGCTAAAGCAGTGAGCCATAGGCTCACTTGGTTGCTTTAATCTGAGTCATTTTCAGCCATTCAATTAGACCTTTATATACAACTCCAAGCAGAATGTATATGGGGACCGAATAACTATAGTTCCATTTTAACAATTCGTAATAATTTAACAGTACCAAAATGGGCTCGAAAATAAAGGCGAACATGAAGGCTGAAATTATCATTACAGTCAGAAATGCTTTCCACTTCGGAAAATATTGATAGATAAGCATATAGATTATCGGAAGGATGAAAAGATGAATCCATAAAATGTGGGGAAACTGTGAAATGATATGATAATTGTACCGCCACAACCGATATTCATAACCGAATTCGTCAAAGGTTACGCCTGTTATCGCAATCAGTACACCGAAAAGCAGGATTTCAATGAGGTTCTTCCTAGCAACAAGTTTTATCCAAAGGATGATAACAAGTATCGCAATAATGGTTAGCAAAATCCATGGGAAGGATAAAAACTCATAATTTATCCAATGGAGATAACGATAATAAGACAAACCATTTTCTAATTCCCGAACATATTCTGTTGAAGGAAAAAGGGTTTCCATGTTAAGCGCTCCACCGGATAGTAGGGAACCACTGTTTTGTCATTTTACACAGCATATATGTGCTCCTTCGAGTGACATTGCCCTTGGTAGTTTTGCTCAACCAAAATTTTTATATCCATCCGATTTGCCAGAGCAGGTATCCTCAACAAAAAAGGCAGGGGAAAATCCCCTGCCTTTGTGTCAACAGCCTGCTTTTATTTACTTTCTCCCGCCCCGCGGACGAAGGGGTCTGAGCGCTCTTGGGGGCTGCAAGATCTCGGCGTAAATCATGCCGCTGACGACTGCTGTTTGATCCAGGCTGACCTGCCAGGGCGAATATTCGCCCAGACCTGAGGCAGCCTGGAGGTCCACCAGTTGAACCTCCGGCGTCGGCTGCACGGCAAGGGCAGCTTTGTGGGTGAAAGAAATGGTGCTGCTTTGCCCAACCGTAGCCGGTTGCTGAGTCGGCAGCGTTGCGGTCGGCAACGTTTCCGGCGGCGGCACCCTGTCAGGAATTTCAGGGTATTCATAGGTTTTGGGCTTCCGGCGCTTCAAAAGTTCAGGCACCAGATAGAAAAGGGCCATCAGGATTAAAATTGTTACAATATCCATAGTTCATTCCCTATTTCTTAGGTTCTTCAGGTTTGAGTGACTGGGCGGCTGGTCCGGACTTGGAGATGGTTTCCCGCATCTGGGTATCAGCCAGGATGTTGTTCATGTTGTAGTAATCCATCACACCCATGCGGCCTTCCTTGAGAGCCACCGCCAGAGCATGGGGCACTTCGGCCTGGGCTTCCACCACTTTGGCCTGCATTTCCTGGGTATAGGCCCGCATTTCCTGCTCTCTGGCCACACCCATCGCCCGGCGCTCTTCGGCTTTAGCCTGGGCGACACGCTTTTCGGCCTCGGCCTGGTCGGTCATCAGCTCAGCGCCGATATTGCGGCCGACATCCACGTCGGCGATATCGATGGACAATATTTCAAAAGCCGTCCCGGCGTCGAGACCTTTGGCCAGCACTGTCTTCGAAATATGATCGGGATTCTCCAGCACGTCCTTGTGGTCGGCGGCTCCGCCGACGCTGGTGACGATTCCTTCACCGACGCGGGCGATGATTGTGGCTTCACCGGCCCCGCCCACCAGGCGGTCGATGTTGGCCCGCACTGTAACCCGGGCTTTGACTTTCAGCTCAATGCCGTTTTTGGCAACCCCGGACACGAACGGGGTCTCAATGACCTTCGGGTTAACACTCATCTGCACGGCTTCCAGCACGTTACGCCCTGCCAGGTCGATAGCCGCTGACCGCGCGAAGGGCAGCGCGATTTCCGCTCTGTGGGCGGCGATCAGGGCGTCGACTACCCGGTCGACGTTACCGCCTGCCAAGAAATGCGCCTCCAGTTGGTTGACATTGACATCCAGCCCGGCCTTGTTCGCCTTGATTAACGGCAGCACGATCTGGGATGGCGGCACCCGCCGCAGCCGCATACCGATCAACGTAAAGATACCCACGTCGACCCCGGCGGCCAGTGCGGAAACCCACAGCCCCAGGGGAACAAAATGCAGAAAAAAAGCAATACCGATTACAAAAATGACCAATAAAAATACACTGCTGACTAAAGTCCCTAATACCATTGTGTTTTTTCGCCTCCTAATTTATTCTTCATCACCAGTGGGCCGAACCACAATTCTGTGGCCGCTCACACTCACCACTTTGATCTTTGTCCCTTGAGGAATATATTGTCCCTCTGACACCACATCAAGATGCGCCCCGTCGATATTCACCATCCCAGCGGGCCTGAGCAGGGTCAGGGTCACTCCGGTACGGCCCAGAAATGGGCTGTAGTCGTGGCCTGTAACATAGCCCGCCGAAGTGGTTTCGGCGTCTTTGAGCACCAGCCGCTGCCAAAGGCGGCTGGAAGGCAACCTTTTTACAATCAGCATGAAGATAACAACCGCTATGACCATACTGACAGCGAGAATGTTCAGCGCGGCGACATCGCCGCCCAAAGTCAGGAAGAAACTCGCCAAAATACAGGCAACGCCGCCCAGTCCAAACAGCCCGAATCCCGGCACATGCAGTTCGAACAAGATGAGTACCGCGCCACCGATAAACAGCAGTATTTCCATCCAGCCGGCCAACCCGGTCAGCCAGCCGCTGCCGAAAAAGATCAGCGCTGCCAGCAGCCCGATGAACGCGGCAAGCCCCAGTCCAGCGGTTTTGATCTCGGTAAGAATGGCCAGAAACATCAGGGACAGGAGCGCCCCCCGTACGGTAGGATTGGATAGCCAGCCAGCCAGATTTTCAGCCCAGCCTGGACTGTATTCCAGCACCGGGGCATCCGCCAGGCCATAATGGGCCAGCACCTCGCCGCGATCGGCTGCAACCAGATCGGCGAAGCCCACCTGCACCGCCTGATAGTCGGTCAGAGCAAGAATCTGACCCGGTTCGGCGTACCCGGGAAAACCGAGGGATTTGTCCACCATCGCTTCCGCTACCCGGGGATTGCGCCCCGTCTTGTTGGCGGTGGCGGCAAACTCCGCTTTCAGGGCGGCCACCGTCTTTTCGGTTGTTGGAATAGGCTCGGCCGCACCGATGCTGCCTCCGGGAGCTATGGCGATTCTTTTGTGAGAAAGGGCAATCAGCGCTCCTGCTGACCAGGCCCGGTTTTTGATATAGCAAATGGTTTCTACCGGCGAATCGCTGATCATGTCGCGAATAGCGACAGCGGCGTTCACCAGTCCGCCGAAGGTATCAATTTCCACCAGCACAGCACGGGCATTTTGGGCTTTAGCCTCCACCATCGCTTTATGGACAAGGGCCGCCTGTCCGGCATCGATTTCACCCTTGATATTGATAATAACCACCGGCGCGCCGGCGCCATGAGCCACCGGAACCGCAAATCCGGATGCCAGTGCAACAAAAACAGTAAGCAACAAACTTATCAATACGCGCCGCATAAGCATCTCCCCCGCATCTTCTTGTCTTAGTGTATTCGTCATCGGCAGTTGTATTCCTGTTCTTGCCAGAGCGCCATCGGGATTATCAGCTTATATTATTTGACTAATTTAAATATTTTAACTTCTTTCAGAATGCTTGACTAGCCAGTCCGGATGTGTTATTTTCTTTTATGTGATAGTGAAGCACTGCCAGCGATCTTGCAACATCGCACCACCATACGCCGTTTATTCGCAGCTCTGATCACAGCGAACACACTGCACCTCCTCACATCATCTTCGCACTACACACCCCTGATATGCAGCACCATATATACTCTCTTTGCCGATAAATCCGCAGCTATCTGACAGCTTATACAGCCTTTATTGCCACGCTTCACTGAACAGATAATAAAAGACAGGTCTTCGGACCTGTCTTTTATTATTGTGTTCTTTAAGGGGCGCGGAGAGCTTCCGGTTTAGGGGTAATTACGATTGACGGCCCAGTAAGGCCGGAATTCGGCAAGTTTTTAAGAGGTCTCGTTTCTTTACATCTTTTTTCAAGTTCATCCAACGGCCCGAAATCCAGGGCCCGCATTACACACGAACCTGCACAGGCCGGTTGCTCGCCTGCGACGATAAGGTCCCGGCACATGTCGCATTTGGCGACTTTACCGGTAGATTCATTATACTGAATATGCCCATAAGGGCATGACTGTTGGCATTTCCGGCAGCCACTACATTTATTTTGGTCGATCAGAACTGCCCCCAGCTGCGCCTCTTTATACAAAGCTCCTGTCGGGCAAGCGCTGACGCAGAGCGGTGAGCTGCAGTGATTGCATGACAACGAAAGGTAGTAGACCCACGGCTGGGGAAATTTCCCGCCCTCGAAGCCAATCACCCGCCTGAGCAGTAGCCCCGGTGCCAGGTCATTCTTATCTTTGCACGCAATCTGGCAGGTTTTGCAGCCGATGCATGCAGTCATGTCGTAGAAAAAACCCATCTGAGCCACAGCTATACCCCCTTACCCACTATCCCAAGGTTATGCCCGGCGAAGCACTTCATTCCTTCAGCACCTGCACGTTGCAGGAATTGTAGCCGCCATGACCTTGACCCGTCGGAATTGCCCCGATAAGCACATTTACCGATCCAGCCTGGTCTACACCGGCTTCATCATCCCATGCAACCCAAGCGCCCTGTCCCAGCGCCACCACTCCGGGCATCATTCGTTCGGTCAGCCGCACCGGCCGCCGCACTGCGCCGTGACGGCTTCTCACCAGTACATTTTCGCCTGTTGAGATACCGCGTGATGCCGCGTCGGCGGGGTTCATCAACAGCTCGTGCGGAAACGCTTCCCGCAGCCAGGCGACGTTATCCAGGCAGGAATGTGCTCTGGAGAGAACATGAATCGAGTAGAATTGCAGCGGGTATTCGCCCTTGGTTCCGGTCTCCCAACCGCTGAAAGTATCCTCGTAGCCCTCGCAGGGCTTAGTATATTTCGGTATCGGGTCTATTTCCGTCCAACCGCAGTTTCGTACAAGCTCCGCGATAGCCTGGCAATGTATCTCCAGCTTGCCGCTCGGCGTATCCAGGGGATGGGCTGCGGGGTCTTCCCGGAATTCTTTCAGATGGATATACGAAAACGGATCTCCTGGCGACCTGGAAACCTGGTATATGCCCGTCTCCTTAAATTCCCCTAATGTGATCCGCCCGGTCTGGGGCTTGCCGGTCACCCCCATCGCCGCAATATCTCCGGGGCTGATCGTCACCAGCGGCTCGTACCCGTCGCCGTCCTTGTTGATGACCTTGGTTCCGGCCAGCTGATTAAATAATTGTTGCGGGCCGCAGACAGGCTCGACCTGAGCGACGTCAATCCCAAGCCGCCGGGCCAGTTCTTTGGCAATCCATATGTCGTCTCTTGCTTCGCAGTAGGGTTCCATCACTTTGTCTGGAAACAGCAGCATCTCCCTGTTTCCGTTGAACAGCCTGCCCTCCCTCTCCCACTGTGTGGTGACAGGCAGCACGATATCCGCGTATTGGGCGCTGGGGTTGAGCACATAGTTCTGGGCCACAACAAACTCGACTTTCCGGTGGGCGTCAATGCCTTTGACAATGCCGGATTTCTGATTCAGATAAGAATGACAGGCGTGGTAAATCATCTGGATATCAATTTCTTTGGTATCACCCCTGCCGGCGGTATAGCGGCCGGTTAGCACTGCATCCCACAGCTCGTTCTGATTAATCGTCGAGTGGGCAAGCGGGTTGGGTACGAATTCCACCCCGTCGTCCCCGGCCACGACCAGCGCCGGACCGGAATTAGCCGCGTTACGATGGCTACTGATCCCGGTCATCCGACCGGACTGACCGATGTGTCCGGTCAGGCAGCCGAGAGCCATAAAAGCCTGAGGCCACGAGTCAGCATTGTTAATCCTTGCCGGAGCAAAACTGGTAATCAGGGCAACTTTCGCCGTAGTGGCAATTTCCCGGGCAAGCCACCTTATCTTATCCGGCTCTACGCCGCAGATTTTCGCTGCCCATTCCGGCGATTTTGGTTGCCGGTCATAACTACCGAGGATATAATCCTTGAAATTGTGTCTTTTGTCCGCGCCTTCCGGCAGGTGCATGACATCATAGCCTATGGTGCAGCGGTTTAGAAAATCCCAGTCAATCAGCGGATTGGTTGCCGGATCGTCCTCGGTGATCAACGTATGGGCCAGAGCCAGCGCCAGCGCATGGTCTGTTCCGGGCCTGATTGGGATCCACTCATTGGCCAGTACCTGGGCGGAATCGGTATAAAAAGGATCGATGAAAATAAACCTGCTGCCCGCTCTTTTTGCCTGCAGGTAATGATAGGTAGCCGAACCCGGACTGCTCCACGCCGGGTTGGCGCCCCACATAACCACCAGTTGGCAGTTTTGCAAGTCGAGACGATCATTAGTCCCGTTTGCGATTCCCAGGCCGATTTTCTTCCCTGTATCGCGCCACGTTCCCCAGGAAGTCGAACCCCAGGCATTGGTATGACCTCCGTAAAGGCTCAATACCTGCGAAATTTCGCTGCCGCCGCCCCAGCCTCCGGTCATCTTCTGAGAGTAGTATAAACTGGCATAATCCCAGGCCAGTATCGACTGATTGCCATATTGGCGCTTGACTCTTTGAATCTCGCCGGCCACAATATCCAGGGCTTCATCCCAGGAGAGCCTCACCCATTCATCGCGTCCCCGGAGTTCTTTGTCCCCGCCGCCAGGCAGCCAGTGCTTCCTCACCATAGGGTGTTTAAGCCGGTCTTCGCCCAGCACCTGCTGGCGCTGCGAACGGCCTCGCAGACACCCTCTCTGCTGCGGAAAGAGCGGACTATCCGGATGGGTGTCATCTGTTTTTTGCCTTACAACTTTCCCGTCCACAACCAGAACCTTGTTGAGGCAGCGACCGCCGCAATTATGCCAGCAGGCTGCAGTAATCCATTTAGGTGGCTGGCGAGTCATCGGTAATCCCCCATTATACTTAAAATTGCAGTACAACAAAAAATAAGATTCACGACATTTCGCAGCCGTGAGAATCGCCGGCATATACTGGACTCAGGTGCAGTAAAATCTAATTCCATCATAACCCAAACCCAGGTTCTTGGAAAGACACCGGGTCCGGCCTGCCAACCCGAATACCATAATTCAGCAAACTGGTTTAGGAAAATAAAATAAATCCGGCATCTTTGCAGATACCGGATTTTCTTTTATTTGCTCAACATTTCTTTGACAAGGGTATTAACAAGCTTGCCGTCGGCCCGGCCTTTCACTTTTGGCATTAAAGCAGCCATTACCTTGCCCATTTCTTTGGCGTCAGTCGCACCTGTCAAGGCGACGGCTTCAGCAACCAGCTCCCGAACCTCGGCTTCGCTTAACTGCTGGGGAAGATACTGCATCAGAACCACGATTTCCTGCCCCAGTGCATCCACCAAGTCCTGTCGGTTGCCTTTTTTGAACTCCTCGGCGGCATCCCGGCGCAGTTTGACTTCCTTAGCCAGGACATCCAGAACTTCGTCATCGGAGAGGTCTTTTTGGCGGTCAATTTCGGCGTTTTTGATACTGGCACGGACCATCCGAATGACCGAAAGGCGAAGTTTACCCGCCTCGCGCTCTTTCATGGCCAGCTTCATATCTTCGGTTAACCTGTCTTTAACAGACATATATAAACCTCCGAAACTAATTGAACTTACGCTTGCGCGCTGCTTCGGATTTCTTCTTGCGTTTTACGCTGGGTTTTTCATAGTGTTCCCGTTTCCTAACTTCGGAAAGAACGCCCGCTTTCTGGCATGTGCGTTTAAACCTGCGGAGTGCGCTATCAAGTGTTTCGTTTTTCCCTACCTTGACTTCTGACATTTAATCTCCCTCCCTCCACATGAACCTCGGGGAAGCTTTGTTACTGCTGTACCTGAAAATTATACACGAATATGCCAGCCGCTGTCAATATTAGCCTGGAGGCCAATGCATAAACCTGCCACCGAGAATATGCCAGTGGATGTGATAGACCGTCTGGCCCCCGTTATTCTTGGTGTTCACCACGGTTCTAAACCCGTCTTCCTCCAAACCAAGCTCGGTCGCAATTCGCGGAATAGTGGTCATGATGTGGCCGAGGAGGGAATTATCCTCATGGCAGGTTTCCATGAGGTGGGAGATATGACGCTTAGGGATAATGAGGACATGAACAGGAGCAGCCGGCTTGATATCGGGGAAAGCGATGAGATGTTCGTCTTCATAGATGATATTTGCCGGTATCTCCTTGTTCGCAATCTTGCAGAAAATACAATCTTGCTGCATGCAGCACCTCCTCTCGCCCCGCATCAATATAAGCTACTGTAGTCATACACATCTCTATACAAAAATATTCTGCCTGTTTATAGGATATCCTGCCGCAAAAATTTCTGTGACGGAAAATTTAGTCAGTTAATTCACCCCAGAGGCCCTCTTTGTACAACTTTTGCATTTTAACCCGCCGCAGCTGTTTATGCAGACTTTGATCGCCTGGGACGTAAACCCGGATATAATTACCGGTAAAACCGTCGATCACGCCTTTATTTTCCACTTCCAGCAATACTTCCGCTTCGCGTCCGATAAACCGGGCGCGAAAAGCGGCGGCCTTCTCGCTGGCCAGAGCCGTCAGCGCCTCTACCCGGCGTTTTTTTTCCGCCTCGCCAATCTGGTCGGGGTACCCTGCGGCCACGGTGCCCTGTCGCCGGGAATAGGGAAAAATATGAATCCTGGCAAAATCGATGCTTTCTACCAAAGCCAGAGTATTGGCGAACAGCTCAGCCGTCTCTCCCGGAAAACCAACGATGATATCGGTCGAAACAGCAAGATCAGGCACCTGATCCTGAAGATCCCGGATAAGCCTGCTGTACTGTGCGGCGGTATAGTGCCGATTCATGGCCTGCAGAATTTGATCATCCCCGGATTGCAACGGCAGGTGAAGATGAGGACACAACCGCTTGTCTTGCCGCATAACGGCGATAAGTTCATCAGAAACTTCGATGGACTCCAGCGAACTCAAGCGCAGGCGGATAACTCCCGCAACAGCCAAAATGGCCTTGACGGCATCGGTCAGCGTCAGTCCTTCGGCGGCATCCCGGCCATAGGCTCCCAGGTGAATGCCTGTCAGCACGATTTCCTGAAAACCCGCGGCGACCAGTTTTTCCGTTTCCCTCACGATGCTGACCAGCGGGCGGGAACGCAACGGACCCCGGGCGTAGGGAATAATACAGTATGTACAGTAGTTGGTGCATCCTTCCTGGATTTTCAAAAAAGCCCGGGAGCGTCCGGGGGACGCGAACAGCGGAATATCTTCAAACTCACCGGCTGTCATTATATCGCTGACTGCGGTTATTTTTCCGTGGCTTTCCATCGCCTCTTCCACCATGTCCACCAGCCGGTGGCGCTCGGAGGTCCCCACCACCACATCCACGCCTTCAATGGCTTGAACCTCGGCGGGAGAAATCTGGGCGTAGCAGCCGGTGACCACAATGGTAGCCTCTGGGCTCATGCGGGTGGCGCGGCGAATCAACTGCCGCGATTTGCGCTCACCCAGATGGGTAACAGAGCAGGTATTGATAATATAGACTTCGGCCGGCTTGTCAAAGTCCACGACCGCATAGCCACGCTGCTTGAACAGGCCTTCGATAACTTCGGTTTCATATTGATTGACCTTGCAGCCTAAAGTTGTGAACGCTACGCGTGGCACGATGAATGCCTCCCTTTCAGCCACCCAAATCGCCGTTTTGATACAATACGATGGCCAAAGCCGCCAGTGACGCCGTCTCGGTCCGCAGGATACGCGGCCCCAGGCTTACGATGCTGGCTCCTTTTTCCCGGCACAGCTTGGTTTCGGCGGGACTGAAGCCCCCTTCCGGCCCGATGATCAGCAGATACGATTTCGCCTGGCAGCCGGTTAAGCTGTCTTTGAAACTGGCGGTGGCCTCGCCCTCATAAAGCATGATGATGGCGGTATCCGGACCAGCTTGAGCCAATACTTCGCTCAGGCTCCGGATTGGCGTGACTGTTGGCACCAAGTCCCGGCCGCACTGTTTCGCGGCCTCCTGGGCGATTTTTTGCCATCGCTCGCGCCTGGCCGCCTTCTTAGTCTCATCATATTTTACAGTGCTAAAATCAACAGCCATGGGTATCACGCCTGCGGCGCCGATCTCCACGGCTTTTTGCACAATGTATTCCAGCTTATCGCCTTTCGTCAGCCCTTGCGCCAGCCAGACCTCAATAGGCGGCTCGTGCTGCTGCATGACCGCTTCTCCTATCGCCGCCGTGACTGTATCGTGTCCTACGGCGGTTATTTTGGCTCGGCAGGCTTGTCCACCCTTGCCGACGACAATAATATCATCCCCGGGTGACAGTCGCAAAACCCGGCTGATATGATGGGCATCCCGGCCTTGAATTGTAACGGTTTGGTCCAGCGGGGCGTCAATGAAAAACCGGCGCATCAGCTGCCTCCCCAACGGGCCAGCATTGTCACCCAACAGCCTTCTTCCGCTACTCTTTCCAGAGTGAGACCGTTAGATAGCAGCGCCTTGGTGACATCGCCCAGGCGATCGGCGATAATACCCCCGGCGATAAACAAACCGCCGTCAGACAGCCGCCCAGGAACTGCAGGCGCCATCTGGACAATCACATCAGCTATAATATTGGCGACAATAATGTCGGCCTGCCCGTCAACGCCGCTTAGCAGGTCGCCTTGGCTAGCGGTGACGATAGCGGCGACTTTGTTGATCGCGATATTCTCGGTGGCCACCCGCACCGCCAACGGGTCGAGATCCACGGCCCGGACTGCGCCGGCACCGAGTTTGGCGGCTGCTACCGCTAGAATTCCCGAGCCTGTGCCGATATCGAAAACGGTCGCCCCTGGCTGCAGGGTATCTTCCAGCATTCTCAGGCACATTACGGTTGTGTGATGGGTTCCGGTGCCAAAGGCCATTCCCGGGTCAAGCTCGATGACCACGTCGCCTTTTCCGGCGGTATATTCACGCCAGGTGGGCTTGATCACGACCCGCTCACCGATCTTGACTGGCTGGAAATGCTCTTTCCAGGCCGAGGCCCAGTCCTCTTCCTGCACTTCCCGCCAGCGGATCAGCCCGCTGCCTTTGTCAATATCGTGGTTAATCAGTTCACTTACACGTTGCTCAAACAGGCGAAGCTTAGCGTCCAGATCAGCATCGACCGGCAGATAGGATTTGACCGTCACTGTGTCGGTGTCTTCTTCCTCCGGAATGGCGCAATAATCCCAGTTACCTGACCGGCGATAAGAATTGACAAGTTCCGGATCTTCGATCACTACCCCGCTGGCTCCCAGATCGTGAAAAATATTGGCCACCGGCTCGGTAGCCTCATGGGTGGTCTGGATACTGATCTCGGCCCACTTCATGCACAATCGCCCCTCGTTATTATTTTACACCCCAAAAGCGTCCTTGACCTTTTTAAAGAAACCCTTCTCTTCAGGATTGATATCTTCGCCGCCAACCTTGGCAAATTCCCGCAGGAGTTCCCGTTGGCGTTCGGTCAGTTTCTTGGGGGTGACAACTTTGACCCGGACGTGCTGATCGCCTCGTCCGTGGCCTCTGAGGTGCGGTATGCCTTTATCTTTCAGGCGGAAAGCGGTCCCGGACTGCGTCCCCTCCGGAATGCGCCAGCTGACCTTTCCATCAAGGGTGGGCACTTCAATTTCATCACCAAGGGTTGCCTGCACAATGCTGATCGGAACCTCGCAAATGACGTCATCGCCTTCACGTGTAAACAGTCTATGCGCTTTTACGAAAACATAAACATACAAATCACCGGGAGGGCCGCCGCGGGTTCCGGCCTCGCCTTCGCGGGACACTCTCAGGCGCGACCCGGTGTCGACCCCGGGCGGGATCTTGATCTTAATTCTGCGCCGGTTGCGGGTTTTACCTTGTCCGTGGCATTCGGAACAGGGGGTGTGCACGATCTTGCCTTCCCCACGGCAACGGTCACAGGTTTTAACATTGACCATCCGGCCGAAGGGGGTGTTTTGCGCCACCTGTACCTGACCGGTTCCGCGGCACTGCGGACAGGTTTCCGGATGGGTACCCGGAGCGGCGCCTGACCCGTGGCAGGCAGTGCAATCCTCGGTGCGGGGAACCTGAATCTCAGTCTCCAGACCGAATGCGGACTGCTCAAAGGTCAGCTCCATGTCGTAGCGCAAATCGGCGCCCCGCTCGGGCCCGGGAGCGCGGTTGCCAAAACCAAACCCAGACTGATTGAAAAACATATCAAAGATATCATTGAAGCCCCCGCCGCCAAAACCACCGGCACCGCCGCCCTGACCGCCGCCTTCGAAAGCCGCGTGGCCAAGCTGGTCATACTGCTGGCGTTTTTCCGGAGTGGACAGCACCTCGTAGGCTTCGTTAACTTCCTTGAATTTATCCTCCGACTCTTTGGTGCCGTCGCGGTTAACGTCAGGATGGTACTTGCGGGCCAGCTTGCGAAAGGCTTTTTTAATTTCATCATCAGACGCCGTCCTGGGAATACCCAGAACTTCGTAGTAGTCGCGTTTGCTCACAGTCACACCATTCCCTGTCCGACTGGCGATAAACTTCGCGCTGCATTGCCGGATTGGCCGGAATCCTGGAGCATACTCCCTTGAGTACGCCTGGCGGTTCCGTCCAATCCAGCGCGTTGCGCAACTTGTTTCTCACCAGTCGCGGAATTCTCCTCTTCCAAATAATTCTTACCTTGAGACCGGCTATTATTTTTTGTCGTCTTTCTTTTCTTCTTTCTTCTCGTCATCCATAATCTTATAATCGGCGTCGACGACTTTCTCGTCCTTGGCGGCGCCGTGGGCGTCGGCTCCAGGAGCGCCCTGCTGCTCAGCATCGGGTCCACCGGCCTGGTTGTATACAGCCGAAGTCATCTCATAAAGCGGCTTGGTCAGTTCCTCGGTATCAGCCTTGATCTTCTCGATATCGTCGCCTTTGATGGTTTCTTTCAACTTGTCAGCCGCCTGCTGCACTTTTTCCACCAGCGCCTTGTCGGCCTTGTCGCCCAGGTCCTTGATGGTTTTCTCCGCCTGGTAAACCAGCGAGTCAGCGCTATTGCGCACTTCGACCTCTTCCCGCCGCTTTTTGTCCTCGGCGGCGTGAGCTTCAGCTTCTTTCACCATCCGCTCAACCTCGTCTTTGGCCAGTCCGCCGGAAGAAGTGATGGTAATCTTCTGCTCTTTGCCTGTGCCAAGATCCTTGGCGGAAACATGGACAATGCCGTTGGCGTCAATATCAAAGGAAACCTCAATCCGCGGTACGCCCCGGGGCGCCGGAGGAATACCGGACAGTTCAAACCGGCCGAGAGTCTTGTTGGATGCGGACATTTCCCGCTCGCCCTGCAGTACATGGATGTCGACCGAGGGCTGGTTGTCGGCGGCGGTGGAAAAGGTCTGGCTCTTGGAAGAAGGAATTGTCGTGTTGCGTTCAATGATTTTGGTGAATACCCCGCCCAGGGTTTCAATCCCCAGCGACAACGGGGTAACGTCAAGGAGCAGCACTCCTTTGACTTCGCCTGCAAGAACGCCGGCCTGGATAGCGGAACCTACGGCCACGCACTCATCCGGATTGATGCCGCGATGGGGTTCTTTGCCCAGAAATTTTTTGATGGCTTCCTGGACGGCGGGAATCCGGGTGGACCCACCG
>Ga0316231_1002906_pt1 | contig 15711 bp, 15 predicted proteins | sample TBH18027metaG_FD_206002 | JGI IMG/M metagenome (GOLD analysis project Ga0316231, IMG submission 206002) | Freshwater microbial communities from Trout Bog Lake, Wisconsin, USA - TBH18027 | ecosystem: Environmental > Aquatic > Freshwater > Lake > Hypolimnion/Profundal zone | place: USA: Wisconsin...
TAGGCTGAGCCCTCCGTTACTGCGATCGGAGGAGATCGTCCACGGATACGGAGCCGGGTCCGATGCGCTTTGGTCGGGATACCATACGCTCAGGTTGCGGACGCATCCGCCGGACTGCAAGCTTATTAGCGGCGCGCCGCCGGCATCGCCGCGGCCGCCAATCGCCATCAGCACGGTCCCCCCCACCGCGAGATCGCCTTTGTCCGGGTCGGGAGCCTTCCAATCCCCGCGCAGCGTAACGCCCATCCTCAGAACGAGGCTCCCGGCCACAAGATACTGCCCCGCTGGCAGGTACACGACGCCGCCGCCCGCCTCGCTCGATGCATCGATCGCCGCCTGGATCGCTGGCGTGCAGTCGGTCTTACCGTCCACAACCGCTCCGTAAGGCGGCTGGGTCGCCACGGCCAACGCCAATGCGTAGTCCGGGCTGGGATACTGGAGCGTCATCACGCGTGGCTTGAGCGCGGGCGAAGCCGCTTTGAGGACCGCAACGCAGGCGGCGCGGCCGGCCCGCGCGGCCACTATGAGCGCCGTATCTCCGGCGCTGTTCTTTGCGTTCACGTCGGCTCCTGCATCGATAAGGGCCTTGACGCAGTCCGCGTGGCCCTGGGAGGCCGCCTCCATGAGCGCCGTGCCGTCGAAGCCTTTCTTTGCGTTTACGTGGGCTCCTGCGGCGATAAGGGCCTCGACGCAGTCCGCGTGGCCGCCCAATGCAGCCAGCATCAGCGCCGTCCAGCCACTGTTGTTCGCGTCGTTCTTCGCGTCATCCTTCCGGGCGTTCACGGCGGCGCCTGCGGCGATTAGGGCGTTGACGCAATCTATGTGCCCGGCCTGGGCGGCCAACATGAGGGCCGTGACGCCGACATATCCAGCCTCGTTAGTCCGCGCGTTCGCCAGATCGGGATTACCCTTGAGCAGCGTCTGAACCGTCGCCAATTCGCCGTTTCTCGCCCCGTCGAAAATCGTTGTCTGGCAGAAAGCAGGACAGCTCGCTAGAGCAAACAGCATGGCGCAGCAGAACACGGCGAATGATCGTGTAGGGGTCATCCTGGTATCTCCAATCAATGCCTTACAGAGTAGACTTTACCCGCGAATCGCCTTGATCCATCCCTTTTGTGGGCGGGCCAGACGCTTTATAATTGAGTCATGGGACTCTGTTTGTTCCTTTGAGCATATAGTCATGACCTTGTGAGTTTGAGGAGAATATCGAGTATGTCTTTACTCCCATTTTGGGAGAAAACAGGTACAATGCATAAATGAGGGTAATCGCGGTAAGAACGATACGTCAATTTTGGGAGACTCATGCCGACGCGGAACAACCTCTTAGAGCCTGGTATCAAGATGCAAGGAATGCCAACTGGATCGAGCCGCAAGACATTAAACAAAGGTATGCCAATGCGAGCATTATAAGTGGTGAGCGCGTGGTGTTTAATATCAAAGGCAATGATTATCGACTGATTGTGGCGATAAGATACGACCTTCATATCGTTTATGTTAAGTTTGTTGGCACCCATGCGGAGTACGACAGGATGAACGCGGCGACGGTGGAACTATAGGAAAGACCATGCAGATTAAACCAATTAAATCCGACGAGGACTACGAAGCAGCTCTCGAAGAGATCTCTCGGCTTTTTGCTGCCGAGGCAGGAACCGAAGAGTATGACGCTCTAGATGTTCTCACGACTCTCGTAGAGTCTTACGAGGAGAAGCACCATGCTGTTCTTCCCCCAGACCCGATAGCTGCCATTGAATATGAGGCGGAAAAGCGAGGACTGTCTCGCAAGGATCTTACAAATGTAATAGGTTCGAGCGGTCGTGTTAGCGAGGTTCTGAACAGACAGCGGCCTCTATCCATATCTATGATACGCAGGCTCCGCGACTTACTTGGTATTCCGGCGGACGTACTAATATCCAAGTATTCGACGACGCGTAGCCGCGATCATGCGCCACATCATTTCCGTTCTAGATCTCATGCAAAGAAGACACATGAATTGAAGAAGGTCTAACCAATGGAGGTGAGGTACCCACATTCCATCGATGCACGGTCAATAGTTCGCACTAGAGCGAGTTATGGGAGCGCGAAGCGCGCTTGCAGGAAAAAGCTCGAGCGCTTGGCGTTGATCCGGCCGAATACCTGCTCCGGATGATCGATGAAGCGCCGTCTGGGGAATCACTGGGTGAACGTCTTAAACGCAAGGGTATTCTCGGCGGAGTTGCCGGCAAACCGCGTGCTGCCGGTCGGCCATGGAGTGAAGTAGAGGGCTTCGAATGATTCTTACGGACACCGGTATTCGGCGCGTCTTCACTATCGACAGCCACTTCCATGCCTATCGCCTGAGCGACGGAAGTCATCTCGACGTGTTTCCTTAGGTGCCGCGGCTTAGATTGCTTCGCTGGCCCCGCGATGGGCTCTCCACCGTCTCACGATAGGCGCCGCGTAAGGAAAAAACACCCAACCACCAAAACGAAGCCATCCGGACCGCCTCCGTAATCGCTACGCCCGCTAAACGGTCAAAATAAGGAGTTCCGGTCAAAGACCTGGCCAGACTTGCCATGCTGCTCGGTTCGCGTGCAGTGCTGCCCTACGGGCCGCTGTCCCAACCCGCAAAGCAGTGCGAGGCAATATTCTTCATAGCCATCTAAGGGTATAACAACAGCACGATATGAGCCAGGGCCGGCGCCTAGGAGAGCCTATCATGACTGTCACATTGGAATTGAGCGACGACATCGAGGAAGCCATAGAGCGCAAGGCGCGCAGGCTTGGGATAACGTCAAACGAATACCTCCGGCGCATGGCCGAACGCGCTGCCCGTCCGGCCCGGTCAGTTAGGCCCGGCAAATCCGCCCCAAGCGGGGATCGGCCGAAAACCGGAGCCGAGTTGCTGGCCGAACTTGATGCCTTGAACATACCACCGGGCTACGGCGATCCTTCGATTGACTCGCCTGAACTAGCCCGCCAACTACGCGACCGTTTTGCCCGTCGGGACCATAGCCATGGCGAGTCCAGGCAATGATCCTCGATACCGATGTTGTGATCGACCTGTTACGGCCCAAGCCGCAAGCCGCTTGGCGATGTACAACCTTTCGGATGGCATTGACATAATCGATACAATGACTGCTGCAATCGCGCTACGACATAAATCGACGCTGGTCACATTCAACGTAAAGCACTTTCGCTCGATACCCGGCCTTTCGATCCTGCAGCCATACGATCGCACCTGATCGCGCCCCGACCGTTTCGCGCGAAACGCAATCCGCACGCCTATTGAGCCGAAAAAGAAGAGCACACACGGAATCGCAACTTCTAAGAACGATACCGACCTTATCAAGGCGCGGCTAAAGGCGGCCGAGGAGCGATATGCGTACTTAATTGGCAACGTAAGGAGCGGTGTGGAACAATGAGCAACAACGAAGATAGCCAATTTGTAACCGGCAGCGGCAATATTTTTGCCGACCTGAATCTGCAAAACGCTGACGAGCGCGCGTTTAAGTCAGAACTCGCCATCATAATCGAGATGGTAATCGACAGGCTTTCACTCACACAGACAGAGGCGGCAACGAGAATGAACATGAAGCAGTCGGACGTCTCCAACATCGTCAGAGGGCGTCTGAAGGGCTACACAGTCGATAGACTGCTTCGCGCGCTTACGTTACTCGGCCAGGATATCGACCTGAGCATAAGGCCAAAACAATCGAACGCGCCGGCGCGGATCAACATTCAATACGACCTGGACGCCACCGGCAGCCTCATCGGCGTAGAAGTGATCGACGCCAGCAAGCGTTTCGGCGACCTGCGGAAGCTGACAGTAGATGCCGCTATCGCCGAACTCCACCTGGGCGAGCCCGCGGTTGCCTAAGCGCCTACCATCCGCCCTCAAGGCCCTACTACCCCCGGCCAGTTAAGCCCAGAGCGAACCAACAACCGCCGATTTCGCCGCTTATAATATCTTCTTAACGCTTCTAAACACTGACAAGCGAGTATAACCCAACCATGAGCGAACAATCGAACCCCGGCCGCGACCTCACGGTGCGCGACGTTGCCGCCGAACTGGGAATTGCATACGACACAGTCCGCCGGATCATCCAGCGCGGCGATTTGCGCGCATATCACGTCGACCAGATGCAGAAGGACTTCACCACGATCGACGCGCAACGCGAGCTCGACCAGAAGCACGTCGCAGCCCTCGGCGGTCAGATCGTCAAAGAGTACGCCGACGAAGGCAAGACCGGCACCAATATTAACCGCCCAGCCTTCCGCCAAATGCCGGACGACGCTGCAAACGGCGATTTCGACGCCGTCTGCGTCACCTACATGAGCCGACTCGGGCTCGGCGATGCGTTCATCATCGCGCAATATGAACTCGGCAAGCACGGCGTAACCGTTGAACTGGTCAAAGAGAAGTTCACGGACGACCTTGCCGGTTATATGGGTAAGACAATGACCACAATGATGGACGGCGTGTATCCGAAGATGGTAAGCCAGTGGACGCGAACGAAAATGGAACGCATGGTCGAGAGCGGCTACCATTGCGGAGGTCTGACGCCAATCGGTTATATGACAGAGATTGTATCCGACGCCACCGGTTTCCATTCCGCCGACAAGGAACCGCCCAAGCGACTTGTACCCGATCCAGACAACGCCTGCAGTGTCCGAATAGTATTCGATATGGCGCTGCGGGGCGAAACTGCGGTGAACATAGAAAAACCTGAAAGGCGAATCCCTTTAGGGCTGGCCTTTAGGGCTGGCATTGACACAGTTAGCTAAATGGCGTAGAATTAGGCACCGAGGTCTTTGTTTGATCCAAGCGCGTTGTACCGGTAGTCGATGAGAGGAGCGAGGCCGCGTTCTCGGTCGTGCCGGCGCTGGTACTTTCACTTTGGAGTCGCGTTTTCCCGCTCTGTTTGACGGGAATGGGAGGACCTCCCTGTGCGACGTTAGTGCTATGGAGGAGTCATGAAGCGCATATTCGTTCTCTGTGACGGCACGTGGCAGTCTGAGCTCAATCGGACAGACACAAATGTAATGCATATTCTGCGGCTGCTCAAGACCGTCGGCGAGGGCGGAATTGTGCAGGTCTCGCTCTATGATGCCGGGGTGGGTTCAGGCGAAGACATTGCGTCGCATATTACAGGCGGAATATCCGGTATCGGGCTCGACGACATAATTATGAACTCGTACACTGGCCTGGCTGACAATTATGAGGCGGGCGACGACGTGTTTATCTGCGGCTTCAGTCGGGGCTCTTACGTTGCGCGGAGTCTGGCCGGTCTGATCCACAAAGCCGGGCTGCTGCCTAGAGAGCGGCTAGATAAGGCGGACGACGCGTATAGCCTGTATCGAAATCGAGACGAGGCCGTTGACGGGCCGGCGGCAGATCAGTTTCGTCGCATTAACAGCAGTCCACAGATTACCATAAAGGCGCTATGTTGCTTCGACACTGTCGGCGCGATGGGATTTCCAGACCCATATCCGATTTGGCCAATCGGCAAACTCGTCGAAGATGCGAACAAAAAATACGAGTTCTATGACACTAATCTCAGCCGCTTAATCGAATATGGGTTGCATGCTGTCTCGATCGACGAGCGACGAAAAACGTTCATGGTAACGCCGATGGATAGGAGTCCGAACTGTCCCGACCAGGTTGTCAAACAGGTTTGGTTTTCCGGTTGCCACAGCGATGTCGGAGGGGGACAGGCAAGCACTGTGAAGCTGGCGAGCGTAGCGCTAAAGTGGATGATCGGAGAAATGGAGGCACTGGGCACATCGTTTGACCAGGCCGCCGTTGCACAGATCCAGACCGATCCCACGATTCCGTTTCCGGATTCCGCTAGTGGCCTGCCTTTCGGCATGTTACCTAAGGAACATCGACCGATAGTAGGCAGTCCGAAGCTGTTTCACCGGAGCGTGTTTGAGAGGTTGGTCAAGGTTAAAGATTACATGCCGGTGAACGTTGAGCCGGCCGTGCGGGCCGCGCTTATCGAAGCCGGAAATGCCAACCCAGTGCTATCGGTGATTGAGGTGCCGTAAAGTAGCTTGCTATGCGCGAGACGACGGGCGGGTAGTTAGGAAGGACTTCACTGGCGCGAGGCACGGGGCTCGTGCTCGGTGGCGCGTGACATAGGTGTTCGTTGCCAGCTCCAGGTAGCGGGTATGCCGTTATGCCTTTACGGTTTTGGCTGGAGAGCGACATTTCGGAACTCCGCCCAGTATTATGACCGCAGCGTAATCATAACTACCGAACCGGTTGCACATGCGCCCATGCGGCATCCTCCTCGGGACGATTCCAGTCTTCTGCTAGTCAAACATGCTTAGCCCGGCAATATTCATTCGATTTCCAATTAAGGCCGGGTGTTTTGAGCGGTTCCGAAAATTGCCCCACTCGGTAAGGAAGCCGCGCGCGCTCCAGTCCACGCCAGATTTGAGTGCTGTTCCGCTCGGATGCAAAGCAGCAGAGAATGATGTCGATCATCGACCCTTTTCTGCCGTGAACTAAAGCGGCTCCCGATTTTAGGATCACGGTGGAGAACTAGAATTCGTTAGCGTGCAGGATAACATATTGCGCCGCCTTATTCAGCTCTGCTGAACACTGGTCAATGAGAGTTTGATCTATGCTGATCCGGAAGGACAGATCCAGATCGGCTTTCTTGCCTGATCCGAGCATCACTTCTGCTTCATCTATTTTTCGCATAGCTGATTTGGCGAGATCTTCAAGAGGTGTGAGAAGACCTTCAACAGTCAGGGCAAGTATTTCTATTGAGGCCGAATAGCAATCGTGAATGTATAGCTTTCGTAATCGCGCCGACCAATTAAGGCACTCCGCATAGATAAGGCCTATTTGCCTCGCAACGAAGACGATGTAATCTCTGTTTCCAGGTTCGCCCGGCCTTCCGACAGCGCTTGCGAACTCTTCGTTATACAGCTTGGCCAAAAGACGAACAGTCTTCAATATGCTTGTCATTTGCGCCTTAAGCCACGCTGGTGCGTCACGTACCGCGAGGTATCGAAGTTCTCCAAATGCTATGCCTAAATCGTGCTGGCGCCGCAATTCGCTTCGCTTTGTGATCTCGTCATCAAGTACCTGTGCGAACAGCCGATACTCCCACAACAATGGCTTATCAAGAGCTACGCGCAAGGCCGATGCAGACAGTTCTGTTAGTGACCCGAAGTCGCTAACCTGGGACAGGCGTTTCGCGACGTCCAATCCTCTGCTCATGGCGTAGGCCAATTGAATGCGAAGGTCGCCAATCACGTCCTGAGCTTTCTCGAACGGTCGCACCCAGACCGCGTCTGTCGTCCGTATCGACTCAACAAAGTCAAATAGCTTGGGTGTGTCCACAACGTTTGAGTACTTGCCGTTAATATTGTCTTTGTAGACGGGCAGCATATCTAAAATTGCCTTATCGACGTATACGAAAATAGGTATGCCCTTTTCGCGCGCCGTTAAGTACTCAAGGTTTGTGACCGACTGCTTCGCTGTTGGCGGCACATATCCATATCGGCAGCCAATTATGAGTACTAATACATCGGCATCATTCTGGACTACGTGCCTGCAGTTGGATATGGTATCCAGATTCGGCTCTATTGGAAAAAGTGCCGACTCGGACAGGAGGGGCGTATAGCCGAGATCATCGACGATGAACGCCTCAATATCCGAACGAATCTGCTTTAGATCGTAGCAGGTTGAGCTAATGAAGATGTGTGGGACTCTATTCAACTTATCTCATCGACTTTCGGGTTGGCCGGTCGGATGTCTATCATGTTTAACGGTCGCCGGAATCCACCGTTCAGCAGGTTGTGCGCGATTGATTATTTGTCTTGCCGACAGGCAAGAACACCAAGCTCATGCAGCTCGCGAAGGTATCTGGCCGTGGCTCTTAGGTCTTCTAGCTCGGCCTCCTCGGTCCCATCTGGATCAAAATGCATGACGTCGTTGCGGATCATGCGCACCTTATCTAGGTGTCCCATGAACACCCTTCGATCAATCGGCAATTTTAGCTTTTCCCATCGATCTGGATTTTGAAGTAGCCGCACATACTCACCCAGCGTCAGGTCCGCCACAGTAGAAATGGATCGTTCGTCTGACGGATCGCGAACTTCGGCTAGTTCCTCGGTGTCAAATCGGCCGTCAATGAGTTGCCTTATATAGTTTTCAATTTCACCCAATATCAGAAACGGTTCGCCTAGTATCTTAAATTGTAATCCCAGGTCGGAATTGGTGACGATCCCTGTTATTTTATTGTGACCGTCGCGTACAAGCGCATATCCAGATCGGGCAACAGCCTCAACGACGGAAAAAATAGACGTTTCAATGTTGACCTCTTGTGCGGTCTCCATGCATTCGCGGGCACGCTGCGGCGCGGAATGAAAAACCATTCGCTTCGCAATCGAAGACCAAGTTACCATGCCAGAAACGGTGTGTTCGTTTGACATCACCGGTATTTGTGAAAAGTCGTGTAACATCATGAGCGTAATGACCGCGCTAAGGCTGTCGTCAGGACGCACAAACTTCACTTCTTTGTGGGCAGATGGAAGTTGACCAATGCGATATGCCGGATCCGGGACTGAACCTGTTACAACGGCAGCGATCTCCGGGGTAATCAATAGTTCGGCCACGCAACCGTCATCCGGCCAAGCGCTTGATAGAGAAGACGAGCCGGATGCGGACGCCGACGATGACGACTGGGCCTGATCGGCGGATTGCTTGACGAGTCGAAAATAGAGGGGCTCGTCGATGTAGGCGTTTCGAAACTCTGGCTCCGTAGCCAAGCCGGCGTGGTTCAGGGCACTTTCAATTTGATAATTGATCCAGCTTCCGCGCTTACGGTAGTTTAGTAGGCTTAATAATCTGCGGGCGGACATTGTTTCATGCGACCCGCCTGATCGTAGGGTCGTTGCAATCTCTTGTAATGTAGCCTGAAGCATATTTGTTCGGTCCTGGAACTTAATCGACCGTCGGCACCTTTCCGTTTTTGAAAAGCCTGCCATGTGTTATGAGAGCGGGTATTCGTGGTTACCCGAGCCCACTGTAAAGTATTACCCTTCCGGTTTCCGGGGAATAATACCCGGTACGCGGAATCGCGCTGGTTTATTTGTGTAGTCATTCGGAATTGACGTTTAGACTAAAATGGCGGTTTGCCGCCAGATTAGTAACGTGAGCTATTTTGAATTATGACTTCTTTACCGGATTAGGTCAAGTTCCTTTGCCCGTGTGCGTCCTGAGTTGTGGTAGAGGGCGAATAAAATTTTCATGCGTGGATAAGAATGAAAGAAGGGCTATCGTGCCGAATTTTTGGTTACCAGACCTAACCCGAATTATGCATGTCGTTCTTAAAATGGCAACAGTGTGTGAGGTTTGGGGTCCAGGGGCCGAGGCCCGAAATCATGGGGCTTGATTGTCTGGATGCCGATATACGGCATTGGAATAATGTGGCGACATGACACATGGAACAAGATTCTTTTAACAATAGTTATTGATAATTAAATTTATATATTGACAGAAAATTGGCAGGAAAAATGGGTACCCCTGTCGAAAGGTCAGTAACCAAAACAGACCTGGCAAAGGCACCCATGATGATTGATTCAATTTCCTCGTTCGATTTCCCTTCCGTGGCCAACAAAATCGTTACCGCGCGCTTTGACGGTGGCGATATCACTTCGAACGCAGGGGTTCTGCTTGTAGCCGCCGCGGATGACAAGATTGGCCTGACGAGTGCGATGGCAGCGTCGATCAACGATAAGCGACAGACCTCGAAAATATCGCACAACTAAGCAGATCTGATCAAGGAGCGGATTTCGGCAGTCGCGTGCGGTTATGAAGACGCCAACGATCTGGATTGTCTGCGATCTGACCCGGCGTTCAAAGTAACGTGCGGGCGGGCTCCGGTATCAGGGGCAGACCTTTCCAGCCAGCCAACCATCAGCCGCATGGAGAACTCAGTGAGCAAGAAGGATCTGCTCCGGATGGGAATCAGTCTGGCACAGCGAGTAGTCGCGCAGCTTCCAGACAATACCCAAAAGGTGCTGCTGGATATTGACGAAATGGAAGATCCTTGCCACGGCCAGCAAGAGTTTGAAATCTTCAACGCCCACTACGACAGTCACTGTTATCTGCCGCTTCTGCTGTTCGTCACTGACCAAACGGGCCGGCAACGGATGATGGCAGTCCTCCTACGCTCGGGGAAATCCGGGTGCCGAGGCGTTCGCGGCGTGCTAAGCCGAGCCGTAAACCTACTCCGGGAACGGTTTCCTAACATTTGTATTGAGCTACGAGCCAATGGGGGCTACGGTAACGACCAGGTGTTGCGCTGCTGCGACAACCTGGATATCAAATACACGCTGGGGCTGCCAGGCAACCAGCGGCTGCATCGCCGGTCTGCCGCAACACAGATAGATGCCCACATCAAGTACGTAGACGTCAAGGACCAGCCCGATCATCCGGTCTGCCGCGAGTTCGCAGAGATTGAATACCAGGCGGACTCCTAGGATAAATCTCGCAAAGTCATCGTTAAGGCCGAGATCACCGAGGCGGCGTTCGGTCACGCCAAGCTCAACCCACGGTTTGTCGTTACCAATTGCGACTTCCCCACTCCCGAAGCTGTATATGCACACTATTGTGGCCGGGGCGACATCGAGAACCGCATCAAAGAGTTTAACCTCGATTTGTCCGGTGGGCGAACAAGCTGCCACCGCTTCCTGGCCAACCAGTTTCGTGTCCTAATACACGCCGGTGCGTGTGTTCTATTGAACGTAATCCAGGAGGCGGCCAAGACCACAAACCTGGCCAAGGCACAGATGGGAACCCTTCGGTTGCGCTTACTCAAGACAGGAGCACGGATAATGGAATCCGTTCGCCGGGTCTGGATACATATGAGCAGCTCCTGTCCTGGGCAGCAGGATTGGGCCGAAGTTTACCATGCCCTCACAGGCTGACCTGCGGCAAAGCCGCACTTAAATAACAGAATGCCGTCCCGGTAGAGAGCCAATCGAAAGGTTCATCGCTCCTGTACGCAAAAAATCGCCCGTTATCGCACCTGCATAGTAATAATATCTAAAGGACTCAAATGTCCTATCATCTGCAAGGCATCTGTCGGCCGCACAAGGCCACCCAACCATGGACATATCGCGACATTCAGCATCATAGCAAGCAAGCTTTATATAATCATGAATAATTCAGGCTAGGGACAGGCGGTGGGGTAATCGCGCTAGCATTGTATAGTGTCGCAGCAGCATGCGATAACCTTCGGCTGCCGCCAATCACCGCCACCGTGGTTCGAAAGGACGGCCTTTACGACAAAACGCGACGGCACGGCATGCCCGGCGTCGGCTATTACGGGCAAGAGGCGCGGAGTCCAAACCACGCCAACCTACCCGGACACGATCAATTCCTTGCCTGGGGCAATGCGCGACACACCGATGGATTTGCTATCAATGCCGAAAAGAGCAGCCTCCAATCCGTCGTCGAGACGCACCAAGACATGGTTTGGGCTCACGACGTGTGGCCGGCCTCGCTATAGGCGACAGGGCAACACGGCTTATCGCTACGCGCGCTCACGCTTACGGCTGGACGTCAGACCCATTCGACGCACGCGCCGACTGACTCCTACGCCCGCTGATCGGTCAAGGAAATCCTATCCAGTCAAAGGTTTGCCCGGTTTGGCGCACCGCCCGGTTCGCGGGCAGTGTGGCACCTGCGGGCCGCCGTCCCAACCCGCAAAGCCTCAAGAGGGCCGCCCGCCCTCCGGCGCCGCCCAGCCCGCCACCACCGTTTCGCGCGAAACGGTGTCCGCCCTATATGGCGAAAAACCAAAACGAACCCGAAAGAGCGAATATTAGCGAAATTTTCACGCGATAGACACTTGTGACCATCCGCGCTTAGGCGCGTCCTTCTTTAGAATCCTGCGCACCGAAAAGAGCCCAAAAACTGGGTAATAACGGGCAATATTACCGTGATTTCCGAATGTGGAAAAACCGCCCCAGACAAGCCCACCGACTATGCACCTGTCAAATCCGGTCAACCAACTCGAACACCCAACAAAACCCGGCGCCAAAATGTTTGTGTTGAACCTGGCACCGAAATCGCCTAACCTGTCGATAGCCACAACCAACCGCCGCGCGCCTACAATTCGAGCCCCATCTGCGTATCGGTTTCCGCCAAAGCCGCCGCGCGGTTAATTCCGATCAGATCTGCGGCCCGCGCAAATTGGCCGAGACCACGCCTACTGCCCAACTGGCCGATCAGGCAACATGCCTATGGCCTCAAGAACGTATTGAGCAGGAACTATAGAGGCGAGAGACAACGGCTGCGCCACAGTTAGCTGCACGCCACCAGCGTTAACAGAGAACGACTCGACTTGGGTCTCCGTTACGATGCCGACCAAAAAATGTTCCTGCTCGCCCAAATGCGTCTGGTTGTTGTAATTCCTGTTGGCCTGAGAAAAATAGACAGGACCGCCGCTGTTCCCTGGAAATACTGAAAAGTCGTACATTATCCGCTTGACAACCTTAGCCGGGGTAAGAGGATACGACGCCACAGTTCCGCCTCTTAATATCGGGAACCCACCAGTCGGGGAGCCCTGGCCATAAGGATAACCCAGACAGAACAACTGATCGCCAGGCCGCACCTCGAACTGGTTCATCACCACGTCATCGGCAAGCAAACTGGTCGGCAGGGCGACTATGCCCTTAGTAGCCTCATCCGGAAGCGTAACGTACATCACGGCTACATCGGCGTCAGGGTTCTTGGTCCAAAGCGGCTTGCCGTTTGCATCTCGGATGCTAACCGGCCAAGGGAACGCGCTGTAAGAACCGTCGGCCGCCTGTCTTCGCAACATGAGGCTCGCAGTCTGCCCAACGAATCCCTCCATAACATGATCAGCCGTGATGAGCACAGCATAACCTGTAAGTGGCTTATCTTTGACGGGCCGCGCCATGAGGAAGCAAGTGCCTTTTGGCACATTCTCAGGATCGTTCGTATTTATCCCCTTAATCATGAATGTGGACTTCATGAGCAATGTGCCAATGTCAAGTTCCGGCAGCGCCGAGGGCGTTGGCTTATCCTGTCCAAACGCACCATCACCCAAACCAAAGAAACACAACAGAAGAAGCAGCACAACAACAACCGAGTTTCGCATAATCGATTTGCCTCCAATTACCATGCCCGACGACCAGCAGCCAAGCGCGCCAGCGGCACGCTGTAAGACCCAACATTCAAGATGTCACAATTCAAGCCCCTGCTGCGTATCCGCTCCCGCCACCGTCGCGGCGCGCTTGATGCCGATCAATTCCGCCGCCCGCGGAATATCGAACGCTTCCCCAGCCAGGAGTTGCCCAACGGTCCGGACCTGGATACGCTGAACCGCCTTGTTTCCAAGCGGCGTAACATAGTAGCCGAACGATCCCGCTTCCGTCAGCATTGGCCCGGTGGGCTGCTCCAGGCAGATAAACAGCCCGAGCGTCGCCTTTTCCCGCTCCACAGTCGCCCGAAGTTCCCGGACATCCTTCACACCGGCGCGCCCGCCCTTCACCTGGATCAAGCACCGCTTTTGCTCGGCGCGCGGATCGTCATTGAAGCGCAAAACCCCATCGATGCCGCCATCGGCGCCCTTCTTGTCCTGAGAGAGATAAGCGCGCGGCACAAGCCCAACCGCCCACTTCTGAAACTCGTACTTGTCATTAGCGGCAAGCGCGCGGGCGTCGGACTCAGATACCGGCTCGCCGATCACATCGTAATCCTTCTTCTCGATAAGATCGTACTGGTCAGCCAGGCGCGCCTTAATGAGCGTGACCGCAAGATGCGTGACGTCGATCCCAATCCAGGCCCGCCCAAGATGCTGCGCCGCGGATATCGTCGTCCCACATCCGCAAAACGGGTCCAGAACCACGTCGCCGGGATTGCTCGACGCCTGTAATACCCGCTCCAAAAGCGCCAGCGGCTTCTGCGTCGGATAACCGAGGCGCTCATCCGCCTGGGAGTTAATAGGCGAAATATCGGTCCAGACGTTGCCCAAAAGAGTGCCCGCCATTTCGTCCAGATACCTCTTCAATCTGGGCCGCTTCGACTTGTCGCCAGGGTACCAAATCCGCCCTTCGGTATCCAGTTTGGCCATCGTTTCCTTCGAATACCGCCAACCGTTAGGCGGGGACGCATGCCCATGCCATTCATACATCATGTTCGGACGCGGGTTTGGGCTCGTCATATTATCGAGGGCGTATCGGCGCCCGGCTTCATCGACTGCCTCATATTTGTCATCGACATACTTTTCAGAGTGCGCCTGATAAATCGGGTTCCACGTAAACGTCGACCCCTTCGTATAGAAGAAGATCGTATCGCTCACGCGGCTCCACGTCCTGCTGTCGCTATGCACATTCGTGCGCTTCCAGACAATCTCGTTCCGAAAGAGCTTCGGCCCGAAGATCGCATCAAGCACCAGCTTCAAGTAATGGCTGGCCGACGGATCACAATGCAGATACAAACTCCCGGTAAGCTTAAGAACTCGATGAAGCTCGACCAGGCGCGACGTCATCATCACCAGATACGCCGTAACGTCGTTCCGCCCGATCGTCGCGACAAATCCCTCGACCAGCCGGACCACCTTATCGATCCGGCAAGTCTCGCCAAGCTCTCTATACGCGCTTTCGCTCCACTTCCAGCTATCCGTAAACGCCTTAATCTGCGATTGCGCCGGTTCGCCGCTCTGCTCCGCAAAGAGCAGGTTGAAATCCCGCTTGGAATTAAACGGCGGATCCAAATAGATCAAATCCACCGACTCATCCGCCAAATGGTCCCGCAAAACGCTTAGATTGTTGCCGTAATAAAGGGTGTTCCGCATGTCGCAATTGTACCGCGCACAAGTCCCGTCGTCACGCACGCGCGCCCAACCTGCCATGCGTAAAGAAAAATTCCGTTTAGCACATAATCAACAGGGGTATCTACAATCCACGAACATGTAGGGTATAATTCATCGTGGTCTCCAAGTCGAGCTCCACGGACGACGTAAGTCTGAGATCACAACCCAACGAATAACAACTAAACAGAGGTTCAAGGGAGAACCTCGAATTTCAAATACGGGAACTCAATTCGAGACCTGTCAAGAGGCGATAAATGTCCAACCAGGCTAGCATAAAGAGTCGCGTCACTATCGAACACGGACAAACAGCTGAAACCATCGTCCACATGTTCGATGGCGTGCAACCGGTTATTCACAGCGCAGCCTTCCCCTCGGCTCTAGCGAATCCGGCAGTCCGCAAGCTTATATCACAAAAGGCTGCGTCAAAAAACCTGCTCGGTAAAGCAAATCATGGCAATAACGCCAACCGACCTACAGTCTCTGTGTAGGCCGCCCAATTTTGTTGCGACGCGAGCCTAGGTAGACGAGCCAGAGGCAAAAGGCCTAGCGGTCGCCTATCGTTCTACGCTCATTGGCCTGGTGAGTTTTACAACTGCGGCAATTCTGCCACGGTAAGCGCTGTAGTTCGGCTACGAGCAACTAGAACAGCTCGATTCATACAGTAACAGCGAAGCCCATCAATAGCCATGAACACCCCATAAATACCAAGAAACAATCGCCAAGGCCAAAAAGGCGGACGCATTCCAGTAAACCGGACCCGCTTTTAATCAATGCGATTGTAATAACGTAGTGACCGTGCTATAATATAACACCTTTCCAAATATTGTCACAAAGCAACGCGAATAAAACCATAATCACAGGTTTC
>Ga0316231_1002908_pt1 | contig 15706 bp, 11 predicted proteins | sample TBH18027metaG_FD_206002 | JGI IMG/M metagenome (GOLD analysis project Ga0316231, IMG submission 206002) | Freshwater microbial communities from Trout Bog Lake, Wisconsin, USA - TBH18027 | ecosystem: Environmental > Aquatic > Freshwater > Lake > Hypolimnion/Profundal zone | place: USA: Wisconsin...
CGAACTCCAGCCGGTGGTGTTCGGCACGTAATAGACCGTCAAATTGTTGTCACCACCGAAGGTGTCCCAAACAACGCTGGGGGCGTTGCCTTGGAAAAAGATCACAGCTAGGTTGTCACACCCAATGAACGCCCACAGCCCGATGTTGGCAACGCTGCTGCCAATGGTGACACTGCTTAGGTTGGTGCAGTCACAGAAAGCCGCTTCCCCGATGTTGGTGACACCGTTGCCGATCAACACGGTCGCCAGACGGTTGCAATTTATAAACGCCCAATTCCCGATGCTGGTGACGCTGTCAGGAATGGCATAGCTGCTGTTCGTTTTGCCCAGCGGATACTGGACCAGCGCGGTCTGGTTCTTATTGAACAAGACTCCCGCCTCGCTGCTGTAGGCGGGATTATTGTCAGCCACCGTGATCGCGTTCAGGCTGGCGCACCAACTGAACGCCCCGTCTCCGATGCTGGTGACGCCATTGGGAATGGTGATGCTGATCAGTCTGCCAGAGGATTGGAACGCCTCCCCAATGCTGCTGACCGGCCAGCCATTGATGGCATCGGGGATGGCCACCGTTCCGCCGGGTCCGGTGTAGCCGGTGATGGTGATCGCGCCACCGTTGAGCGTGTAGGTGAATGAAGTTGGTACATAGGTGCTGGTGGTAGTGGCGGCCTCATTGGAGTTGACGAAAATAATTTGACTGGCGGGTGGTGCCCATCCGGTGGCGGAGCTGAAACCCACGGTGTGCCAGCCCACCAACAGATTGCTCACTGTCACTCCGCTGTCCTGCCAGGCGCCGCCATCCACCTGCCATTGCGCTCCGCCAGCGCTGGCGGCGTTGGGAAGAATGGCCACTTGCAATGTCCCAAGCGGCGGGTTCCAGGTCGATGTCGGAACCCCGGCAAACGTGGAACTCCAGCCGGTGGTGTCCGGTAGGTAAAAAACTGTCACCTGATTGTCGTTGTTGAACACGGTCGAATCGGCGTCCGGGGCGTTGCCTAGGAAATAGACTCCGGTCAGGTTGGCGCACCCAGCGAACGAATCGGCATCGAGGTTGGTGATGGTGCCGAAGATGGTCACGTTGGTCAGGCTGGTGCAGCCACCGAAGGCACTGTATTCAATTCTGGCGACGCCATTGGGGATCGTAATGCTGGTTAAACAGGTGCAGCCATTGAATACCTCGTACCCAATGCTGGTCACGCCACTGGGAATCGCCACGTAGGTCAAGTTGGAGCAGCCAAAGAAAGCCTCATCTCCGATGTGGTTGACGCTGTTGGGGATGGTGACGTTGGTCAGGCTGGCGCTATAATTGAACGCATAGTCCGCGATGTTGGTGACGCTGTTGGGAATTGTGTAGCCGCCGCCGGTCTTGTCTTGGGGGTACTCAATCAGCGTGGTCTGGTTTCGGTCGAACAAGACTCCGGCCACACTGCGGTAGGCGGGATTGTTTGCCGCCACCGTTATCGCGCTCAGGCTGGCGCAGTCTGAGAACGCCGCTTCCCCGATGTTGGTAACGTTGGTGCCGACCGTGATGTTCGTTAAGCCATTGCAGAATTGGAACGCATAATCTCCGATGGCGGTGACGCTGCTCGGAACGGTCACGTTGGTCAGGCTAACGCAATTTTGGAACGCCGCAGGCCCGATGGCGGTGACCGGCCAGCCATTGAAGGCGGCGGGGATGGCCAACGTTCCGCCGGGGCCGGTGTAGCCGGTGATGGTGATCGCGGCATCATTGATCGTGTAATCAAATAGAGTTGCCATATAGGTGCCGGTAGCGGTGGCGACCTCATTGGAGTTGATGACAACAGGCTGAGTGGTGGGCGGTACCCAGCCGGTCACAGGGCTGAAACCCACGTTATGCACGCCTGCCAACAGATTTCCCACCGTGGCTCCGCTGCTCTGCCAGGTCCCATAATCCACCTGCCACTGCGCTCCGGCGTGGATCGCTCCTTCAGGTACGATGGTCACTTGCAATACCCCGGCTGACAGGTTCCACGGCGTGGTCGGAACGCCGGCAAACTTGGATCCCCAGCCGGTGGTGCCCGGCACATAATAGACCGTCAAATTGTTGTCACCATTGAAGATCTCCCAACCGTAGAACTCCTCCCAACCAACGCTGGGGGCGTTGCCCCGGAAATAGACTCCTGCCAGGCTGGGGCAGGAAGCGAACGCACTTCCTCCGATGCTGGTGACACCCTCTGGAATCGTGATAATGGTCAGGCTGGTGCAGCCATAGAACGCGGAGTCCCCGATGCTGGTGACGCTGTTGGGAATTGTGACGCTGGTCAGGCTGGCACAATCACCAAACGTCTCGATCCCGATGCTGGTGACGCTGTCGGGGACTATGACGCTGGTCAGGCTGGCACAATCCCAGAACGCCCCGCCCCCGATACTTGTGACGCGGTTGGGAATATTGACGCTGATCAGGCTGGCACAATGACAGAACGCATCGACCCCGATGCTAGTGAGGTTGGTGCAGATGGTGACACTGGTCAAATTGGTGCATTCACAGAACGCAGTCGCCCCAATGGTGACGACGCTGTTGGGGATGGTCACGTTGGTCAGGCTGGTGCAGTGATAGAACGCCCAGGGCCCAATGCTGGTGACCGGCCAGCCATTGATCGTGCCGGGGATGCTTACCGCGCCGCCGGGACCGGTGTAACCGGTGATGGTGATTGCGCCGCTGTTGGTGGTGAAAGTGAATTGGGCCTGCACCGGGGCTGGCGCGGCCAGGAGCAGCAGCGTGGCGCAATAAAGCAAAAAGAACTGAATGGTTTTCATGGCTGGAAGAAAGCTGGCACCGCTTTTAGGGACAACGCGATTTGCATAAAGAACCAGCATCCACAACCACCGCCGTCTGGCAAGCCGTTAATTGAACTTTTAAACGAATCGGTAGGTCCGCATCTTAAGAAATGCTTTGTGGAAGTGGTGGATTGGGATTGAGTTGCAACTTCCGGTTCGGCCCCGCGCGCGACCAACCCCATAGCGCAGGTTTCCAAGCCTGCTGGATCGCCGATTTCCAAATCGGCAGCGTGTGAAACTGGGTGGTGTGTCCGAACGTTGCTAGGTTCGCAGGTTTGGAAACCCGCGATACCGCAGACTTGGAAGTCTGCACTACGACCACGCCAGCTTTTCTTCCGGTATCAGCCCCTAGCGGGGTCCATGCTCCTCACGTCGTCGGCTACGTGGTCAACCGCCCTGATTTCCCTTGCTGTGATTGATGATTCGCGGTTTGCCGGGAAAGAGATTGTCGGAAAGGACGGCTTGGCGGACACCTTCGCCGATTTCGATCTGCGGCTTGTCTTCCTTGAATTCGCATCCGCGCACCAGCACCGAACCGCCGTCCGCCTGGATGGCGCCACAGCCTTCATGTTGGCCGTCCCATTGCACGAAGGTGCAGTCGCTGAAACCAACCGTTCCGTGTCCGGTGATGTTCGCAATCTGCCGGCAGGGTCCCCAGAAGGCGCAGTTCACAAACCGCACGGTGCCGGCATGATTCGTTTCCACGCGCACCATCGTGGGGTTGGCGCCCTTGAACGAGGTGAATTCGCCATTGGAAATGAGCAGGCCGAACGGCGCGGAAGCTTCCACATCCACGGCGGTGTTGCAGTCGTCGGCCCCGAGGCCGAGGAAATTGCCGTTGCAATCGCCGGTTTCCGTGTGAATGAACTTGTAGCCCGTGCGGTAGCCGTAACAGAAGGTGTTGAAGACATACTGCCAGTCGGTGCGGCCAAAGATAAACGCCTCGCCGTGGGTCTCCTGCCAGCGGGTGAGTTCCGGTTGCCCGCTCCACCACGGATTGAAATGGACATCTTCAATGCGGCCGATGTCATAGATGGCGTCCACATAAATCCCGCGCCGCAGCGGCTGGCCCTGCACGTCGCGGATGAGATGGCGCTCGTTATGGCTGGCATCAATGCCGTTGTACGGATTGAGCAGCTCCACACTGATGACAGCGGGATTTTTTCCGCGCAGGGCGATGGCCCACGGATAAGCGACGGGTTCACCGGCGGGGTGCTGGTGCGGATAGTACAGCACCACGCCCTTGAGCGTGGCGTTGTCATTCAAGCGGATGAACGGATCGCCGTCCTCCCGGCCTTCATTTTCCGTGACCAGGAACGTCGTGCCATCGTCCAGCGGACGGTCGCCGCCGCGGTCTCGCAGGCCCACGTGCGACGGCACGGATTCCCAGACGCCTTTCAAGGTCACAGCGCGGGGCACCTTGAGGTGGCCGGCAAAAAAATAATTTCCGCGCGGCGCGGCGACCACGCCGCCGCCGGCTTGGGCGGCCGCGTCCAGCGCTTTCTGAAATGCCGCGGTGTCGTCGGTATGTCCGTCGCCGCGCGCGCCGAAGTCCTGGACGGTGTAAAGATCGGTGTTGGTGGCGCCGCGAGCCAGGCTCAGGGCGGCCAGCAGGGCCAGGCAAATATCAACCAAACGGGGAGGCATTTGAATTTGGGAAATGGAGCCAGTTGTCGGGCTTGAACCGACGACCTGCTGATTACAAATCAGCTGCTCTACCACTGAGCTAAACTGGCCACTGTGCCGCCCACTTTGCCAGCCTCGCCAAACATCGTCAAGGTGGAACGTTGGCTCTGGGCGGACCGCGACCGGTCCCCGGTCGCAGCGGCTTCAGCTCGCCTGGACGCCCAGCAGAAACTCACGCTACCATCACAATCACACCAGAATCCAAAGGTTTGCCGCACGTCGCTTGTTCTCTCAGCCGCTGCGTGCCGGGACGGCCCGCGGTCCGGAGGCGTGGGACCGCGATCGGTTTCGCGCATTGACTTGGCGGGAAAGAACCGATTTTATTAGTCTATGTCAATAGCCGGTTCCCTCGAATGACCACCGCGACCTTGGGTCGCCGCGCGGCCTGGGCCGCGGTTTACGGCGAACGATACATCGGCTCGCTGGTTTTTTTGTGTCTCGCTGGCTTCCGCCTGCATCGGCTCCTGCACGCCGGCGGAGCGGAGCGCGCCGAGCTTGCCGCCGCTCCGATCACCAAAATCATCGGGGAGGTGGTCTGGGTGCAGTTGTATGTTTACTTCGGCCTGTTGTTGCTGGTGGGGCGCCGCGTCCAATCGCCGCCGCGAAAAGTGTCCGACGTGTTCATTCCGCTGGGGACCACGTTCTTCTACCTGGCCTATTACACCATTCCCTGGTTCCCGGGCTGGCTGAAGCAAAGCGTGTGTCCGGCCGGGTGGCGGACCGCCTGCGTGATCACCGGCGAAGGCCTCACCCTCATCGGACTCTGGCTATCCATTTGGGCGGCCGTGTATTTGGGACGGTCTTTTGGCGTGCTGATCGAGGTGAGAAAAGTGGTGGTGGCCGGGGCGTACCGGTGGATGCGCCACCCGATGTACTCGGGTTATGTGTGTTTTCTGGCGGGGTTTGCACTGGCCAACTTCTCCCCGGCCGTCTGGCTTTTGGTGCCGCTGCATGTCGCCTTGTTGCTCTACCGGGCGCGGTTGGAGGAGTCCCGGCTGGCCGAAGAAAGTCCGGAATACCGGGCCTACTGTCAGCGCACCGGTTTCATTTTCCCCAAATTCCACCCCGGGCGGGATGGTTTTTGAGGTTATTAATTCATTGACTTCCCGCGCAAAGAATTTAATTTCAACGCTCCTGAATTTGCGGGAACTGCCCGTGGCAGTTTTTGACCCGCCCCCGGAGAGGATGTGAGTACATTGACAGAGATTAAATTGAAAAAAGGCGAACCTGTGGACCGTGCGTTGCGGCGACTGAAGAAAAAAGTCGACCGTGAAGGCACGCTCAAAGTCATTCGCAACCGCCGCCAATACGAGAAGCCTAGCGCCGTGCGCCGGCGCAAGGAAAAAGTCGCCCGTTTCTCCGCCATGCTCGCCGCGCGCCACGCGGACGATTAAGCCATGTTGTTGAAGCGTTGAAGCCTGGGGGGCGCGCAAGAGCGCTGCCCGGTTCAACGCTTCAACGTTTTAACGGCACAACGTTTTAACCCCATGTATTCCCTTTCCACCTGCTGGAATTCCGCGCGGCACACCGACGGTCGCGCCATGCTGTGCGAGATTCGCGAGCTCGGTTTTGAATATGCCGAATTGAGCCACGGCATCCGCCTGAGCTTGGTGCCGGGCATTCTCGACGCGGTGAAAGCCGGCGAGATCAAGATCTCCACCTTGCACAATTTTTGTCCGCTGCCGGTGGGCGTCACCGGCCCCGCCCCCAATCTATACGAATTCTCCTCCGACCGGGATCGCGACCGGCAACTGGCCTTGAAATATACCCTGGCGACGCTGGATTTCGCGGCGCGCGTGGGCGCCGCCTTGGTGGTGCTGCATTTCGGGAGCATGGACTTGAAGGATTACACCGGCAAACTCAAGGTGCTGCTCGAGCGCGGCAAGCGCGGTACCTTGGAATTCCGCAAGCTTACCGCCGAGGCCGAAGCCGCGCGCGCCGCGCGAAAAAAGAAGTATTACGACCATGCGCGCGACACCCTGCGCGAACTGGTGGGCGAGGCGAAAATCCGCGGCCTCAAGTTTGGCTTGGAAATTCGCGAAGCCGTGGAGGAGCTGCCGGTGGAGTCGGACTTTAAATCGCTGCTGGAGGAATTCCCCGCGCCGACGGTCAATTACTGGCACGACACCGGCCACGCGCAAATCAAGCAGGATCTGGGGTTCATCGAACACGCGCGTTTTTTGGGCGAGCGCGCGGACCGGTTGGCGGGCTTCCATATTCACGACGTCAAATTTCCCGCGCGCGATCATTTCCCGCCGGGCGGCGGCGATATTGACTTTGCCGCGCTCCAGCCGTTCGTAAAGCCGGAGCATATCAAAGTGTTTGAGCTCAGCCCCAAAGTGCCCGTGGAGGCGATTCGCCCCGCCGTGGCGCATATCCAGCGCCTTTGGGGCGGAGAATGACATTGCGTGGACGAACCGATTGAACTGCCGATTGACGGGGTGCTGGATTTGCACACGTTCAACCCGCGCGAGGTGAAGGACTTGGTGCCGGATTATCTGGCCGCCTGTCGGGCGCGCGGCATATTTCAGGTGCGCATCATTCACGGCAAGGGCATCGGCAACCTGCGGCGCACCGTCCACGCGATCCTGAAAAAGCATCCGGCGGTGATTTCGTTCACGCTGGATCATCCGCAGTTCGGCGGCTGGGGCGCGACCATCGTTCTACTGCGCCCGCCGTAGTGGCACGGGCGGGACGCCCGGGCCACGGCGATGCCAGTCAATACTTCAACGGGCAAAAAGAAATGGTGCGGATTTCGATGTCGCCGCCCTCGCTTTGGATGCCGATGAAGCCGTCGTCGAGCGTGCATTCCGTTGTTTCATTGACGAAGTAGCCGTTGATGAAGGACTCGACCTTGTGGTGCAGGCAGATGGTCTCGGCCGTGTTCCACTCGCCCACGGGCTTTTCGCGGGACTCGCCGCGAAATGGAATGGGCGTGTTTTTGTCCATGCCCTTGTGCTCCTTGGATTCGGCCCCCTCCATCAAGAACAAATCGCCCAGCCGCTCGTGTTTGCCCTGGACCTGTACGCACTGGGGCCAGACTTGGTCGGGCAACTGCATGTGGAGCAGCACCCCGGTATTATCGGCTTTGGGCGCGATTTTCACGAAGCGCCATTCGACGGTTAGGAAATAGTTACTGTAGCTCTGGGTGGTGCGGAGATAGCCCACGGGCTTGCCGGTGCAATGAATCACGCCGTTGGTCACGCTCCAGGTCTGGAACGGGTCGGCGCCGTTCTTCATGCAAAAAGTGAACCCGGAAAAATCCCGTCCGTTGAACAAGGCGACTTGGTTTTCGCGAGAGGTCGGGGGCGGATAGGTAGGCGCGCTGTCCTGCGCCGCGCCGGAGATGGCCCCGAGGACAGCCGCACAAAACCACAAGGCGATGAATTTCATCTGTGCAGGCTGCGGCGGAAGTGTTTTTTTGGCAAGCGGAATTCGTGAGCCGAATTCATGAGTTGCCCGCCCGCCCCGGTCCAATGCGCACGAAACCCGAAATCATTAACCACAGATGGACACAGATGGACACAGATTTTCCATGGCAAGCAAATGGGGGCAGGCGAATGAAGAGGAACCAGATTCAACGCAGAGACGCGGAGAACGCTGAGGCTGGCCAAGTTTTTGAGGTGTCTCTGCGGCTCTCCGTGTTCCCCGCGTCTCTGCGTTGATTTGGAGTTCATTCCGTCCGATCTTAATCTGTGTCCATCTGTGGTTAAACAGAATCGTTTCCGCTGATCCGGCCTTTGCGCTTTGGATTTCTGGTTGAGGCTCGCTAGAAACCGACGCGTGCGGCCACTAGCGCGGGAGACAGGGCGCGCAGACATTCGTCGGGTTTGGCATAGGTGCAGCGCGGTTTCAGACAGGGCGAACAGGGGAGTTCGACTCGCAAGACGTTTTGGTGCTGGCCGTAGGGGCCGGTGCGCCGCGGCTCGGTGGGGCCGAATAGTGCCACGAGCGGACGGCCTAGCGCCGCGGCGGCGTGCATGGGACCGGTGTCGTTGGTGATCAGCACCTCGCAGCGGCGGAGCCACTCAACCATCTCCGGCAAGGAAGTCTGGCCGCACAGGTTCAGACATTGCCCTGGCGCAGCGTCGGCAATGATTTCGCCAAGCAATTGGTCACCCGGGCCGCCCAGAATGGCGAAGCGCGCCCCGGCATGGTTCCGCGCCAGCAAGCGGACCAGTTCGGTGAAGTTCTCCACCGGCCAGCGTTTGTTTTGCCACCGGGCCCCGGGTTGGAGCGCGATCCAACGCTCCGTCCCCGGCCATTTGCGCCGGATTTCGGCGGCGACCGCCGGCCGTGCTGGCAGCCACACGAAGTGGTGGTGCACGGGCACGCCGAGGCGCGGCAGCACGGACAAATACCAATCCACGGCGTGCGTGTGGAATGAGCGGCGCGGCACGGCCAGATCGTAAAATCCCCGCGCGCCTTCCCGGATGGAATCCAAGCCGATGAGCTGCCGCCCATTGGCCAGCCAGGCGAACACCGCGCTCCGGGCGAGGCATTGCAGGTCAATCACCAGGTCGAAGTCATGTTCGCGCAGCGAGCGGATGCTGCGCCACATTTCCGGCCAGTACCGCGGTTTGGTCCAGCGTTGGCGCTCAAAGCGGACAATGCCGGCCAGGTCGGGATCATCTTCCAGCAGCGGTGCCAGCGCGGAGTCAAGCCACCAGAATATCCGCGCCTCCGGCCAGTGCAATTTCAACAACCGCAGGACTGGCAGCGCCTGAATCACGTCGCCAAGCGAACTGGGCTTGAGAATGAGAATTTTCACTGGCTGACGCGTCAATAGCTGGTGTCAGGTGACGGATGACGGGTGGCGCGAAAAAAGCGCGCCGCAAAACCCCTGTCCCCGGTCACCAGTCCGTGTCACCTTCCAAAGGCGAGGCGTTCGGCGAGGCGTTCCGGCAGGCCGGCGTCGAGAATCTTCTTCTGGGCCGCGGCGATGTCGTATTCGAGGCGGCGCAGTTCGATGGTTTGCGCGTCCATGTCATAGATGACGTACGCGGACTTGGGATTATTGTCGCGGGGTTGGCCCACGGCGCCGACATTGATGAAATATTTTTTGGACGGATCCACCTTGAACTTGGAATAGGTGCCGCCGCGCACCACCGTATCGCGCATGAAGGCCACCGGCACGTGCGTGTGGCCGAAGAAACACATTTGCGTGTTCTGGTAGGGAAAGCTGGCGGCCGCGGCCAGTTTGTCAAAAACATAACCCCACCGCTCCGGGGCGTCCAGCGTGGCGTGGACCATGGTGAAATTCGCCGCCATCCGCGAGTATTTCAATTCGCGCAGCCACTTTTTGTCGTCCTCGGTCAGCTGATCCCGGGTCCAGTGGACGGCCTCCGCGGCATGCGGATTGAAGCCGTCGAGATGGCTCTCGCTGGAGCAGTATTCGTCGTGATTGCCCTTGACGCAGGGGATGTTCATTTCCCGCACGATCTTGAGGCATTCCTTGGGTTGCGCGTTGTAGCCCACCACGTCCCCCAGGCAAACAATGTGGGTGGCCTGCTGGGCACGAATGTCCTCCAGCACCACTTGGAAGGCATCCAAGTTGCCGTGAATATCTGCGATAATAGCGTATTTCATTGACTAGCGAACGATTTCAAATCCGCGAAACTCGTTGGTTGCATCGGACCAATCTACCTTCTCCCCGCGAATAAATCCAGCCAGACCTGCGTCGCGCAGCGCGGCGTGAAATGCCTCGAGCTCATCGCGCCGGCCCTCGGCCACCAATTCCACGCGGCCATCCGCCAGATTGCGGATCGTGCCCGTGAGCTCAAAGCCGGTGGCCACCGTTTTGGCGGTGTAGCGGAAGCCCACCCCCTGCACCTGCCCGCAGTAAAGCACAGTCAGCCGGCGACGTAAAGGATTGTTGGTGGCGTCAGGCACTCCTACGATGAAGCCAAAGCCGCGCGCGCGTTGCAACTTATTTCCGCAGGGAATGAATTTATTTGTGATTTTAGATTGACCCGCGCGGGAATTTGTCCTAATCAACAGGCTGTCCAACCCGGAGGCGAACATCACGCACCCGGTGGTGACCCAGACGCACAGACATGCTTAACACTAAGTCATTTTTGACCGTTGATTTCGGGGCGGGAAGCCTCAAACTCGCGGAGTTTGAAATTAATGAGTCAGGTGGCTTGCGGCTGAATGATTTTGCCATCAAGCCGCTCGGTTTGGAAGGCGCGCAGGAATCCACGCGGGAAAAACTGATTCTCACCACCCTCCAGGCCGTGATTGCGGAAAAAGGGTTCAAGGCCAAAAACGTAAATGTTTGCGCGCCCGGCTTCCATGTCTTTTCCAAGTTTGTCAAGCTGCCGCCGGTGGACGCCGGCAAGGTGGATCAAATCATCCAGTATGAGGCGCAGCAAAACGTGCCCTTCCCGCTGGCCGAGGTGGTCTGGGATTACCAGATTCTCGGTTCAGCCCCGGGCGGGGAGCTCGAAGTCCTCTTGGTGGCCATCAAATCCGAAATCGTGGAAGGCCTGTTCCGCGTGGCCGCCGAGGCCAAGCTGAATTTGCAGTTGTGCGATGCCTCGCCGGCCGCCCTGTGCAACGCCTTCCGCTACAATTATGGTGAGCTCGAAGACTGCTCCATGCTGCTCGATATTGGCGCCAAGACCAGCAATCTGCTCTTTTTCGAGAAGGGCAAGGTGTTTTCCCGCAGCATCAACCTGGGCGCCAACGCCATCACGCAGGATTTTGCCGCCGAGAGCAAACTCAAGTTTGATGAGGCTGAGAAGATCAAAATTGCCGAGGGTTTTGTCAGCTTGGGCGGCGCTTACGAGGAGCCGGATAATCCGAATCAGGCAGCCATCTCCAAGATCGCGCGCCAGTTCATGACCAAGCTGCACATCCAAGTCAATCAGACGCTGCAGTTTTACCGCGGTCAGCAGAGCGGCGCGGCCCCGCAGCGGCTGTACCTTTCGGGCGGCGCGTCCATCATGCCCTACACGGCCCAGTTTTTCGCGGAAAAATTGAACGTGCCCGTCGAATATTTCAACCCTTTCCGCAACGTCCAGTTTGCCCCCTCCGTCAACTTGGAGGAATTGTCGCGCGTGGCGCATGCCTTGGGCGAAGTCGTCGGCTTGGGCCTGCGCAATCTGGCCACCTGCCCGGTGGAAATGAACTTGATGCCGGATAGCACTCTGCGCTGGCAGTCGTTCAACCAGAAAAAACCCTACCTGATCGCCACCGTGGTGAGTCTGGTGCTGGTCACCTTTGCCGTGGGTTTCTTGTTTCAGAAGCTCGCCGATAACAAGAAAACGGAAATTGACCGGCTGGAGCCCCAGGTGGAAGCGCGCAGCCACCAAATGGAATCCTTCACCGCGGCCTATAAGAAAATGCTGGATTCCAAAGCCAGCGCGGAGCAAATCACCGCTTGGATGGCGGACCGTTATTACTGGGGGGATTTGCTGGGCGAATTGCGCTCCGCCCTCATCCGTTCCGAGGAGGATCTCCGCAAAAAATTGTCCGCGCAAAAACCCGGGGTGGACGTCGGCATCTGGATTGAGAAAATGGACTCCGTGGCCGGTGCGGCCAATGCCGACAGCACGCCCGGACCGGCGGCTCCGCGCATGTTTCCGGGCATGGGCCCAGGAAGGGATCCCCGGTACTCCGATCCCCGGTATATGCGCATGGCCCCGCCGCCGCCGCCCGTGGCGCAAGCGGTCCCGGTCGTCGCGGGCGCCAGCACCAACGGCATTACGCTGCTGTGCCGCGCCGTGAGCTTGAAGTTGACCGTGGATCCCTCGGCCAACAACAAGGACATCGCCTACGTGGTGCGAGATCAGATTGCGGCCTCCCCGCTGGTGAATCCGGATGCGAATGCCACCCTGTTGGTGGGCGATATCTCCCCGGATGACGCCAATGGCACCTTCACCTTCACCCTGAGCGTGACGCCCGCGAAACCATTGACCTTTTGATTATGGGCTGGATCAAACGCAATTTGTTTTTTGTGGTCGGCGCCATGCTCGCCCTCGCCCTTTTGGGCGGGGCTGGTTACTTCATCTATCTGGGTTGGTCGCGCAACTCCGAACAGTCGCAAAAGCTGAACGAGCTCTATGACAAGCTCAAGGAAATCAACAATTCTCCCCAGCAGGCTGGCGACAACAAGAACGACAATATCAAGGTGGCCAAGGAACAGGAGCAGCAATTGCGGGAGTGGATCAAGGCGGCGGGTGACCGGTTTCAACCGGTGCCATCCGTTCCCCCGGGCGACGTGACCAGCAAGACCTACGCCTCGGCGCTGGGCACCACTGTTTATCAATTGCAGCAGGAAGCCAAGGATAACAGCGTGGGCCTGCCGGCCAGTTACTACTTCTCCTTCCAGGTTCAGAGCGACAAGCTCACCATCTCTTCGGGCCTCGGCCCCCTCGCCAAACAATTGGGCGAAGTCAAGGCCATTGCGGAAATCCTGTTTGCGGCCCGCGTCAACAACCTGGACAGCATTCAGCGGGTGCGCGTTTCTGACGATGATGTGAATAGCGGCGCGCAGGCGGATTACACGGACAAAAGTCCCATCACCAATGATCTGGCCATCATCACGCCCTACGTCGTCACCTTCCAATGCTTCACGCCTGAGCTGGCCAAGGCCATCAGCGGCTTCGCCACTTCCGCCTATCCGCTCATAGTCAAGTCGCTCTCAGTTCAGCCGGCCAATGCTTCCGGGATGCCCGATGCCCAAGCCGCGAACACGCCCAACCCGTTGCCGCCCCAGATGTACCCCCCGGGACGTTTTGGCGGACGCTATGGCCCGGGCTATGCCGGAGGCATGCCCCCCGAACCGCCGCCGGCCAATGTGCCGCCCAAAGGCGGCTTGCAAACGGTGTTGAAGGAACAACTGCTTCGCATCACGGCGGAGGTTGATATTGTGCAACTGCTGCCCAAGCACTGATATGGACTTCCTCAAAAAACATTACGAAAAGATTGTCCTCGGCGTGATGCTGGCCGGCATGATTGGCGTGCTGGTGTTCATGCTCTTCTACATTAACTCCGACCGGGAGGACATGAACAACAAGGCCGTGTCCCTCATTAATCGGCCCGCTCATGCGCTGACCAATCTGGACACCGCGACGCTGGAGGGAGCCATGCTGCGGTCCAAGTCGCCGTACCGCCTGGATTTGGAAACCACCAATAAATTGTTCAACCCGATGGAATGGCAAAAAAACCTGGACGGGAACTTGATCCTGGCCGCCAAGCGGACCGGGCTGCTGGTCGCGGTGGTGACCAACATCGCGCCTTTGTACTTGATCGTTTCGCTCGATTCCGTCATCACCAATGAACTCGGCGTGCGTTACGTCATTCAGGTGGAACGCCAAGCAGCCGCCACGATGGCCTTGCGGCATCCCACGCGGCACTATGTTTCCAAGGACGACAAGCCCAATCCCAAAGAGCCCTTTGCGCTGCTCGCGGTCAAAGGCCCGGCGGAGAACCCGGACGCGCTGGATCTGAAGTTGACGGATACGGGCGAGACCGTGACCATTTCGGCCGGCAAAGGCTACCGCCGCGTGGCGGGCTACGAGGCGGATTTTCGCTACGACCCGGAACGCGTGGCCAAACATCATCAGCGGGTCGGGGATAAAGTTGCTTTTGGCGGAGTAAGTTACGTGGTCGTGGAAGTCAATCAAAATGAATTGATTTTGCAGGATCAATCAAACCAGAAAAAAACCTCTTTGCCATTTCCTCCCTGAGTGATAAAATTCCGCCATTGCAATGCCCCATTTGAGACGAACCTAATTTTGCCATGACCAAAGCCGCATTTATTTTGCTTGGAATCGCCACCCTCGCGCTGTTTCCTGGCGCCCTCCTCGCGCAGGACAACTCCGCCCTGAACGCCGCCGACACCGAAGCGGTGATGCGTCAGGCCAACACCATTTTGCTCCGCCAAAAATTGGCGGACGCCCGGGCGGTGGCCCAGCGCGGCGACCTCGCCGGCGCCGCCAAGCTCTATCAGGAATCCTGCACGCTGGCGGGAAACATCGGTTCCGGCATCCCCGACGAGACCGTTCAGTCGGTGACCGGATTGACGGCCACCCGCATGGCCCTCGCGCGGGAAGCCCAAAGCCGCGGGGATTTTCACGAAGCCGACACGCAGTTGAAGCAAATCACCAATGTGGAAAAAGATTTGAAGGTGTCGCCCAACGCCAGCGAGGTGGCCGCCTTTAAGAAACGCAACGACGAGTTGCTGGCGGTCAACCAGGGTCGTGCGCCCTCCGCCGAAACCCTGGAGCAGGTGCCGCAGATGGTGGGCGACAAGGTGGCCGCCGGAACGTTGGTGCAGGACGGCAAGGTATTCTATGAGATGGGCAAGTATGACCAGGCCGAGACCAAGCTCAGCCAGGCCATCCTGATGGATCCTGGCAACACCACCGCATCCTACTATTTGAATCTGATCCAGCAGGATAAAATTCACCGCGACTCCATTGACCACAACACGGATACGCAGAAACGCATGGAGCACGTGGAGAAGGACTGGATCCTGCCCCTGAATGCCAGCACCCGCAAACATTTTGCGACCGATACGCTCAACAACTTTAATGTTGGTTATGCCACCAATACCCTCATCTGGACCGGTCCGGGCCGGCAGGCGATCATGACCAAGCTGGACAAAATTCGTTTCGACAAGACTGATGCCTACGAGGGCCTGCCGCTAAGTGAAGTGCTCAAACAGTTGAACGAGCAATGCCGGTTGCGCGACCCTGAGCGCAAAGGCGTCAACTTCATCATCAATAACAATCCCGACAAATCCGGCCAGCCGCTGGCGGCGGCCAACGCAGTCGGGGTGGGCGGCTATGGCGGCCTGCCGGGGGGCGGCGGCTTGGGCGGCTTGGGCGGTGCGGGGGGCGCCGCGCCCAATTTGGATCCCAACACGGGGTTGCCGGTGGCGACGGGAGCGGAAACCGCAGCCGCCACGGAACAGGCGGACGTGGGCTCTTTCATCGTCAAAATTCCCAGCCTGACGGATGTCCGCCTGGCCGATGTGCTGGACGCCATTGTCTTGGTGACGGATCATCCTATTAAATATTCCATTCAGGATTTCGCGGTGGTGTTTTCCGGCAAAGGTCCGGAAAGCCCGCAGCTTTTCACGCGGACGTTCCGGGTGGATCCGAATACCTTTTATGGCGGCTTGGAAAACGTCAGCGCGCAGAGCTTTGGCTCGGTGACCACCTCCGGCAGCAGCGGCGGTGGCGGTGGCGGCGGCGGCGGCGGCGGCGGACAG
>Ga0316231_1002914_pt1 | contig 15687 bp, 8 predicted proteins | sample TBH18027metaG_FD_206002 | JGI IMG/M metagenome (GOLD analysis project Ga0316231, IMG submission 206002) | Freshwater microbial communities from Trout Bog Lake, Wisconsin, USA - TBH18027 | ecosystem: Environmental > Aquatic > Freshwater > Lake > Hypolimnion/Profundal zone | place: USA: Wisconsin...
CGCCGGTCATAGATACCCGCCTCAACGCTCGTTCACAGGCGCGCCCGGAGCGCGCAGGGGTGGCGGCGGTCGCGTGGCGCGGACAGTGAAATGGGCTATCCTTGGGGTTGGCCTGGGCTTGGTCCTGGCTGGCGTGTATTTCCTGGCGGCAGACATGGCCTTTGTCGGATTGGCAAAGGTGCGGTTGAGTATGAGCCTGCCGCAACAGGTGGCCCCCGGCCAACCATTGGCCAGGTTGTCCGCCGATTTGATTCGGGCCGAGTGCGGGGTCATAGAGTCGGCGGCTGTGCTGGGGCGGGCGGCCGAATCGTCGCCGTCCCGAGCCGAGACGGAGAGGCCGCCGGGACGAATGGCATCGCCGCAAGCATCCGTAGCGCTGCAAGCCTTGCGGGAGCGGATCGACCTCCAACCGCGCGCGGCGGAAAAGCTGATCGAGATTCGCGTCCTCGGCCAACAACCGATGGAGGTGGCGGAGCGGGCGAACGCCATTGCCGACGCTTACCGGGACTACCGACGCGAGCGCCCCTGGCCCCCGATCGGGGGGGGCGAGGGAGTCTTGCGCGAGGAATTGGCGCAGAGCGAGCGGCGGGCGGCGCAAATGCGCGAAGACCTGCGGATTATGGATACCCCCAGTCATTCCAGCGAGCCGTCCTCATCCCAACTCCTGGACACCTTGCGCCGCTCGACCCAATTGAAGCTGGAAGAGCAGGCCGAACTCAGCCGACAGGAAGCCCTCCTGGCCAACCTCAAAGAGTTAAGCCACGATGACCTCCTGAGAGCCTTGCCCGTCACGCTACCCGACAAGACGTATGAGGATCTGGCGCAGCGGGCCATCGCGACCGACCAGAAGCTGGCCGAGGCGCGGAGAAGTTACGGTTCCGACCATCCCGAGGTGGCGAAGCTCAAGAAGATCCTGGAAGCGGCGCAGGGCGAAGTTGACGCCCGAGCCAAGAGTCTGATGGCCGCCCTTGAAGTCAAGGTCAGCGGGCTCAAGGATGCGCTTCAGCAGCGGACCAAAGAGATCGAAAGACTTCAGCGGGAGGATGTCGAAAAAGCGAATCGAAACGAGCCTTATCGGGCGCTCGCGCGCCAGTTGGAGGAGGCCGAACAGAAGCGGAAGCTCCTCGCCGGGCAACTCGCCTCAACGCAACACGAAGGGTCGAGCCATCTGGAGGTGGAAATCGACCGGGCGTTGCCGGACGGTCGGAAGGCGCCGCAAAACCCGAAGCTGGCGATGGCGCTATTGGGGGTCGGGTTCGTGTTGAGCCTCGCGGGGATCCGGAGCGTCCTCGCGCGAGTCCCAAAATAAAATCGCTCCGCATCCCTTTTAGGAATCGGAGCGATCTGACTAAAACTTAGCCTACTTGGCGCCCTGGTCGATCCAAGCGCGAAGCAAGCCCACTTGCGCGGGCGTGAGCGGCTTGGGAGGCGGGCCAGAATGGCCGGGACCGCCGGGGCCCCCCGGGCCGGGTCCGCCTTGCGGCGGCGGGCCGCCGGGACCGCCGGGGCGCTGCTTGCGCTTAGGCGGCATCGCGTTTTCGGGGTCCAATTGGGAGGCGGCGATCACCAGGACGCTCTTGGCGCTCTGGCCCGCAACCAACACTTTGCCTTCTTTGCCTCCTTTGAGGATCCCTTCGAGGCTGTCAAGACGCAGGCCGGCTTTGGGTTTTTCTCCACTATGGCAGTTGACGCAGGAGTCTTTAAGCATCGAACTGATGTCCTTTTCGTAAGTAACGCCCGTTTTATCAGCGGGCGGCGGGAGCTTGGTCAGATCGACGGTTTCAGCCCTGACAGCGGCCCCGGCGGTCGCCAGGCACATGCCACAGGCTACGAGCAGATTCTTTATTTTCTTCATTTCAGTAGGTGATACGTAGCGCGAACCGGCCGCGATTGCAAAGTCTTTTTTGCTTCAAGGGGTGATCAACACCCGCCCGGTCTGGTTGGTGGTTTGGAAAAAGCCGGCCCCGTTGGTTTGGCTTTGAAATAAGGCACCGGAAATGGAGAAGGTCCGGCGAGAATCCGGGTCATAGAAACTCCCGGAGAAGAGGCCGGAGGAGGAGGTCACGGAGAGGGTCAGCTTGTTGGCGCTGGCCGCCGGGGTGAACTTGGCGCCGGCGAGCGAAAAGGCGTTCGTTATGTTCCGAAGCAGGCCGCCCCCCGCGATAATGATCCGGCCGCTGGTCAGATTCAGCACCGAGGATCCGTTGGCGAAGGCGTACGGCGAGCCGGCAGTCGCCGGTTGGAGGGTGAAACCGCTGGGATAGAACTTGGCTCCAAACTTGGCGGGGCGGTACCAGGAGAGTTCGCCCCCGGGCTGGCTGGCGGGCTGGTTGGTGAAGGAAAGCCAGCCCAGGACCAAGCCGCGCGAGGCGTAGAGCGAGGCGTAAAGAGGCCATTGGTCCCCGGCTGAGAGGGCGGAGCTTTGGGTGAATCTGGCGCCATCGCCCAGCGCGCCGGAGACGCTGACCTTGCCCGCGGCCGTCACCGCGATGGTGGCGAAGCCGTCGCCACCCGGTTCGACCAGCGAATTGGTGAGGCCGGGGATTTGGGGGATTCGCAGCGTGAAAGTGCGATTGGCCTGGGGCGCGGGAGAGGTGTTGGAATAAGCGGCGCGCTCGGCCTCGATCTGACCCGTCCAAGTGTAACCACTGATCAAGCCGGTGATTCGGCCCGGCCCGTTAGTGTCGAGCATGAGATTAACCTGGAGGGGGAGCAGGAGGCTGCCGCGCGAGATGATGGTGGCAAAGCCGCCGTTGACGAAGCTTCCGGAACAGGAGTAGCCGTGGTTGGCCACCCGGAAGCTGGCGCTGAACGCGCCGCTGTCCGAGACGGACGCCGAGAAGGAGCCGGAGCTTTGGTAGGCGAAGTTGTTGGTATCGTAAAAGAGGCCGGTGTACGTGCCTTTGCTGGAAAGGAAAACGTTCGTCGCAAAGCTGGCCTGGAACACCAACCCGGTAGTCATCACAAAGGAGATTCGGGGAGTGCTGGCGCTGAGGCTGCCCGTCCAACCCGAGAACACGTAATTGGCGGCGGGCGTTGCCGTCAGGGTATAGGTCTTTCCAGGGACGAGAGTCTGGCCCGCATAATCCGGAGAGACGGTTCCGGGTCCTTTTGCAATGACGACCACTTGGTCGGTCAATTCCCCGCTGAAATACGCCGTCTGGGTGATGGGGCCGCTGAGCGTAACCGTGGTCGGATTGGCGGCGCCGGAGGCCCCTGGGCCGGAGGCAGTCCAACCGGTGAAGGTCGCCCCGGCCGCAGGCGTGGCGGTGAGCGTCACGACCGAGCCCGCGTCGTACCAACCCGTAGGAGGGTCCACCAGGCCGACGCCCGCGGCGTTCATCGTCAGCAGGTACTGGGTTGAGAAGGTAGCGGTATAGGCGAGGCTACTGGCGGCGGGAACCACGAGATTGGAGATGGCGCCTCCGTTGCTCCAGGAGGTCCAAATAGCCTGCGAACCAGGGGCGTTGGCCTGAACGCCAGGCGTGAAGATGCTGTGGATCGAGCCGATGACCCAGTTGGTGGTGTAGGGAGCGGTATAGGAGACGCCATCGATGATGACCTGGAGGTTGGGCGGGCGGGTGTCGACAACGACGCTCGCCAGCGAGTCGGCGAATTGGATCTTGGCTAGGAACGCATCGCTGACGCCGGCCATGCCGGGTTGAAGCGGGGTGAGCAGGGGGAAATCGGCCGAGACGGTCTGGCCCACGATGTAGGCGTCGTTGCCGGGGTTCACATCGATGCCGAAACCGAAATCATCCCGCATGCCGCCCATGCAGACCGCGTAAAGGTTGGTCAGAATATTATTGGTGGTGGTAAGATAAACCGTGTCAATGATGGTGTCGTTGCTGATTACGTACAGCGGCGTGGTGACGACGTAGGGGATCGGAGCGAAGGCGGCGACGAAGACATCGTTGCTCCGGATGTGGTTGGTGAGCGGCAAGAAGGGAAAATTGGTCGAGCTGTTGACGAACAAGGTGAAATTGGTCGAGAGGGTCGAGCCCACCACGAAGATGTTGGTCGTCACGGGATTGATCGCCAGGTCCCAGGCGATCTCGTTGCCGGTGCCGCCAAAGTGAACCGAATACTCAATGGACGGACCGTTGGTCGATTCGACGATCTTGGTCAGGAACGCGTCGCTATTGACGTACACTCGATTCGTAATTCCCGGCGAATACAGGTTGGTCATCACGCTGGGAATGATGGGAAACTCAGCGGAGTAGGAAGAACCGCATACGTAGGCGTCGCCGGCCGGGTCGAGTTTGATCCGGAAGCCCGAGTCATTGTTGGTGCCGCCCAACAGAACGCTATAAAGCAGGTTGGAACCTTGAGGAGCAATCTTGGCGACAAAGGCGTCGTAGGGCGGGACCCGCCTCCCGTGATACTTGGAGGCGGCATTGGTCGTATTGTTAAGCTGTCCGGTAAACGGGGCGAGCGCCGCGGTGACCGGGAAATTAGTCGAGCTGGTATAGCCCGTGATGAAGGCATTGCCGGCGTTGTCGGCGGCGATGCCCTGCCCGACATCGAAGTTGGTGCCCCCCAAGTAGGTCGAATAGACCATCCCCGCTCCTCCGGGCGCCAACTTGGTGACGAACACGTCGTTGCTGCCCGATCGTTGGTTGCAGGCGAACAAATCCGTCGTGCCCGGCCGGGTAACGACCAGCGCGTTGGTAGTTGGGAAATTGGTCGAGTAGGTGTAGCCGGTCACATACACATAGTTGCTGGCGTCCAGGCAAATGCCGATGCCGCTGTCGCGGTCGCTGCCGCCCAGGTAGCCGGAGAAAACCAGCGCCGAGCCGTCAGGAGTGAGTTCGGCGACGAAGGCATCGCTGTAATAGAGCCTGGCCGGGGTGAGGACGCCGCCGATGCGCACGGAACCTGGCCAACCGCCGCCGCCAGCGACCACCGGGAAGTTCGTCGAACCGGTGTAGCCCGTGACGTAAGCATGGTCCGCGCTGTCCAACGCCAGGTCGAGCACGCTGTCGTCCTGAGCGCCGCCGAGGTAGGTGAAAAACAGCATTTTCGTGCCGGTAGGGTCGAGTTTCGCGACAAAGCCGTCCCCATTATAGCGCCCGCCATGGTTGGTCAGACCGCCCAGCCCGCCCGGGCCTGAAAAGGGGAATTGCGCCGAAAGCGTTTGGCCGGCCAAATAGATCCCGTTGGTGCTGACCTTGACCGCCCACGCAATGTCGTTGCCATTGCCCCCGAAGTAGCTGGAGTAGGTCAGCGTTGGGTCGATCGTGAGCGGGAGGCGGTGATCATAAACGCCCGGCTCGAACGTGATGGTGTGGGAGTCCTGGAGGCGATAGCCGCCCAATACCGGTTGACGCTGTCCGCGGGCCACTTGGAACACTGTGGGGCGAGGCTGGCGGATCTCGTCCGCGCCGATCCCGAGCACCAAGTCGCCCTGGTCGTTGACCGTGAGGCGGTCCACCCCCTCGAACCGGAGGGCGATGACTGCCGGGTCGGCGCCGGGGGCGATGGTGAAATCATACTCGAGCTGTTGCTGGTTGCCGTAATAGACCAGGTCGATGCCGGGATAGAGCTGATCCACCCGCACCTGGGCGAACGTGGGCGCGCCCACCCGCCAGCGGGAGGGGTCATCGCCGAGCAGGTAGTTAACTTTTCCCGGCAGGCGCCGGTCTCCCGAGGCGTCCGCCTTGAGGTTCGCTCCGAGGAATGCCATACGGACCACGCGCGCCGAATCGAGGCGGGAGCTCAGCAACTGCGCGCGGTCGAGCGACCCTTCGATGGTGGGGTGGGTGGACTTGCAGAGCACCAGTTGCGCCTCCGTGGGGGAGATGAGGAACTGGTAATTCAAACCCCTGGCCAGATAAGCGCCGGCCAAGCCATTTTCGGGCGCCGCCGGCTCGAACGACAGCGGCAACGCCGCGAAGGCGGAGAGCGCGGGGGCCGCGGGCGCGGATTGAGCCAGGCCCACGAGGGCCATCAACGCGGCCAAAGCCCGCCCCGCCCCGCCTCGCGCGGACCGCTGGAGCCGCAAGGCAAGAGGCCCGCCGACGCTCCGGCCGGTAGGCGATTCCGGCGTTGCGGGAGGCCTCCACGCCTGGGCTGGGGGTGGGACCGCCGCTTCGCAGGGTAACTCAAGGGTAGGGCTGGGCGATGGGGTCAAGGTCTTAGGAATCATGAAGGGTTCTCCGGGAAAAGAGGTTTGGTGGTTGAGTTACCATTCGCGGGTAAAACCGACTCCGAACTGGAACTTGCCGGAGCTGCTGCTGTAAGTATCGTGGTGGATCGGGATGCCGTAATCGAGCCGGATGGGCGCGATGGGGAGGTTGATCCGCAAACCCAAGCCCCAGTTGTCGCTGAAGTTGTCGACGTTGAGGCTGTAGGGGCTGACGCCGACGCTGCCAATGTCATAGAACAGGGCGAAACGGAGGCTGATCCCCCGTTCCTGCTCGAAGATCGGGATGCTGTATTCGGCGGTGCCGAACCAGTAAGTATCGCCGCCAACCGGTTCGCTGAAGCCATCTTCGCGAGGGCTGATGGACCGGTAGCGGAAGCCGCGCAGGGTATTCATCCCGCCCAGGTAATAGCGCTCGTAGAAGGGGACATCGGTTGCATCGAGGCTGCTGGCCACGCCGAGGTGGCCGCCCAATTCCAGCACATGCCCCCGGAAGAGGCCTTTGAAATACCAATCGTTGGCGGCATCGAGTTTGTAAAAGTCGCGATCGGCGCCGCCGATCAGCTCGGCGGAAAGCGTGGTGCGCTGGCCGCGGTTGGGCAACTGGCCGCCCCCGCGCGTATCATACGACAGGAAACTACCGATGTGAGAAAAGAGGTGGTAGCCCGTCTCATCGAGGATGGAGTGCGGGATATTGGGCGGCACCGGACCGCCCTGGACGCCGGAGTTGGAAGCGGAAGAGCCAATCGTGGACCCGGGACCGATCGTGGTCGGCCCGCTGGGGGCGTTGATCCACCCGTGGTAAGGGTTGTTCAACACGATCCCGACGTCTTCCAGGGTGTAGTTCACGCCGCCACGAATAAAATCGTTCTTAAAGAGCGTGCGCGACAGGCTCAACTTGCCGCCAGCCCGGATCTCATCATAGATGTTGTTAAGGCTCTGGTACCCTAGATCGCGGTAGTAAATATCACTGCCGAACTGGAGCTTGTGGCCCAGGAACCACGGTTCGGTGAAGGAAATGATGTACTCCTGGTGGACGGTGCCGACGGTGGCGCGGATGCGAAGTTTCTGGCCGCCGCCGTGAAAGCGCGGCGGCTGCGAAATGTCGAAATTGCCTTCCGAGAGTTCCACGTAGCCAAAGAGTTCCTCGATGGAGCTGAACCCGGCGCCGACCGACAAATGGCCTGTGGTCCCCTCATCCACGCTGATCACCAGGTCCTTATGGTTGAGGATGTCGGTGTTCTGCGGCCGGGCATCGACCTTCGAGAAATACTGCATCCCCTCGAGCCGGATCCGGCTGCGTTTGACGCGAACCATGTCGAACGCGTCGCCGGGCGCGACGGAAAGCTCCCGGCGGATGACCTTGTCTTTGGTCTTGCTGTTACCCCGAATTTCGATCTTCTCGATGAACGACTTCGGCCCTTCATCGATCTGGAACTCGAGGTCCATCGTGCCCGTCGCCGTGTTGGGCGTGCGCACCACCTTGAGGTTGCCTGAGGAGGCGGTCACATCGATATAGCCCTTGGCGCCGTAGAAATCTTCGACCGCCTCGATGTCCGTCGCGAAGTCCTTGGGCTTGAAGGTGTCGCCGAGGTCCATCGTCAGACCGTTGGGGCCGATCTTCTTCTTGCCTCCTTTGGCCTCGTTCGAGAGGCGCAGGCCGCGGATGATCTCCGGGGTGCTGAAGAGCTTGTTGCCGCTGAACTTGATCGCCCCGATCTTATACTTGCGGCCTTCATAGACGTTGAACCGTACCACCAGCGATCGGGGGGTCGGATGGATCTGCTGGATGTCCCGGATCTCGAAATCGATGTACCCTTCATCGCGATAGTGCTCCGACAGCCGCTCGCGGTCGTCATCCAGCTCTTCGTCCTTGAGGAACCCATGGCCGGTGATCCAGGAAAACATCCAGTGTTTGCGGGTCTTGACGACCTTGCGTAACTTGCGCTGGGAGAAGGACTGGGCGCCGGAGAAATCCACTTCGATGATCTTGACCTTGGGGCTCTCGGTGATCTCGAACGTGGCGGTGGCGTGACCGGTGGCCTCGTCGATACTGTAAGAATATTTGACCTTGGTCTGCGGGTACCCGGCCTTCTGGTACATCTTGAAGATCTCCTGCTCATCCGTGAAGAGCTTCCGTTCATCCCAGAGGTCCCCGGCCTTGCTGCTGATCTTCTTGGACAGCTTGGCGGTGGTGTATTTCTGGTTGCCTTGAAAGCGAATTTCCACCAGGCGGGGTTTGCCTTGCAGGACATAGGTCAGCACGATCCCGGTGGGGGCCGGGTCGGCCTTGACTCGGACGTTGTAGAAAAAGCCAGTGGCGTAGAGGTTGCGGACGTCGTCGTCGGTGGCGGCGGGCAGGAAATTGTCGCCCGCTTTGACGCGAATGTTGGCCCGCACCAGTTCGTCGCTGACGGAGGCGGGGCCGATGTGCTCGATTTTGACCTGGGCAACCTTGGAGGAGCTTTGGGCGAGGCTGGCGGCGGGGAACCAGGCACAGAGCAACAGGAGCGCGGTGAGGCGGAGGAGTTTCATGCGAGAGGGTCAGAGGGCAACGTCTTCGTCGCTGACTTTGGCGGCGCTTTCAAAGCGGGTGAATGATTTGAGGAAAGTGAGATTGACGTCCCCGGTAGGGCCGTTGCGTTGTTTGGCGATCAGCAGGTTGACTGGCTGGGCCTCGTCGTCGCCGGCGGGGGCGGCGGCTGGTTCCTCCTCGTCGCCGCTGCTCGGCTTGTAAAGGAGGCACACCAAATCGGCGTCCTGTTCGATCGAGCCGGATTCGCGCAGATCGGAGAGCCGGGGTTTGCGGTTCTTATCGCGTTCGAGCTCGCGATTCAATTGGCTCAGGACGATGACCGGGACGTCCAACTCCTTGGCCAGGGCCTTGATGCCGCTGGAAATGTCGGCGATTTCCTGCTGGCGGTTCTCGGCGCGGCGCGAGGTGGAATTGAGCAGTTGAAGGTAGTCGATGACAAAAAGCTTGATGCCAAATTGTTGAAACATCCGGCGGGCTTTGGCGCGGAGTTGGAGAATGGACAGGCCGGAGGAATCGTCGATGAACAACGGAGCGTTGGCGAGCTTGCCGGCGGCGCCGGTTAGTTTGGGGAAATCGCGCTCCGCCAGGAAGCCCTCCCGAATGCTGCGCAGGTTGACGCGCGAGCGCGAGCACAGCATGCGCAACACCAGGGATTCGGAAGTCATCTCCAGGCTGAATACGCCGACGGGCAGGCGCTGCTCGATGGCGGCGTGCTCGGCGATGTTCATCGCCAGCGAAGTCTTGCCCATGCTGGGCCGGGCCGCGATGATCACCATCTCGCCGCCGTGCAACCCGCTGGTCATTTTGTCCAAATCCGGAAACCCGGTGCCCACCCCCGTCAGCATGCCTTGGCGCTGGTGAAAATCCTCGATGGTATTGATGGCCTTCTTGACCAGGTCCTTGATGGTCGTGGTCTGCCCCTGGACGCGCGATTCGCTGATGCGCAGGATATCGCGCTCCACCTCGTCGAGAAGGGAGTCAACTTCGCCCTGGAAATCATAGACTCGCCCCACCACGTCGGTGCAGATGCGAATCATCTTCCGCAGCAGGTACTTCTCCTGCACGATATCCAGGTAATAGCTCAGGTTGGCCGACGAAGGCACCACGTCGGGCAGTCCGGAGAGGTAAGTGAGGCCGCCGATCTGTTCCAGGAGCTGTTTGTTCTTGAGCTGCTCCTGGAGGGTGATGAGGTCAATCGCCTGCCGGGCGTCGTACATCTCGACCAGCGCGCTATAGACGGTTTGGTGCCGCAAATCGTAAAACGACTCCGCCCCGGCCTTGAGTTTCTCGATACAAACGCCCAAGCACTCGTTGGGGGAAAGCAGCACGCAGCCCAGAACCCCTTGCTCCGCCTCGGGCGAATGGGGCGGCAAACGGTCCACCTTCCCGGCGTCGGAGGACGCGGGCTTGCGGCGGCGGGCGCGCTTCAAGTCGGGCGGCGCGCCTTCGTTATCGGGCTCCAAATCACTCATGGTTCCTGCAGGTCGATATACTGCCTGATCCAACCCCCGCGGAAAGCTTAAACTTGCCCTCTTTCCATGGCGGGGGTCTCCTTCCACCGGCGAGCGAAGGGCTCACCCGAGACCAAGTCCGAACATGCGGCCAACGGTGGCGCAGGTCGCTCCGGTAACGCCGTCGAGCAACTGTTGCACCAGGGGCACCTGGAGGGCGATGATCAGGATGAAGAACCCGTAGCGGGCAAATTCGTTGTAGGTCTGGTAGGTCATGCTGGTCACGCTGCGCACGATTTGCGAGCCATCCAACGGGGGAATCGGCAAGAGGTTGAAGAAACAGAGCAGCACGCTGAGATGGGCCATGCGAAAGGCGACAATCATCAGGGTGTGCGAGTGCGCCGCCGCCCCCACGCGAACCAGACCGATCAGGGCGATCCCCAGGAGCAGGTTCATCCAGGGACCGGCCAGCGTCACCAGGATGTCATCGGTGCGCGGTCGGCGGAGGTTATTTGGGTTGACCGGCACCGGTTTGGCCCAACCCAACAGGAAGCCGCCCAGGTTGGAACCGGTGAGGGAAAGAAAGATCATCAACAACGGGAGCAGGACGGTCCCAAGGAGGTCAATATGGACCAACGGGTTGAGCGAGACCCTGCCCTCCCGTTGCGCGGTGTCGTCGCCGCAGCGCAGGGCCATCCAGGCGTGTCCAAACTCGTGGCACGTCAGCATGATGACCAGGCCCAGGTACAAAATCAGCCCGTCAATTAACAACTTCGCGTCCATTGGCGTCAACCGTAGCAGATCCCGCGGGGACAGGAAACGCCAAAAGGACCGAGCGGCGTTGTCGCCCTTTCGGACGGGCGCGCCGGCTTGCCGCCGGTTTTGGAACCTTGCGGAAAAAGGGGGATTAAATTAGATTCTCTTGCTTGGATTTCTCTTGGTTTTCCGGATTGACATCATTCCCGGCAGTGGCGCAGCATCCGATAACGAAGTTTAACGCAGTACTATCGCCTCTATGAGAAATATCAGAAACGAGAAGAACAGCATTACGATCGCTTTCCTGGCCGCGGGACTGCTCGCCTTCGCGGCGGTCAAAGCGGACGCCCAGGGCTCCTCTTCGGATGTTACCATGCCCATGAAGTTCGCGATCACCGCGACCTATCAGGCGGACGACGTCTCCTCCGACACGTCACCCGTCACGAAACATGTCACCAAGACCGTCAAATGGACGAATCAAAGCCTGCTGGCGCTTATGGCCACCAACGGCAATGGCGGCGTGGCTTTTCCCAAGGGTTCCAGCATCGAGTTCTCCGCCGGCTCGTTTTTGGTCCTTACAGATAAACAGGGCGATACCACGGATGTCTCGAGCATGCTCAGCGTGGACAACTCGGGCGCCAGCGTTTACACCGGCCAGGACAACTCCGACACGAGCGCATTCAATTACGCCACCAGTCAATACGTGACGGTGTCGTTTGATGATGGCAACGGCAACAGCTTCACGCTCACGGGAATGGCCAAAATTACGTCTTCGGCCACCGCCTCAACGGACAAGAACGGGAATTCGGTCGCGAAGGTCAAGGAGGCTTATGCCGTCAGTTTTTCCGGGGCCGGTTATGGATCGGTCGGCGGGAACCAAGCGGTTTTCACGGGAACCGCCTCGGGCAGCGGCAGCTATACGCAGTCCAATAACTGAGTATTGCCGCTCCGAGACGAAGGTCCTCCGGCGCATCCGCCGGGGGGCTTGACCGGCCCGCTTTCGCGAGCCCTGCCCATCCGAAACCGGGAGCATATTCGATGCGAGCGAAACTACTCCTGGCGGTGGCGCTGTTATCCGGCGGGTTGCTGGTCCTGGCGGCTTGGCTGAGCGGAGGAGCGGACCGTCGCGCCCCCTCCGCCACTCAACCCCTGGAAACCACCGTCGCTCCACTTTCTGTCCCTGACACGCCTCGCGCCGGGTCCGGACTCGACGAACGCCCTGCCGACCGCCGCGCCTTCGCCCCAGGAGACCAACGCGCCCGCCGCCGTTAGCCCGGATTATCCCAAACACATCCTGTCAGGTCTGGTTGACCCGGATCGGGAAGTTCGCCGGACCGCCTTGGCGGACGCCGTCCAACTCGAAGACCTCTCCATTGTGCCGCGCCTCCGTGAGTTGGCCGATAGCGCCGAGGATCCGGGGGAAAAGGCCGAAATCGCGGCGGCGATTGACTTCATCAATCTGCCGTCGGTTACCGAGGTCCTCGCCGAGCAGAAGGCCGCCCGGAATGCGGCGGGAATACCCGATCCGCCGCAGGCCCTCACGAACCGATGGACGGGGAGGCCTTTTCGGTCAAGCGCAGCAGTTCCGCCTCGTCAATAACCGGCACGCCGAGGGCGCGCGCCTTGTCGAGCTTGGAGCCGGCATCGGCGCCGGCAACGACGAAATCGGTCTTCTTGCTAACGCTGCCGCTCACCTTGCCGCCGACAGCCTCGATGCGGGCGGCGGCCTCTTCGCGTCTGAGGTTGGGGAGCGCGCCGGTGAGCACAAAGGTCTTGCCCGCCAGCGGGCCGGCGGCCGCCTGGGGACGATAGAGTTCGGACTTGAAGTTCACGCCCGCCCGACGCAGCCGCTCAATTAGCTTGCGATGGTCCGGATCGCCGTGCCAATGAGCAATACTGGCGGCGATAACCTCGCCCACGTCCTCGCATCCCGTCAACCGGTCCACGCTGGCGGCCAGCAAATCGTCCATCGTGGCAAAGCCCCGCCCCAGGGCCTTGGCGACCCCGGCCCCGACGTGGAGGATGCCAAGGCCGAACAGAACGCGCCATAAATCGCGATGGCGGCTGGCCGCGACGCCCTCGAGGAAGTTCCGAGCCGACTTTTCGCCCATTCGCTCCAGGTTGGCCACCTCGTCGAGCTTGAGGGAATAAAGTTCGGCCACGTCGCGCGCGAGGCCGGCGCCGACCAACTGCCGAACCAGCGCCTCGCCGCCGCCCTCGATGTCCATGGCCCCGCGGGAGCACCAGTGTTCGATCCGTCCACGGACTTGGGCGGGGCAATCCGGGTTGGGACAGCGCCACGCCACCCCCTCGTCGGCCTCGGTCTCCCCGGGCGAGCGCGACACTTTCGAACCGCATTCCGGGCAGGATTGTGGAAACTGGAAGACCTTCTCCTCTCCCTTCCGCTCCTCAAGCGCCACATCCACCACCGCGGGAATGACTTCGCCCGCCTTCTCGATCGTGACCGTATCGCCCTCGCGAATGTCCTTTTGCCGGATATAATCCTCGTTGTGAAGGGTGGCGCGGCTGATCGTGCTGCCCGCCAGAAACACGGGTTCCAGCTCCGCCACGGGCGTCAACGCGCCCGTTCGCCCGACCTGCACGGTCACGGCGCGCAGTTTGGTGCGCGCCTGCTCGGCGGCATATTTGTAGGCGATGGCCCACCGCGGGGCTTTGGAGGTGAAGCCCGCGTCCGCCCGCTGCGAGAACGCGTTGAGTTTGATGACCGCGCCGTCCGTTTCGTACGGGAAATCTCGGCGCATCACGTCCAGCTCCGCAATGGCCGCCAGGAGTTCGTCGGCGGACCGGCAACGCCAAACCCGCTCCGGGGTCTTGAAGCCGAGAGCGTGAAGCCAGGCCAGCATCTCCTCGTGCTGTTGCGGCGGAAGGCGGCTGGCTTCGACTCGGCCCAAGGCATAGAGGATGATGTCCAGCGGGCGGCGGGCGACGAGGCGGGGATCCAATTGCTTAAGGGAGCCTGCGGCGGCGTTCCGGGGATTGGCGAACGGTTCTTCGCCCGCAGCCTGGCGTTCGGCGTTGAGCCTTTGGAAGCCGGCCTTGCTGAGGTACACCTCCCCCCGCGCCTCCAGCAGCGCGGGAATGACCGGGTCAAACAGGCTGCCCTCGGGCTTTGCCACGCGGAGCCGGGCGGGGATGCTTCTAATGGTTCTCAGGTTCGCGGTGATGTCATCTCCGGTGGTTCCATCGCCCCGCGTCGAGCCGCAGGTGAACAGGCCGTTCTCGTAACGCAGGTTGACCGCCAAGCCATCGATCTTGGGTTCGACCACCCACTCGAGCGGTTGGCCGGGGAGCAGCCTCTGAACGCGATTGACAAAATCGCGCACGTCCGCCTGCGAGTAGGTGTTATCCAGGCTGAGCATCGGCTCCAGATGCGCGACAGACTTGAATTCCTTGAGGGGAGCGCCCCCGACCCGCTGGGTGGGCGACTCAGGGGTGACCAAATCCGGGAACCGGGCCTCGAGCTCGATCAGTTCGTGGTAGAGGCGGTCGTAAGCCTGGTCGCTGATCGACGGCCGGGCCTCGACATAATAGGCTTGGTCATGCCGCCGAATCTCTTCGGCCAGGGCTTCATGCCGGGTCTTCGCTTCGGCGAACGTCATAGGCCATTTCACGGAGTCGCCACCCGGTAGAACACGCGTGTCTTCGGCTGCGCCAGGATCGAGCGAACGAACTGCAACGGGCCAGCGGTAGGCGTCGAGTTGGTGGCCACGGGCGACCAAGCGGCCAGGTCGGTTGAGGAGAGCAGCCGGTAAGTGGTCTGCGCCTCGGCGGTAAACGAGATGCTCAAGAGACCACCCGGCAGACGGCCCAGGACGATCTGTGGCCCCTTGGCCGAACCAGTGACGGTCAGCGACGCCGTCGAGCTGGTTAGCGCTCGGTAATCGTTCGTTACTATGACACTATACCACCCGGCAGAACTGGAACTGACCGCCGGCAGCCTGAGGGTGGCATTAGTGGCAAAGAGGATGGGGGTTCCGTTGAAGAGCCATTGGTAGGTCAGATTCGGAACCCCCGAGGCCAGCACGTAAAAAGTGGCGGGGGACCCGGATTCCACGGTGGTGTCCATGGGTTGAGTAAGGATCGTCAGCGCCAAGTCATTAAAGGCGAGGGTTGCGACGGCGCTGGTAACCGAGCCGAAGGCATTCGATACCACGACCGAGTAGGCCCCTTGCGCCCCAGGCAGAGCGCTCGGAAGGACGTAGGCGGACTGAGTCGCGCCCGGCAACAGGACGCCACCGTGCCACCATTGGTAAATCAGCGCCGGCCCGTCCGCCACCACACTGAAGTTAGCGCTCTGTCCCGGTGAAACCACCACCGATTGCGGTTGCGATAGAATCAATGGGCTCGATGAATTTGAACTCACCACTTGGATTGCCGCGACCAGAGTGTTGTTGGTCGGGTCGCTCTCGGTGATGTCGCCCTGGTCGTTCACATTCAGGATCAGGTAATAGAGGCCGGGAGTTTGAGGGAGGTCGATGCTGATGGTGGTGGTGTAGGTGGTTCCGAGCGGAAGGGCCTGCCCTTCGGGAACGTCGATCAGGAGAACCGCATTGGCTTCATAGACCGAAGACGTGGAGAGATAGACGCCGTCCGACCAAATCGCCCCGTCCGCAATCCCCATGGTCCCCTGGTTAATCACGGTGAAGCTGATCGGCACGGTCTGGCCGGCCCGGCCGGTCGACGGGGTGGAAAACGCAATGGGCCGCAGATCTGGGCCGGGGATAGGCACCAGCAGGGCATCCGTGTTGTTGGCTTTGGAGAGCTCGATCAGCGGTTTG
>Ga0316231_1002915_pt1 | contig 15685 bp, 13 predicted proteins | sample TBH18027metaG_FD_206002 | JGI IMG/M metagenome (GOLD analysis project Ga0316231, IMG submission 206002) | Freshwater microbial communities from Trout Bog Lake, Wisconsin, USA - TBH18027 | ecosystem: Environmental > Aquatic > Freshwater > Lake > Hypolimnion/Profundal zone | place: USA: Wisconsin...
AGGCGCATCAGGATTCCGGCCGCATCACCCTCGCCACGGAACGCGACGGACAATTCATCCGCATCAGCATCTCGGACAACGGCCCCGGCATTCCGCCGGAAAATTTGAAACGGATTTTCGACCCGTTTTTTACGACCAAGGAAGTTGGCAAGGGAACCGGCCTTGGCCTGAGCCTGTGCTACGGCCTCATCAAGGAACACGGCGGCGACATCACCGTCGCCAGCCAGCCCGGCCACGGCGCCACCTTCACCATCGCGCTGCCCGCCACCGAAGGCACGCAGGCCGCCGATGCGGCCAGCCCCGGCGAGGCCGCCGTCAACCCGCTGGAAGGGCGTGGCAAAACCATCCTGCTCGTGGACGACGAAAACATCTTGCTCGAAATGATCCGCGACGACCTGCAACGCCACGGCTACGAAGTCATCACGGCCAACAACGGCGAGGCCGCCCTCCGGGAACTCCACGCCCACCAGATTGACGCCGTCTGCTGCGACATCAAGATGCCCGGGCTGAACGGCCGGCAGATCTATGATTGGATCAACGCGAGCCGGCCGGAATATGCGCGCCGCCTTGTTTTCATGACCGGCGACGTCATCAATGAACCGCTCCAGTATTTTCTCGAACAGGAAAACCTCGCCTGCCTCAACAAGCCCTTTGCCCTCCGCGAACTCCGGCAGGCGCTCCAAAAAATCTTCCCAGAAACGGCGGCGGACTGAAAGCTGTCCGCTGCGGACAGTCTTTGCTTACTTCACATTCAGCTCGCGCTGGATGCCGAATTTCTCGATGCGCTTGCGCAGCGTGGCGCGGGTGATGCCGAGAATCTTGGCGGCGTGAACCTGGTTGTCGTTCGTTTCAATCAGCGCCTGGATCACCAACTCGCGCTCGACGGCGGGAATGATTTTCAGTTTCGGATCGCGCTTGGCGATCTGGAAAAGCTGGCGCGCGAGCGCGGCGGCGTCGCCGGTCGCGGCGTCACCAACACCAATGTTGGCGGGCGGCGCAGCCACGCCGGTGGCGGCTCCGGAAATTTCCGGCGGCAAATCGCCGGGCAAAATCGCGTCGCTTTTGGCGAGGACGTGCGCGCGGCGGATGGCGTTCTCCAGTTCGCGGACGTTGCCGGGCCAGTGGTATTTTTCAAACAGCTTGACGGCGGCGGTGGCGATGGACTTGGGCTTGCGTGACAGCTCGCGCGCAATTTTTTCCAGAAAATAATTCACCAGCAGCGGAATGTCGTCGCGGCGGTCGCGCAACGGCGGCAGGTGAATGCGGACGACGTTGAGGCGATAAAATAAATCTTCGCGGAATTGTTTCGCGGCGACGGCGGCTTCGAGCGGCTTGTTCGTCGCGGCGATGACGCGCACATCCACCTTGAGCGGCGAGTTGCCGCCAACGCGCTCGAATGTGCCGGATTGCAGCACGCGCAAAATTTTTGTCTGCGTCGCGGGCGTCATGTCACCGATTTCATCGAGGAAAATCGTGCCTTTGTTGCATTGCTCGAATTTGCCGATGCGCTGGACGGTCGCGCCGGTGAACGCGCCTTTTTCGTGGCCGAATAATTCGCTTTCCAAAAGCTGTTCAGGAATCGCGGCGCAGTTGACGGCGAGAAACGGTTGTTGCGCACGGTCGCTGTGATGATAAATCGCACGCGCGACGAGTTCTTTGCCCGTGCCGCTTTCGCCGGTGATGAGCGCGGTGGTGTCCGTCGCGGCAATCTGGCCGATGAGCTTGAAAACGCCTTGCATCGGGCCACTGCGACCGATGATGCCGAGTTCGTAATCTTCCGATTCGAGCAGCGGCGCGTAGGAGACGACCTGCTTCATGTCGCGCGCGGCCTTGAGCGCGTTGGCGACGAGTTCCTTGATTTTCACCGCATCGAACGGCTTGAGCAGATAATCATACGCGCCGAGCTTCATCGCCTCAATGGCGGTCTGCGTCGTGCTATTGCCAGTCATCAAAATAACAGGAAGCTTGGGATCATTCGTGCGAATTTTGCGGAGCGTTTCGAGGCCGGTCATGCCGGTCATACGCACGTCCATCAGCACGAGGTCGGGCTTGAACTTGGGAATGACCTTCAGTCCCTCTTCGCCGCTGGCGGCGGTGGCGATCTCAATTTCTTCGGAGGCTAGTGTTCGTTGCAGCGAATACCGGATGTCCTCTTCATCGTCAATCAACAGCAGTTTGCTCATCTTGCGCCCATGATAATTGGCGGCGCGGGAATGAACACTGAATTTTTGCCGCCAGCAGTTTGACGCATCCGTCGCATCAGTTGCCTTTGACGATTCGCTGTTTGACCCGAAGCGCGCGGCAACTTAAACTCGCCGTCCATTTTATTTTTATGAAAATAATCATCTGCGACCCCATCTCACCCAAAGGCATCGCGCTGCTGCAATCGCGGCCGGAATTCAACGTCGTGGTTTTGCCCAAGCGCCTGTCCGAGGCGGAACTGCTGCCCATCGTGGCCGACGCGACGGCGCTGGTCGTGCGCTCGGAAACCAAGGTCACCAAGAAGGTCATCGAGGCGGCGAAGTCGTTGCGCGTGGTCGGCCGCGCCGGCGTGGGCGTGGACAACGTGGACATTGACGCCGGCACGCAGCACGGCGTGGTGGTGATGAACACGCCCGGCGGCAACACGGTGACGACGGCGGAACTGACGTTCACCATGCTGCTCTCGCTCGCGCGCAAGGTGCCGCAGGCGCACGCCACGATGATTGCCGGCAAATGGGATCGCAAATTATTTCAGGGCGTCGAGCTTTCCGGCAAGACGCTCGGCGTTTTGGGCATGGGCAGAATTGGAACCGAAGTCGCCAAGCGCGCCATCGCCTTTGGCATGAAGGTCGTGGCGTATGATCCGTATCTGACCGAAGACCGCGCGAAAGCCATCGGCGCGGAGTTCGCGGCGGACTTGGACGCGGTTTATCGCGTGGCGGATTTTATCACCGTCCACATGCCGGTTACGAAGGAAACGAAAGAAATGCTGAACGCAGCCGCGTTCGCCAAGATGAAGCCGGGCGTGAAAATCGTGAACTGCGCGCGCGGTGAAATTATTTCCGAAACGGATTTGATCGCGGCGCTGGAATCGAACAAGGTTGCCGGCGCGGCGCTGGACGTTTTTGCCGTCGAGCCGCTGCCCGCCGATCATCCGTATCGCAAGCAGGCGAATCTCATTCTCACGCCGCACCTCGGTGCGAGCACCGAAGAGGCGCAGGAAAAATGCGGCATCGAGGTCGCGGAAGTCATCGCGGGTTATCTGCTCACCGGCGAAGTCCGCAACGCCGTGAACCTGCCGTATCTCGACGCGAAGACCTCCGAGCAGGTGAAGCCGTATCTGCCGCTCGGCGAGGCGCTGGGCAAACTGCTGGCGCAGCTCACGCCGGCGAGCGCGGACAAGCTGCACATCACCTATGGCGGCAACGCGAAAAATCTGACGAACATTGACCCGGTGACCCGCGCGGTCCTGCGCGGCTTTTTGTCCACGAGCAACTTGAAGGACGTGAACAACGTCAACGTCCGCAGCGTGGCGCAGAGCATCGGCATCACGGTCGAGGAGAAAAAATCCGACGAGCCGGTGACGTTCAACGAATGGGTGCACGTCCAGCTTTTCAGCGGCGCGCAGAAATTGATCTCGGCGGGCGGCACGTTCTTCGGTTCGCCGAACAATCCGCGCATCGTGCGGCTGTTCAGCCAGCCGGTGGAAATTCCGATCACCGGCACGCTGCTGCTGCTGAACAACGCGGACAAGCCGGGCATCGTCGGCCACCTCGGCACGCTGCTGGCGAAGCACAAGGTGAACATCGCCAGCATGAGCCTCGGCCGCGACACGGTGGGCGGGCTGGCGCTGACGGTGTTGAGCCTCGACAGCGTGCCGCCGCAGGCATTGCTGGAGGAACTGAAAAAAGACCATGACATCAGCAATGTTAAAGTGGTAAGTTTGTAACCCTGTTTTTGAACCAAAACGCAACTTGTCAGTCCAATTGAACCAAATGAAATTAAAATTGATCCTGTCCGCCGCGCTGATGGCCGGTGTGATTTCCGCCGCCGCCGTCACCGCACCCGCCGTGGCGCCGGCCGGCACGAACGCCAGCCCCGAAGCGACCATCAAGGCGCTGTTCGGCGACCCGGCGATTGTCACGGCCAAGGGCTTTGACATCAAGCAGAGCGAGCTGGACCAGGTGCTGACCGGCGCGAAGGCCAACGCCGCCGCGCAGGGGCAGCAGCTGCCGACGGAATTTTCCATCGCCATCCTGAACCAGCTGATCACCATCCAGTGCCTGCTGCAGAAGGCGACGCCCGCCGACCGCGCCGCCGGCGCCGCCGAGGCGGACGTGCAATACGCCAGCCTCATCAAGCGGTTCGGCTCGACCGAGGCCTTCGAGCGCCAACTCAAGGCCGTGGGCATGACGGTGGACGACCTGCGCGCCAAGGCCACGCAGGAGGCCACGGCCAAGGCCACGCTCAAGCACCAGCTGAACATCAGCGTCACGGACGACCAGGCCAAGGCGTTTTACGCCAAGCACGCGGCGGAGTTTGAACAGCCGGAAACGGCGCACGTCCGGCACATCCTGCTGATGACGATGGAGCCGGCCACGCGGACGCCGCTGCCGACGAACTCCATCGCCGCCAAGCGCAAGCAGATTGACGCCTTGCTCGTGCAGATCCGCGGCGGTGCGGATTTTGCGACGCTGGCCAGGCAGTATTCGGAAGATCCCGGCTCGAAGGACAACGGCGGCGAACTGCCGGAATTTCCGCGCGGCCAGATGGTGCCGGAGTTCGAAGCCACCGCGTTTTCAATGACCAACAACCAGGTCAGCGACGTCATCACCACGCAGTTCGGCTACCACATCCTCCAGATGATCAACAAGACGCCGGCAAAAACGTTCGGCTACAACGACACGCTGCCGCAGGTCAACAAGACCGTCGCCGAAATCTGCAAGGGCGAGGTGGAGTCGGACCAGATCAAGAAGCTGGCGCCGGCCTACGTCAAAAACCTGCGCGCCGAGCTGTCGGTGGTCATCACCGACCCGACGCTCAAGGCGCTGGACGAAAGCGTCCGCGCCCAGGCCGACGCTGCCATGACCAACACCAACCTGGCCGACCCGGCGCAGTAAGCGGGCTTGACAAACCGGCGGCAACGGCGGACAAATTCAACACATTATGAAGCTTAAAATCGTCATTGTCATTTTGGCCGTCGCCTGCCTCGGCCTGCTCATCGGCCTCATCGCCGTCAAGAAACAGGGCGAGGAGCAGCACGCCGCAGACGCGAGCTCCATCGCGGACTTTTCCAAACAGGTGTCGGATGCCCAGCTGAAAATCACCGACCTCAATAACGCCAACCTCACCTATTCAAACGACTTTGCCATGAGCCAGCAGCAGGCCGCGCAGCTTTCCAACAGCCTCGCCGCCGCGCAGATGACGATTGCCGACAGCCGGACCACCATCGCCACCGCCCAGCAGCAGATCACCAACCTCAACTCGCGCATCAACGACCTGGAAGTCCAGAACAAGGTGCTCGACCAGCAGGCCAGCGAACTCACCAACACCATCGCCAAGCTGGATTCGCTGATCGCGGACACGCAGAGCAAACTCAGCCTCTCGGAAAGCAACAGCGTCTATCTCCAGCAGGAACTCCAGAAGCAGATGGCGCAGAAGGCCGAGATCGAGCACAAGTTCAACGATGTGGACGAGCTCCGCCAGCAGGTCAGGAAAATCAAGGACGACCTCTTTGTCGCCCGCCGGCTGCAGTTCATGAAAAATGACAACAGCCAGAAAAAAGGCGCCCAGCTGCTCATCCAGCGCACCGTCCCGGTGACCAACAATCCCGCCGCCGCGCCGAACTACGGCCTGAACGTGGAGGTCGGCTCCGACGGTTCGGTGCGGGTCATCCCGCCGCTCGGCACGCCGACCAATGCCCCCGCGCATTGAGCCGCCATGCCGACCTACGAATACGTCTGCCAAAAATGCGGCCACGAGTTTGAGGCGCGCCAGTCCATGTCCGAACCGGCGCTGAAAAATTGTCCCAAGGAGCTCTGCGCGCAGAAAAAATGGGGGCGCGGCAAGGTGTCCAAACAAATTGGCGCGGGCGCCGGCCTGCTCTTCAAGGGCGGCGGCTTCTACATCACCGACTACCGCAGCGAAGGCTACAAGTCGTCGGCAAAAAAAGACGTCGCGCCCGCCAAAGCGGAACCGAAAGCCGCGCCGAAAGCCGAAGCCAAGCCCGCCGCCAAACCGGAAAAAAAATGAACCGTCCGCGCCCGGTCTGCGCGCTGGCCGCCGGCCTGCTGTTTTTCCTCGCCGCCGCCCGCGGCCAGCCTTCATTCCACGCGACCAGCACGACCAGCAGCGTTTCCGGGCAGTTCATCATCTCCACCGCGCCGGACAGCAATCCCTATTTTCACCGCCCCGACGCCGGCACCAACGCCGAACTGCTCCGGCTGGAGCCGTCGCTGCTCGCCGTCTCCGCCGAGCGCTTCAAGGCCGCGCTGCGGGCGCAGCTCGGCCTCGCCGCCAACGCGCCGTGGAGCGGAAAGATTTTTCTCGTGCTGCGCCCGGCACATTCGCCGGACGAGCCGGTGAACATCGCGGCGCAGCCGTTCATCCGTGAATGGAACTTCCGGCTGGAGCTGCCGGACCTCATTTCCCGCAACCGCTGCGCGCGCGCCCTCGGCGCCGCGCTGCTGCTGGAGTTCGCCAACCGCAGCACGCCCGTCAACGGCCGCTACGCCGTCCCGCCGGACTGGCTGGTGGACGGACTGGCCCGGGAGGTTTTGGAATCCGCCGAGACCAAGGTCATCCTGACCGCGCCCGTCAAAAACGTGAACGGCATCCCGCAGACGCGCCTCGATGAACGGCGGCGCGGCGTTGACCCGCTTGCCGCCGCGCGGACGGTGCTGCAAAAGTTCCCCGCGCTGACCTTCGAGCAGTTGTGCTGGCCGGCCGACGCGCAGATGGACGGCGACGACGGCGGCGTGTATCTCGCCAGCGCGCAGCTCTTCGTCCACGACCTGCTCGCGCTGCCGGACGGCGCGGCCAATGTGCGCGCGCTGCTCGCACAACTGCCCGCGCATGAGAACTGGCAGTCCGCCTTCTTCGCCGCGTTCGGCGAAAATTTCCGCCGCCCGCTCGACGTGGAAAAATGGTGGTCGCTCCGCGTCGTCCGCTTCGCCATGCGCGCGCCCGGCCCGCGCTGGACGCCCGCCGTCAGCCGCGACCAACTGGACGCCGCGCTGGCCGTGCCGGTGAATGTCCGCTACTCGTCCAACTCATTGCCGACGTATGCGGAAATTTCGCTGCAGGCCGTCCTCCAGAATTTTCCGCCAGACCGGCAGGCGGAAATTTTCCAGACCCGGCTGCGCGACCTCGACCTGATCCAGCTCCGCCTCACGCCCGAACTCGCGCCGGTCGCGGACGGCTACCGCCAGGTGCTCGCGGATTTTCTGGGCGAGCGCAGACAAGACGCGCGCCACCGCCCGTCCGGCACGGCGGCGACGATAAAACAACTGGACGCGCTCGACGCGCGCCGGCGCGACGCGGAATCAAAATTGAAGCTCAGCGCGCTGCCGGCGGATTTGAACTTAATAAACCCGCCCTGACGACCAGCTTGACAGGACGCAAAGCCGACTTATAGTGCGCATACTGAAAAATGCAGGCTGAAAATTCATCCAAGGACGGCGGGGAACCGCCGGCGGGCAAGTCCATTCCAGCGTTGAAAAAATTCCGTTCCGCCGGACGCGGCTACTGGCACGACGTTGCGGACGCCGACTGGAACGACTGGCGCTGGCAGCTCAAGCACCGCATCACGACGGCCGAGCAGTTGCAGAAATTTTTGCCCACGCTCACGCCGGAAGAATATGCCGGTGCAAAACTCGCGAACCACAAGCTCGCGCTCGCCATCACGCCTTACTTTTTCAACCTGATTGATCCGGCGGATGAAAACTGCCCGATCCGCTTGCAGGTGATTCCCAAGCTCGCCGAGACACACACCGCGTCATGGGAAATGTCCGACCCGTGCGGCGAAGATTCGCACTCGCCGGTGCCGGGACTCGTGCATCGGTATCCCGACCGCGTGTTGTTTCTCGTGACGGATCGTTGCGCGGCGTATTGCCGCTACTGCACGCGCTCGCGGCTGGTGAGCAATGCGACTGGCTACGATTTTCATCCCGAGTTCGACAAGCAGATCGCCTACATCGCCGCGCACCCGGAAATCCGCGACGTGCTTTTGAGCGGCGGCGACCCGCTGCTCTTGAGCGACGACAAGCTGGAAAACCTCTTGAGCCGCCTGCGCGCGATTCCGCACGTCGAATTTCTCCGCATCGGCTCGCGCATCCCGACGTTTTTGCCGCAGCGCATCACACCGGAACTGTGCGCGATGCTGAAGAAGTTTCATCCGCTCTTCCTGAGCATCCACTCGAACCATCCGCGCGAACTCACGACCGAAGTGCGCGACGCGCTCGGCCGTCTGGCGGACGCCGGCATCCCGCTCGGCAACCAGACCGTGCTGCTCAAGCACGTCAACGACGACGCGGAGGTGATGAAGGCGCACCTGCAAAAGCTGCTCCTGTGCCGCGTGAAGCCGTATTACATCTACCAGTGCGACCTGATTGCCGGCTCCGCGCACCTGCGCGCGAGCGTGCGCACGGGGCTGGCGATCATGGAAAAGTTGCGCGGCCACACGACCGGCTACGCCGTGCCGACATACGTGATTGACGCGCCCGGCGGCGGCGGCAAGGTGCCGGTGAATCCCGAATACGTCTTGAGCCACAACGCCGACCGCGTGGTCATCCGCAACTTCGAGGGGAAAATTTTTGAATACCCGGAAGCCGCCGACGGCAGGCCTTGCGGTCGGCCACCGGAAAGAATTGAAGCGCCGGAGCTGGTTTGATTTTAATTTGATTATCCTTTCGTTTTGACAAACATAAGGCTGTCGTCTAAACGCGACGGATACTTATTTCTGTGAAACTGCTAACTGGCGATGCGAAATTGTTGTTGACGCAAAAAGTCGAAGAACTCCGAAAGCTACTCGAAACGGCGAAAGGCATGGAGCGATTCATGTCGGCTGATTTAATGATCCAATCGTTAGATATAAGGAATGGGATATCAGAATTTGAAAACGCATTGAATAATCCTGACAATTGGGATAAAGCCGACACCAATCCTGGCAGGTTCGTTGCTCCTGCGCCAACATTGAAAACAATTTTTGGAAGGGAAATAGACGGAATGATATTTTTGTGTGGCAATTGTTTCTTTCAAGTGAAAGGACCTTACTCTGAAGAAGAAGCCATATTGTTGGTTCGTGAGAAATTGAGAAAAATCAGAAGCCAAGTTGACTATTTAAAATTCCGCATAGACGGCCACGAAGTAGATTCAAAATATGAGCGACAAGCAGTTTCCGAGGAGGTTAAAAACATGGTTTGGCGACGTGACGAAGGGAAATGCGCTCGATGTGGCTCGAATCGCAATCTTGAATTTGATCATATAATTCCTGTCTCGAAGGGTGGAAGCAATACAGCCAGAAATCTGCAATTGCTCTGTGAAAGTTGCAATCGGCAAAAGAGTGACAGCATAGGATGAAAAAGCCGTAAAGTTTTCTTGGCGTTTCCGCGTCTTTGCGTTGAACTCCCAGCGCCGTAGGCGCGACATCTTTGTAGAAACCCCGACCAAAAATTCCCCAGCCCCGTCGGGGCGGCATCTGCCGTCCGCATTCCCGGTGATGCCGCTCCTGAACGGAGCTTGATTCGTTGGCATTGCCGGTTCTACAACGATGCCAGCCCTACGGGCTTTCAAAATCAAATTGAAATTTGCTTCCGCGCCTTTTTCTGCCAGATTGTTGCCATGAGCGGAATCACTTTCATGGTGGATGAGCGCGGCCAGAAGACCGCCGCCGTCATTGACCTGCGGAAGCACGAACAGCTTTGGGAGGATTTTTACGACACGCTGCTGGCCAGGTCGCGCGCCCGCGAGCCGCGCGAAAGCCTCGCCGCCGTCCGGCAACGGCTGAAATCCCGGCGCAATGGCTGATTACGCCATCAGCTTCGCCCGTTCCGCGCGCAAGGAACTGGAGCGGCTTCCCGACGAGCTTGCGGATCGGATTCTCGTAAAAGGTCGAAGCGCTGGCCGAAAACCCGCGACCAACCGGCGTCATCAAACTTCACGGCCAGAAAAATCTCTGGCGGCTGCGCGTCGGCGATTACCGCGTGGTCTATGCGATTGATGATTTCGGCAAAGTGATTGACGTTTCCATAATCCGCCATCGGCGGGAGGTTTATCGGGATTTCTGAACCGCAAAATTTTCTTGGTGCCGGCCGGCTTCGACCAGGTCAAACCGGAATCCGGTGCCAGCCTCGCCATTGCCTGCAAGGGGAACACCGAGGCAGGCAGTTGTTCAAATCAATTTGCGCATATTTCCAAGATTGCCAAGTCCGCGTCAATCGCGCTAAATAAAGGGAATGTCAACGGTCGCCGAACAACTCCGCTCCGCCCGCGAGGCCAAAAAACTCACGGTCGAGCAGGTCGCGGACATGACCAAGATCCGCACCGACCACATCCGCGCGCTGGAGGAAGGGAATTTCGGCGTGTTCTCCGCGCCGATCTACATCCGGGGCTCGGTGAAGAATTACGCCGCCGCGCTCAAGCTGGACACCGCCGCCGTGCTCGCCGAGCTGGCGGCGGAACTCAAGGGCACGGAGAAGTTCAGCGAGCCGCCGCCGCTGTCGGATTCCAAGAAAACTTTGGTGGACCACGCCACGCTGGTGCTGGCAAAACTGAACTGGAAGGTGGGGCTGGCCGGCTTTGCGCTCGTCGCGCTGGTGGTGATTTTCGCCGTGTCGTTCTGGGCGTGGCGGCACCACCAAAAGAGCGACCCGCTCAAGAACCTGCCGCCCGCCGTCTATCAGCCCGCCGGTGCCGACGACACGCTGCCATTGCCGAAACGGTGATTTTTCGGAGGGACGAGTTCCACGAGTCCCAACTTAACTTGAAAAACGAGCCGAAGAAAATTTAGGGGCTCGTGGAACTCGCCCCTCCGTTCAGACGTCTTCCAGATACAGCGCGCGGTTGCGCCAGAGATAAATCATCCCCGACAGCGCGGTCAGCAAAACCGCGAGCCACAGCATGGCTTCCGCAAAGGCCGGCGCCCACGACACAAAGAGGTTTTTCAATCCGTCCGGCCATTCCTGGCACGCGTCTACCACGAGCAGCGCGATGATGGCGGTGATCTGCGAAATGGTCTTGTGCTTCCCGTAACGCTCCGCCGCGAGCACGATGTTCTTCGAGGCCGCGAGCAGCCGCAGACCGGTGATGGCCAGTTCGCGGGAGACGATGATGACGACCATCCACGCGGCCACCTTCACCGGCGCGCCGGGATGCAGATGCGTGCTTTCCGCGAAGGCGATGAACGCGGAGCAGGTCATGATCTTGTCCGCCAGCGGATCCATGAGGATGCCGAAATTCGTGATGAGGTTGCGCGAGCGAGCGATGCGGCCGTCGAGAAAATCCGTCACGCCCGCGAGGCAGAAAAAGAACAGCGCGAAAGTATTGCGAAAGGGAATCTCCCACGGCCAGAACAGCGCCACCAAAAAAACCACCGTCAGCGCGAAACGCGAGACGGTGAGCTTGTTGGGCAGGTTCATTGAATTTACGATTTTAGATTTACGATTGACGCGACGCACGCCAAAAAGCACGTCAATCGCAAATCGTGCATCGTAAATTCTTCAGGCGCCGAACTTGTCGAACATCTTCGCGTTCGCCTGCATCAGCCGGATGAGGAATTTCGCCGGCATGATGCCGAGCGAGCCGCAGTTCGCGCCGGTTTCCGTGAAGCGATCCAGCTTGTCCGAGCCGCTCGCGCTCGAATGCAGCAGCACCGGCTGCGGATGCCACGAATGGCCTTTCAACGCGCACGGCGTCGAATGGTCGCCGGTGATGGCGATGACATCCGGCTTCTTCTTCAGGAGAATCGGCAGCGCGGCGTCGAACTCTTCGATGGCTTTTTTCTTTGCGGCAAAATTTCCATCTTCACCGTATTTGTCGGTGTATTTGTAATGGATGAAGAAAAAATCGTAGTTGTCGTATTCGGCGAGATAGCGCTCGAACTGTTCCTTGATGGTCTGCGGCCCTTCGATTTTCACCATGCCGACGAGCTGCGCCAAACCTTTATACATCGGATAAACGGCGAGGCACGCGGGCTTGAGCAAATAGCGGTCTTCAAACAGCGGGATATGCGGCTGGTGCGCGATGCCGCGCATGAGAAAGCCGTTCGCGGGCTTTTCGTTTTTCAAAATCGGCAGCGCCAGCTTGTAAAAATCCGCGATGAGCTTCGCCATTTTTTTCTGCTTGGCGCTTTTCGGGTCGCGCGGCTTCACGGTCGGAATGGCAAAGCCTTCGCGGTTCGGATCGGCGTCCGTCAGCGGGCCTTCCAAGCCTTTGCCGCGAAACACGACGACGAAACGATGTTCCTTGCCGGGCTGGATGATGACCTGCGTGTCGCCGATTTTTTTGATTTTCGCCGAGAGCAGGGCGCACAGTTTTTCACAGACTTCCGTCGCGATGCGGCCGGCACGGCGGTCGGTGACAATGCCCTTGGCGTCGAGCGTCGCAAAGTTGGCGCGGGCGCAGACGTCGCCGGGCTTGAGTTCCACGCCGAGGCCGAGCGCCTCGATGACGCCGCGGCCGACCTGGAATTCCAGCGGGTCGTAGCCGAACAGGCCGAGGTGGCCGGGGCCGCTGCCGGGCGTGATGCCGGGCGCGACGGGAACCATGCGGCCCTGGGCGGAATCCTTGGCGAGCGCGTCGAGGTTCGGCGTCGCGGCGGCCTCCAGCGGCGTGAGGTGGTTCTGTTCCTTCGTCGCGATGTCGCCGAGGCCGTCGAGGACAATCAGCGCCAGCTTGGTTTTGGTTTTCAGCGTCAGCTCGGAATAAAGTGCGTCCAAATTCATCCGGGCATTTTACAAAAGCGGCGGCGGCGCGCAATTCGATTCATCGGCCATCGCCGCCCATGATTGCGAGTTTAGGCAAAATGAATGCGCGGCGCGCAAGCCGCTTTACTTTCGCGGCTTCATGGCGCAATTTGAAAGCACATGACACGACCTTTTTTGAGCCTCCTGATAATTTTATTGGCCGCGCAAACCACCGCGCGCGCGGGTGCGGCGGAGACCGCGCCAATGTCCTGCTCCCTGCTGGAAAACGACGTGCTGCGCCTGCGCGTGCAGCATTTGACCGGCAATTTTGCGGCGGAATTCCTCGCCGCGCGGCCGACCAATAAATTCGACGGCATCGTGCTCGACCTGCGCTCGGCGGACGGCGACAAGAACGCGGCCGGATCAGCCGGCGATTTTTTTGCGGCCAAAAAATTTCCGCTGGTCATCCTCGTCAACGGCCAGACACGCGGGTCGGCGGCGACGCTGGCGGCGGATTTGCGGACGGCGGGCGACGGCCTGCTGGTTGGCGGCACCAACTTCACCGGCGCGACCCGGCCGGACATCGCGGTGACGGTGGCGGGCGCGGACGAGATAAAATTTCTCGCCGACCCGTTTTTCATCCCGGCGACGCCGAAAAATATGACATCAGTTGCGACCAATGATTTCATGGGTTTTGTGGACCACACGAGCGAGGCCGACCTCGTCCGCCAGCGCGTGAAGGACGGCGACGAAGACGATTCCGCCACGCCGCGCGCCGAGCCGGGCCAGCCGGTCATCCGCGACCCGGCGCTGGCGCGGGCGGTGGATTTGTTCAAGGCGCTCGCGGCGCTGCACCCGGCGCGCGGGTGATTTCGCATTGACGATTCGGCCCCGAACAACCACCTTTTCCGTCCGCGTCTGGGATGAAAACGATTCTATTTCTTTGCACCGGCAATGTCTGCCGCAGCCCGATGGCCGAGGGGCTTTTCCGCCACGCCGTCAAGGGTCGGGGCGAGTTCCGCATCGTGTCGGCGGGCATCGGCGCGGTGGACGGCGAGCCGCCCACGAACCACTCGGTGCAGGCGATGCGCGAGATCGGCATTGACATTTCCGGCCAGCGCAGCCGCGCGCTCACGACGGACCTGGTGCGCTCGGCGGACCTGATCCTGGGCATGACGCACAGCCACACGGACACGGTGGCGCTGCTGTATCCGGCGGCGACGGAAAAAACTTTTCTGCTGCGCGAATTTGACGAGACGCTGGAGCCTTACGAAAAGGACATCAGCGACCCCATCGGCAGCCCGTATCATATTTATGCGGAATGCCGCGACCAGATCGAGCAGGGCATCGTCACGCTTTTGAAATTTATGGAACAACACAACTTCCTGTCGAAAACTCAAAACCCGGCGGCGCCGTCCGTCATCAATTTCGCGCTCGGCGCGGACCACGGCGGCCTGGAACTCAAGGAGACGCTCAAGGCCTTTTTGCGCGAACGCGGCCTGACGGTCAGCGATTTCGGCGCGACCACGAAAGACCCGGCGGACGATTATCCCGATTTCGGGAAGCTGGTCGCGCAGGCCGTGGCCGAAGGCAAGGCGGAGCTCGGCCTGCTCGTCTGCACCAGCGGCGTGGGCATCTGCATCGCCGCCAACAAGGTCGCCGGCATCCGCGCGGGCGTGGCCGGGGACGAAACGGACGCGACCATGATGCGCCAGCACAACGACGTGAACGTCCTGTGTTTGAGCGGCAAAAAAACTTCCGCCGAACTCGCGAAGAAAATTCTCACGGCATTCATCAACGCGAAATTTGAAGGCGGACGCCACGAGCGGCGCGTGCTGAAGATGGATTCGAAATTTGCGCCGGCCAGCCTGCGCGTGGCCAATGTTGATCCCGAAATCGCCGCCGCCATCGAACACGAACGCAAACGCCAGCAGGAAAACATCGAGCTGATTGCGTCCGAAAATTTCACCAGCCCCGCCGTCATGGAGGCGCAAGGCTCGGTGCTGACGAACAAATATGCCGAAGGTTATCCGAAGAAGCGCTGGTATGGCGGCTGCGAAAACATTGACACCGTTGAGCAACTTGCGATTGACCGCGCGAAAAAACTGTTCGGCGCGGAACACGCCAACGTCCAGCCGCACTCCGGCTCCGGCGCGAACATGGCGGTGTATTTCGCGTTCCTCAAACCCGGCGACAAGATGCTGACGATGGACTTGAGCCACGGCGGACATTTGACGCACGGCAACAAGGCGAATTTCTCCGGCAAGTTTTTCGAGATTGTCCACTACGGCGTCGGCAAGGAAACCGAGCGGATTGATTACGACCAGATCGCCACGATGGCGCGTGAACACAAGCCGAAGATGATCACCATCGGCGCGAGCGCGTATCCGCGCATCATTGATTTCAAGCGCATGGGCGAAATCGCGCGCGAAGTCGGCGCGTATCTGCTCGCGGACATCGCGCACATCGCCGGCATGGTCGCGGCGGGCGTGCATCCCAGCCCGATGGGGCACGCGGATTTTGTGACGACCACCACGCACAAGACCTTGCGCGGCCCGCGCGGCGGGTTGATTCTCTGCGCGGAAAAATACGCGAAGGAAATTGATTCCATCGTTTTCCCCGGCATCCAGGGCGGCCCGCTGGAACACGTCATCGCCGGCAAGGCCGTTTGTTTCCACGAAGCCTTGCAGCCGTCGTTCAAAAATTATCAGCAGCAGATTGTGAAGAACGCCGCCGCGCTCGCCGACGGCATGAAGCGCAACGGCTACCGCCTCGTCAGCGGCGGCACGGACAATCACCTC
>Ga0316231_1002919_pt1 | contig 15674 bp, 18 predicted proteins | sample TBH18027metaG_FD_206002 | JGI IMG/M metagenome (GOLD analysis project Ga0316231, IMG submission 206002) | Freshwater microbial communities from Trout Bog Lake, Wisconsin, USA - TBH18027 | ecosystem: Environmental > Aquatic > Freshwater > Lake > Hypolimnion/Profundal zone | place: USA: Wisconsin...
TAATTCACATCTATTTATAAATTCCGTTAGGGATGATATATTTCGTTCCTATCGGAATTTTTCTTTTCTTTTTTTATCTTTGTATGATAAAATAGATGTAAATTTGTAGGCTTAAATTAAATATTGTATGAAACAAAGTTTAATGCGAATTAAAAACAATAAAATTATTAAAAATGTAATAAATATACGTCTATTAGTTATTTTTTCTATACTTTTAATTTGTTTATTTTTTTTAATTTTTCCTATAAAAAAATCAATTGAATTAAGTAATGAAAGAGTACCAATTGAAGGATATTTTTGCAATAAGTTGGATACTTTAGAATCAATAAAGATAAAACTTAACGATTCTTTATATTCCTATACTCTTAATCCAAATGAAGGTAAACATCAGATATTATTATATAGATATGGTTTAAATAAAATTTCAATATCTTTGTATGATTCAAACCCAATAATTACCGATACTTTTAGCATTATCCCTTATTTACCAATTTTAATACATTTTGAGATTAATAAATCTTTAGAAGATTTTGAGATAGGAGATTCTACACATTTAATTTACAATGGCATTAATTATTATAAATCATTTAAAAAAGAGTATGACAATAAATGGGTTGAGTATATAATTTCAGGACGATATAGAGTAGATTAATAGATTACAACTTGATCTAAGTTATGTATAGTTTAGAATCTTACCTATTTATAATCAAAAAGCCTTACCAAAAGTAATTGATAAGGCTTCTTTGCTGGGCATTTCGACTTCGCTCAATGACCCTTGAAAAAGTATTTCGTTATTTTCCTGTCCTGTTAAGGACATAATATCGGTAGCAAATAACACAAAATCTATTTATAAATCCCATTAGGGATGATATATTTTGTTCCTACGGAACTTTATTTGTTTGGTTTGTTTGTTTTTCTACCGATATTTAATTCCTAACGGAATTGTTTTTCCCTCTCCTCATAGGAGAGGGCAGGGTGAGGTTATCAAAAAGCCTTACCAAACATAATCTGATAAGGCTTTTATCTTATTAATAACCTATTTATTCGAAATAGCTTTAACTTCTTTTTCTCGGACGTGCGGTTAGCATTATTTTCACTTTATCTAATGCACCACTCACTTCGCACATTAAATAAGTGCAATCATCAGCACCTAACGCACCATTTGCAAAAATATCTCTGCTATTTGCATTTACCTGAGGACAACCCTGTGGAGCAACTGTTGCAATAGTAAACGAACGCCATATTTTCATACCGCCTTCGCCCATGCAATCCACTTTTACGCTTCCATTTTTAGGGATTTTAAAATCATTGATACAAAAAATAGCTGTTGCCGGATTTTGTATCAGTTTTTGATTTTTATTTACCTGATCGGGTGATTTTACCTTACTATACAAGAGTTCAATAGGAAAATACACAAATAATAACTCAGGATTTTCGGCAAACATTCCCAAAAAATCACCATAATTATTACGCAAACAAATTTTTAAAGCAGCTTTAACAGTTGTCATTTTTGTTCTGCCGGTTCTAATATTTGTAAATTGTTCCTCTTTAACATCAAAAGGATCCATAATCTGACTCTTTAGTGCCTCTGCTTTTGTTTCCAGCGTTACTAATTCCGGAGTTTTCTCAACGTTTATTACCATTGCACTAATACTTGTATAAAGAGCGGACTGCGAATAATTTAAATAATCACTTATTTTATCCAAACCTAATAAAACCATAATGGCTTTATTACGAGGCATAAGTTTAGCTACATCACCTTTAAAATCCTTAAGATCCAGATAAAATTCGTCTCTCACTACGTTATAAGTCACCACATCTGAACTGCCAGCCATAATATCAGCCTTTTTAATGGTAAAAGTATTTATAACATTTGCAAAAGGAACTGCTGACCTGTTGATAATGATTTGTACTTTTGCATCAATTGGTATTCGACCATTAGCTGTAATGCATCCATTAACAAATGCTACAATGTTTTCTTGTGGAAATTTTCCAATATTGTTTATTGCATTTTGCGTTTTATCTAATCTAGCATTCATTTCTTTTTCTGTCATATAATTTATTTTTTATTAAACATGAAATTACTAATAATTTGTTTTTTTATTGTAATTGCAATAATTTGAAATGTTATTAAATTTCTTAATTCTAGTATCTGTTTTTTTAAAATAGTTGTCATATACTAATTATTTTATTAATTTTTTCTTTAAAATTATCTATATCCGATATGCTGTAAGCATTATTTATATAAAATCTATTAATTCCGTCTAAAAAATAAAATTAAGTGTTATAAAATGATTTATAATGATTTAATTTTATAAATTTGCAATATAAAAAGTTTGGAAGTGTAAATTTTTTAAAATTTCTACGTAAAAACTTTGCTTTTTGCATTCTTTTTTAAAAATTATACGTAAATCGTTTTTAAAGCCCTGTATTGAAAATAAATTTTACATAAAACGTTTATTTAGTCAAAACTTTTTTTAAAATAATGTCTTAAATCGCTTCATTTGGTAAAACTGCCAAAAAAGTGTCAAAAAAACAAAACTTTTACGTATTATTTTTAAAAATTTTACACTTCCAAACATTTTTTATGTATAAATTAAAACCACATTGAGCATTTACACTTTTATCGGAATTTATTTTAAAAATTGATAGATATATTTTAAAGTTTTTATTGTGATAATTACAAAAATGTCTTTTAATAAATTTGATAAAAGACTCTTTATCTCAAAATAAAAGATATTTTAAAGATAAAGTATAACTGGGTTGGTTATGTAAGAAGTTCAGGACTGCTCGAATAGATTGGTGTGAAAATACAGGCAAAAGCAACTTAATGTAGGCTTTACCAGCATGCTTAATAAATATATTGATATGTTGTTTTTCACGCAACAAAAGTAATTCCTTTTTAATTATAAAACTAATTTATTATGAATAAATAAAAATAATTAATTTTCAATTTAATAATTCACTATTATATGATAAAAAAATTGTAAGTTTGTAATGTCCCTTCGGCAAGCTCAGGGACCGATAATGATAAGGGTCCCTGAGCTTGTCGAAGGACCGAGGTGCCAGGCTTAACGGATAAAAGAAATATTAAATAAATCTATACGTTTTATATTATGGTATAATAAAAATGAGTAAGTTTGTATTCTAAAATAAATAAATATTCATATGACTAGAAGTATTATAAATATATTTTCAATAATTTTCGGATTGATATTTTTTTCATCATGGACTTCTCAATCAACAAATAAAAACTTATCATTTGTTGATGATTATGGCGATACCTTTTTAATTTATAATATAGATAAACTCCCGTCCAACCAACTTGATAGTTCTTTCTTTAAAAAATACTTTAACGGTCTACTTTTTAATAAAAAATTATTAGAGAAAATCAACCGTTATGATTATTTTATATCAGAAATAAAGTCTACTAACAAGAAAAATCAATTTGAATTTTATTTGCGTACAGATCCTCAAAGTAATCAGCCTCCTCATGATAGTTATATGGAAGATGTCCTAAAGTACATGAATTCACGCGTTCATTGTCGAATGACAATTAAAAAAGTTAACGGTCTAACGCAACTAGTTTCGATAGAATTAATGTATACAGAAATTTAAAATGTAAAAGTTTTTAAACAATAAAGAAAAGAAAACGCTACGGCAATAAAACAAAATAAAAAGGGATGAAAAAAATAACACTATGAATATATTTTTTATAAGAAATAAGAAAATAAAGATAGATGAAACTTTTGATGAATTCAAAGTGAGAATCTTGAATGTTGCGGAGATAAATAATAATGATAAAACTATTTTTAAAGGGTTAGAAGAATATAATAGAAAATGGCAAAGTTTAAAAGAAAAATTAATTGATCAAAATTCTTATTTCAATAAATCATTTAAATGTATTTCAAGCGAAAATAAAATTATTCTTGAGAAAAAATATTTAACAATGAATTCTTTTAGACCAAGAGTTATTTTAATTTTTATGAAAAATAACAAGGGGGAAAACATAGTGAAAATTAAATATTCCATACAAAAATCTACAATTTATTTTTTAATTATTACAGAATTTATTTTATCTTTATTAACCATTAAAGGTGGACCTATTTTCATAATCCCATGTTTTTTATTTTTATTATTATGGTACTTTAGTGGATTGTTATTCTTTTATATTAATTATTTTTCAACTAGAAAGGCAATAATAAGTTTATTTTGAAATGATGATTTTTCCTTCTGCCCAAAACGCGATAAAAACAATAAAGGAAAGAAAACGCTACAGCAATAAAACAAAAAGGAAATTAATTAATACATTGATTTAAATCTAACAGGTTTTCAAAAACCTGTTAGATTTTGTACTATGTATTTTTATGATTAGAAAAAATGTTATTACTTTTCTAACTCTGTAATAAGTTCTTCGGTCATCTCCATATTATGGAACACATTTGTAACGTCATCATCTTCTTCGATAACATCAATTAATTTCATAACCTTTTTTAGCATCCGCACACATGCGTATGTATAATTTATATCTAAACTTAATGAATTATTATCAGAGGCATCATAATCTATTTTATTATGATGTGGATGGCATTCTTCTTTTTCTTCATTATTATATTTAAACCCTTAATTCGGATCTTAATATAATAAAAATCATCATAAAACTAAATCATAAGTTTATCATAAACTTATTAATTATTAAACCAATAAAGCTTAAATTATTGATGATGATGATAAGCTGTTGTAATGGGAGTATTTACTAAATCGTTCTTCTCTTGAATTCCGAACAAATAATAGCTGTTGCAATGGATGCATTCAAAGATTCAGCTTTGTTATTGATGTCTTCTGCAAAAGAAGGAATATGAATCTTATCTGTTATTAATGAAATTAAATCTTCTGAAATACCTTTTGCTTCATTACCAATAAGGATAATTCCTTTATCAGTTAATTTCTTTTGATAGATATTTTCTCCTTCAAGCAAAGTACCATAAACATTAATGCCTTTAGGAGCATTTGCAATATATTTATTTAGGTTAGAATAAAACACATTTACCCTGGCAATAGAACCCATTGTAGCCTGCACTACCTTTGGATTATAAACATTAACACAGTTCTCAGAACAAACAATATTCTTAATCCCAAACCAATCAGCAATACGAATAATAGTTCCTAAATTTCCCGGATCTTTAATATCGTCCAAGGCTATTATTAAATCAGAATACACATCATTAATATCAATAATAGGTTTAGGGATGTCAATCAAAGCCACCACCTGATTAGGTGTAGATAAACCACTTATCCTTTCTAACTCCGTTTGGGTAATTTCGTTTACCTCTATATTACTAATCGAACGATGTTTTGAAATCCATTCATTCAAAGCAAATATCTCAACTACTTTAAATCTACTATCAAGTAATTCATCCACCAGCTTGACACCTTCAGCTACAAACTGATCGTATTCTTCTCTGTATTTCTTAACTTGTAATGAAGTTAAAAACTTTATTTTGTTCTTTGAAATCATACACTTGTATAAATAAAAAAACCCGGCATCGTTGCCGGGTTCCAAAACAAAAATATTATGAAAAACAAATATTTACTCTGCAAAAACTTCCAGGTTAATTTCAACCTTCACATCTTTATGAAGATTAATTTTAGCCTTGTAAGTTCCTATTTCTTTTATATGTTCACCTTCGATAGTAATTTTCTTACGATCTATTTCGTAATTAAATTGTTCTTTTAAAGCATCAGCAATTTGTATTGCATTTACCGAACCAAATATCTTACCATTAGCACCGGCTTTTGTACCGATTTTAACAGTAATATCTTCGATACCTTTTGCAAGTACTTCAGCTTGGGTTTTTATTTTCTCTAATTTAAAAGCTCTTTGCTTCATATTTTCAGCATGAACTTTTCTATTAGTATCGCTTGCCATTATAGCAAAACCTTCTGGGATTAAATAGTTACGTCCGTAACCATTTCTAACTTTTATGATGTCGTCTTTGTAACCTAAATTAGTTACATCTTGTATTAAAATTACTTCCATTTCTTTGTCTCCTTATTTTAGTAAATCAGCTACGTATGGCAATAATGATAAATGACGTGCTCTTTTAACTGCCTGAGCAACTTTTTTCTGAAATTTCTGAGAAGTTCCGGTTAATCTTCTAGGAAGAATTCGTCCTTGCTCATTGATGAATTTCAATAAAAAGTCAGCATCTTTATAATCGATATATTTTATTCCGCTCTTTTTAAAACGGCAGTATTTCTTCTTTTTAGTTTCAACCGCAATCGGGGTTAAATACTTTATTTCTGAACTATTTTCGGCCATTGTTTTTTTAATTTAATTTTAATAAACCCTGATTATGATGCAACCTCAGTATTTTCTGCTTTAGTTACATGAATTTTATGTTTCCTATCTGCTGCTATTTGACGTTTCTTCTCATTGTAAGCAATAGAGTGTTTGTCAAGTCTAATAGTTAGGAATCTTAATAAACGTTCATCACGTTTATAAGTTACTTCAAGTTCTGCTACTAATGTAGGTTCAGCCTTGAATTCAATCAGGTAATAAAAACCTGTAGATTTTTTCTGGATAGGATAAGCTAACTTCTTTAATCCCCAGTTGTGCTCAAAAACAATCTCAGCTCCTTTCTCGTGTAGATAAGACTGGAATTTCTTTACCGTTTCCTTCATCTGATCATCAGACAAAACGGGAGTCATAATGAAAACGGTTTCGTATTGATTCAACATCTTTTTTTATTTGTTAAATTATTAATTATTTTTAAAATGGAGTGCAAAATTACTAAAAATAATTCAATAAGCAAGTGTTCGTTAGTTTATTTTTTAATTTTCTTTCACAAACACTCTTAAATGAATTTATTGAGCTCTAAATATAATTTCTGTGTCGGCAATCCCATTACATTAAAATAAGAGCCTTCAATTCTTTCGATACCTACAAACCCTATCCATTCCTGAACTCCATAAGCTCCGGCTTTGTCTAAAGGGTGATAATTATTAATATAATAATTTATTTCTTCATCACTTAATTCACGAAAGTAAACATCACTATAGGCTGCAAAAGTTTTAATCTTAGCTTTGCTTTTTAAGCAAACACCTGTAATTACCTGATGTTTCTTTCCGGAGATAAAGCGAAGGATTTCGAAAGCATGTTTTGCATCTGTTGGCTTTCCAAGAACGGTATCATCAATACAAACAATAGTATCAGCAGTTATAATAATACTATTATCGTTGAGTTCTTCATCTGCGAAAGCATCAGCTTTTAGTTTAGCCAGATAAACAGGTATTTCGGTTACAGGCAATCTCTCAGGATATATTTCTTCAACATCCTTTAGAATTACTCTATAATTAATACCCATATCTTTGAGCAATTGCTGTCGGCGGGGCGACTGCGAGGCAAGTATTATATCAAAATCGTTGAGGTTGATCATCTAAATAGTGCTTTTAAAGATTGCAAACATGGTAAGTATTCCCAATACCATAATTATTTTTACTACATTACTAATAAAGTGAAAGTCTTCTTTCTCTTTTGCCTTCATTATTTTATAAGCAAGATACGCAAACGGCACTTGCACCACTATCATTAAGATAGCTGATACATAGCCATGATTTATCTCTTTTAAAACATACTGAAACCACGCAACAAGTATAATACCTAATACCGAAATTGAGGCAGCAATCTTCTTAGCAACAGGTATTCCGGCTACAATCGGTAAGGTAGTGCAGCCCCATCGTTTATCACCTTCTATGTCTTCGATATCTTTTATTATTTCCCTGATAAAGGTGCTTATAAAGGCAAATGATGCGTAGGCTAATACAAAGTAAGTAATTCCCCAATAGGCTTGTATGCCTTGTGCAAATTCGATTCCGTTACTCTTAACTGCAAAGAATTCGAATAACCAAACAATAATTACGGTAAAAGCCGATAGCAAGGATATAGCGAGGTTTCCCCATATCAAAAGCCTTTTATACTTTAATGAATAAAAATATAAAACAGTGGCACATACCATAAATAATAATCCTATGCTTATTGATCCTACTCTATAACCAAGATAAACACCTATTGCAACAGCTATTGCATTGATAATATAGTATGCAGTTTCGGCTTTAGTAGCATTTATTTTCTCACCTAATATCATTTTATCAGGCTTGTTGATAGGGTCTATTTTCAAATCAAAATAATCATTAATAATATACCCTCCGGCAGCTATCATTACAGTTGTCAGTACTAATAAGAAGAAATTAAGATTGCTTATTTGCAACTCTAATTGCTGGAGTTTAAAGAATGGTTGAATAAGAAAATACCTTGTCATGTACTGTGTTAGAGCAATTATCAAAAGGTTTTGCCATCTTATCAATCGTAAATATATCATAATAATAGTGTATATAATTGAAGTGCAAAATTACAAAAATACTCCAACTTTTAGTAGTAACTTTGCAGCCTCAATTTAAATAATATGGATTTAAGCACAATTATAACTACTTTACACGATAATATTCTGCATACATCTTATACTGAAATAGTGGCTGTTTTCTTCGGATTACTAGGCGTTTGGTATGCTCGCAACGAGAACGTTTACCTTTATCCTACAGGTATTATTAATGTTTTATTATACATCTATATTGGTTTTGTTGCCAAGCTTTATGCTGATATGGGTATCAATGTTTTTTATTTAATAATGAGCATTTATGGTTGGTATTACTGGACTCGCAAAGACGATAATAAACATGTTGTCCCTATAACCAAAGGCACTTTAAAGGAGCATATTATTAACATCGTGGCAACATTTGTTTTCTTTGGCATCATTTATTTTATCTTAAAGAAATATACCGACAGCACCGTACCTGTACTCGATTCATTTACAACAGCGATCTTTATTGTTGGAATGTGGTTGCAAGCCCGCAAGAAAATAGAGAACTGGATTTATTGGATAGTAGGCGACGTGCTGGTAATACCTTTGTTTGCTTACAAAGGCTATGTGTTTACGGGTGTACAGTTTGCTGTATTCCTGGGTTTGGCTGTTTCGGGATACATAGAGTGGAATAAGAAATTAAAAGAATATAATATTAAAAGACCTTCACCAATTTCTTGATAAAGGTTTTTTTTATTGAATTTTTAGGGATATCCCATGGAATGACTCTACCCAATAATTATGCAAAATGTTTATAATGCTCATTGTTATGCTTATAAAAATTATAATGTGATATAAATTGTCCAAAAAGCATTTCCACGGAGGCGAATCTAACATAAATTTCATCGCTGTGGCATCCACGGAGACGGTTTTTACATCAATTTCGCTTTCTTGGCATCCACGGTGGAGGTTTTTAAATCAATTTCACTTTTGTGCATCCACGGAGACGGTTTTTACATCAAATTCGCTTTTGTGGCATCCACGGAAAGGGTATTTTTATTAAAATTTCATATATTTTTCATAAATAATAAAGTTATTTTCATTAATAGATGTGCTAACCATAAATCCTAGAGCTATTGTTTAATCACCTTAAAATACTTGCTGCTTTTATCATCAATATATTTAATAAAATAAACTCCTGCTTGGTATTGTTGCAAATCTATAGTAAGAGTCTCCTGTTTTTGCTTCTCAAGATTGGTAGTATAAAGTTCTTCTCTAATAATATTATAAACTTTAGTTAACATTAACTAAACATTGAATTCTTTATAATAAGTGTTCAATAAAGGATTAATGTTTAATTGTATAAAGCAGAATTTGCCAAGCATTAATCATTAATACCAATAAAGAATACTTGCTTACATTATATATAGATACAGCATTTCAATAGCGAGTTAACAATTAATTAATGTATTGTTAATGCTAGCTTAACTTATTTGTTGTTTTTCAAGACTACTTTTGCATCAAAAATAATTTAATAACAAATACATTTTAAAAAATGAAAAAAATCAATTCTGTTCTTGCAATCTTAGCTTTAGTTCTTCTTTGGGGTAATCTATCTGCGCAAACCTCAACAAATGATCCAGACTCATTAAGATACAAGTCTGTGTTTAAAGATGGGCTTAAATTTAATTTAAACGAAAGTGGTAGTAATTATGTTAAAATTGGCTTCGTAAGTCAATTATGGGTAAGAGAAAACTGGAACAATCCAGGCTCAACCATAAATGGATCCGATGAAGTTAAAAATACATTTGATGTAGGTTTAAGACGTGATCGTTTCCCTATTTCAGCTCAAGTTAGTGACCATGTATTTGCTTTTGCTCAATTAGCATTGGATGGTATTAACTATCTTACTGCACGTAATCAGGCGGTAACTTTAATTGATATGACTCTGGAATATAAATTTAACAGAGCAATTACTATAGGTGGTGGTTTAAATGGTTGGGATGGTCTTTCAAGATTTTCTAACCCTTCAGTTCCTACTAATTTAGGATTCGATCAACCATTATATCAACAAGCAACAAATGGTACAACTGACCAATCTGTTAGAATGCCGGGTATCTATGCTAAAGGTAAAATATATAAACTTGATTATCGTTTAGCAGTTGATGTACCTTACTCAACTAATGGATACAATCCAAATAACGGCCAAGTTGCTTACGCTTCACCTATTGCAGCATCTGCAACTGTTATTAATACATCCTTTACTCAAACTAATCCACAATTCGCAGCTTCTCAGTTTGCAGCTAATCCTGTTAACCCACAGGTTCAAGGTTATTTCATGTATCAATTCTTAGATGAAGAATCTAATCAAACTCCCGGTACAACCGGTACTTATTTAGGTAAGAAAAGTGTTTTCAATATAGGTGCAGGTTTCCGTTACCAACAAAATGCTATGTGGCATGGTGATTATACTATGAAAACAAGTCATGATACTACAACTTATAAAATTGCTGATACAGCAAGAACAAATATGTTGTGTTGGGCAGTTGATATATATTATGATGCACCTATTAATAAAGAAAAAGGTACTGCTATTACTTTTTATGCAGCTTATTCACACTATGGTTTCGGTCAGAATTATATCAGAAACAACAATCCTTTAAATGTTACTAATAATACTATTGCTAATAATACCGGTAATTACAATGCTGACTTAGCTTCTTACAACGGTACAGGCAATCAATTTCCAATGATAGGAACAGGTAATATTATTTTTGGACAAGCAGGTTACTTATTACCTAAATTTAAAAACAATACTCAATTCGAGCCTTATGTACAATTTATGTATGCTAAATATGATGCATTAGCCGATCCTTCTATTCTTTGGGATTTAGGTATTAATTATTATATAAAAGGTCATAACTCAAGATTATCTTTAGATTATCAAAACCGTCCTGTATTTAATATTAGCTCTGCAGATTACCAATTACATTCTGTAGCTAGATTAGGATGTATTGGGTTACAATATCAGATCGCTTTCTAATTTTTTGATTGATTTAACATTAAAAGGGCAAGTGCTTAGCATTTGCCCTTTTTTTATGTTTAAAAATTGGGCATTCTTTCAAATAATATTGATACCTGTCAAAATAATATTAATGCCTTCGGCTCTGAAAACGACAACTCTTACTATCGACACGACCACTTTTCAATAAAAATAAGCAATAGCAAGGGTTTCAGAAATCGAAGTGATATTTATGCTCTCAATAAATGGATATTAATTTACACTCAAAAAGCATAAATTATACTCCTTTTTTCAAATATTCCTAACTTCAAATTCCAAACTATAGGTACTATTAAATATATTACCTACTTTTGCATCCAAATTAAGTTCATCATTATGAAAACATCAATACATAAAATAATTATTACAGTAGTATTATTCATTACACTACCTTTTATTTCGCTTTCGCGAGATGTGACTCCAATAAATACAGGCTGGGAGTTTGTAAAATCAATCACTACTATTGATACTATTACAAGTGTTTCGGGTTGGCAACAAGTAACTATTCCTCACACCTGGAACAATATGGATGCGCAGTCGGGTAATGGTTTTTATGCCGGCACTGCATGGTATCGCCGCAAACTTGACATAGGTGCTGATAGTATTAATAAAAGATTTTATCTTAAGTTCGAAGGTGTAGGTCAGGTGGCTGATATTTATATTAATGGCAAACTTGCAGGCAATCACAAAGGCTCTTACAGTGCTTTTTGTTTTGATATTACCCGTTTGGTTAAACATAAAGGCGACAACTGGCTTTATGTAAGAGTTAACAATGAAACGAATCCTGCCCTGTTGCCGGTTGAGAACTTCCTCTTTACTACGTTTGGAGGTATCTATCGCCCTGTTTCTTTCATCACCACCGAAGATGTTCATATTACTTTGTTGGATAATGGTGCTTCAGGGGTTTATATCCGTCAAAAGGATGTTTCGGCAGAGGCTGCTACTATTAATATCTCAACAAAGATTGAAAACAATACACATTTTACAAAAGATCTTCAATTAAGGACTACAATTATTGATGCTAAAGGAAATAAAGTTAGCGAAACTACTATGCCTTATAGTGTAAATCCTGCTGGGATACGTTCTTATTATAACGAACATAAGCTCACGAAACCTCATCTATGGAATGCAAAAGAGGATCCTTATTTATATAATGTAAATGTAAGTTTAATTTATGATGGCAAAGTTATTGATGAATTAAATCAACCGTTAGGTGTAAGGAGTTTTAGTATTGATAAGCAAAAAGGTTTTATTTTGAATGGCAAACCATATCGTTTGTATGGAGTTAGCCGTCATCAGGAGCGTGAAAACTATGGAAATGCTTTAACCAATGAGCAACATCTGGAAGATATGAAACTCATAATGGAAGTAGGTGCTACTTCCATACGTTTTGCACATTATCAGCAAGCAGATTACATGTATCATCTATGTGATTCATTAGGGATTATATGTTGGGCAGAGATTCCTTTTGTTGGTAAGTGGACAGGACAGGAAACGGAGAATGCCAAGCAACAATTGGTTGAATTAATCAGACAAAACTTCAATCATCCTTCTATTTATGTATGGGGATTGCATAATGAAGTAGGTGTTCCCGAAGGACTTTTCTCTGGTCAGCTTACTGTTATCTTAAATGATGTAGCCAAAACAGAAGACCCTGATCGTTATACGGTATCAGTTACTAATCAATGGTGGATTAAGGATCATCCTGTGCATTATCATGCCGACTTGCAGGCTTGCAATCAATATGATGGATGGTATGGTGGTAAAGTTTATGGTTTAGATAAGTTTATTAACAACTGGTATAAATCTACTCCTGATATTCCTATTGCTATTTCGGAGTATGGTGCCGAAGGTAATCCTGTTCATCAAACTGCTGACACAACTCCACCCAAGCCATTAGGTCCTTTCTTCCCTGAAACTTATCAAACCTTTTATCATGAAAGAACATGGGCAATTATAGATAAACATCCCGAAGTGTGGGCAACATATATCTGGAATATGTTTGATTTTGTATGTCCTTTGTGGGATAGAGGTAGCATGAAAGGTCGTAATCAGAAAGGGTTGATTACTTATGACAGAAAACTTAAGAAAGATTGTTTCTATTGGTATAAAGCTAACTGGAGCAAAGAACCTGTGTTATATATTACAGGTCGTCGTTTTAATGAACGAGATAGTTTAAATGATAATTTTACTGTCTATTGTAATTTTGATAAGCCAACTTTTGAAATTAATGGTAAGAAGATGCCGGAAGTTAATGCAGGACTTACACCTGTGCATTATGTGTGGGCTAATATTAAGCTCCGCAAAGGAAAGAATAAGATTAAAACCTATGCTAAGCTTAATGGAAAAATGATTTCAGATAGTTATGAAATTGTAGTGAAGTAATTATTTGTTGGCATAGCTTAAAAGATTTTTAGCTTATAGATATAACTCAATAAACAATCAATATTATTATCCACCACATCCTTTGTTGGTCCTATTACGGATTAAAAATACAATTATAGCCAAAAGTGTTTTTGGAATCTATTCTAGAAATCTATTATATGATATGGCTTTTGTGAAATATAACTTTAATGAAGATAAATTTAGGTTTTATGATATAATTCTTATTTATTTTATTTTTAATATGTTCTTTATCATTAATATATGAAATATTTATGTTTTTACACTGTAAGCTTACATTAGTACAAGGAAGGCTTACATCAGTACACTGTAAGCTTACATCAGCACAATGAAGGCTTACGTTAGCAAATTGAGGTTTTATTTCGCTTAAAAAAGGAAAAGGAAAAGAGAATTTCAGACTACTACCACCCTTTTTATAATACACAAACTTTGTATCATTCGAGCCTCAACCAGCAAAATGAAAATTATTTTTTATCATTTCATAAAATATGTAGAAAAGAATTATCATAATTTTATTATATCTTTTGACAAATACTTTATTTGCCTATGTAAAACTATGGTTTAAAAGTTTGTAAAAGTATAATCCATCGGTTCAGCTCCATCTTTCTTCGCTATAAGCAAAAGAAGAACTTATAAAAAAAAGACCTTGATAATTAAATCAGGGTCTTTTTTTAAAATTAATACAAATAACAGTTTAATCAACCAAACCAGTTATTGTCATTACAATCTTAGGATTATCCGGATCGTTGGTAATAATAGTTATTGTTTCGTGTATGCTCCCCTTTTTCTTCGAAGTATTCATAACCATATTAAAAGCACCTTCTTTGCTAAACCTTATTTTATCGGGATAGGTAACTTCAATACACTCGCAACTCGATTCTACTTTGCGAATTACAAGCTCAGTCTTGCCACGATTAGAGATTGAAAAAGTTTGCTTAACAGCTGTACCACTCTTAACTAATGGGAAATTATAATTAGTGTTTCCAAGATATGCCTTTGGTGAATACTTACGTTTGTCAGGTTTTATTTTAGAGAAGTCTTCGATAATCTCAACCTTAACATTTAACTTTTTAAGAGTATCTAAACCATCATTTGTCTGAAGGAAAATGGTATCAACAACAGTTCCGTAATCATGTCTTAAAGCTGCATCATACTTTACCACTACATAACCCTCTTTAGCAGGTTGCAGTTCAGCAGGCGAACACTCTAAAGTTATATATTCAGGATTCAGATACGAAGGCTCCATTGTTATTGGTTTCTTTGAGTTATTTACAACATACAAAGTATCTATTTTCTTTTTTGTGTTAAGTATTTGCCCCATGTCTAAAACTCTAGCTGAGAAACTTAGCTTACCAATAGTATTAGTAAACATATCAGCATGCGTTCTTTTGCGTGGAACAATTTCACCATTAAAAGAAAGAGCAATCTCATTATTTGCCCTCTCATTAGTTGTGACAATAACCTTTTCTTTAATAACACCTACCTGCTTAACATTGTAAGTAATGATAAGTGCTCCACCTTTACCGGGTAATATACCCTTAGCTTTATTCCAATTAGAGACACTACAATTGTTACTCGTTTTAACATCAATAATTTTAATCTCTTCATTGCCTTTGTTTGTATAAACAAAACTAACCGTAGCAGGAAGCTTATTGTCTTCAATTTTACCTAGATTAGAGCTATTGTTAGTGAATTTTAAATTACTTTGTTGAGCTGATATATTTAAACTAATAAAGCATACAGCAATTATAAAGAGGAATATTCTCTTAGTCATGTTATTTAATATTGTTTATGATTTGATATTTAAATTAGAACGCCATTTTCTGCACTCTTAAACCTTCAATAGCACG
>Ga0316231_1002920_pt1 | contig 15658 bp, 14 predicted proteins | sample TBH18027metaG_FD_206002 | JGI IMG/M metagenome (GOLD analysis project Ga0316231, IMG submission 206002) | Freshwater microbial communities from Trout Bog Lake, Wisconsin, USA - TBH18027 | ecosystem: Environmental > Aquatic > Freshwater > Lake > Hypolimnion/Profundal zone | place: USA: Wisconsin...
CCTTGACCAGGGCGATGTGGGTCTGGCCGGTGATGCCGTCCCGGAAGGCGATGGAGCGGAACAGCCCGGCCCGCAGCGGCATGGCGGATTCGCCGATCCGGGTGACCATCTGCTCGGTCCGGATCCGATAGGCGATGAGATCCTTGACCGCGACGATCTTCAAGTCATGCTCGCGGGCGAAGCTTTCCAGATCGGGCATGCGCGCCATCTGGCCGTCTTCCCGCATGATCTCGCAGATCACTCCGGCGGGCGAACATCCGGCCAGCCGTGCCAGGTCCACCGAACCCTCGGTCTGCCCGGTCCGGCTCAGCACGCCGCCTTCCCGGGCGATCAGCGGGAAGACGTGGCCCGGGTGCACCAGGTCCTCGGGCCGGGCCTGCTCGGCGATGGCCGCGCGGATGGTCCGGCTCCGGTCGTAGGCGGAGATCCCGGTGGTGACGCCCTCCCGGGCTTCGATGGAAATGGTGAAGGCCGTGCCCAGGGGCGAGGAGTTCTCCCGCACCATGGGCGAGAGCTGCAGGCTCTCGGCCTTGGCCTGGGTCAGGGTGAGGCAGATCAGGCCGCGCCCGTAGCGCGCCATGAAATTGATCGCCTCGGGGGTGACGTGGTCGGCCGCCAGGGTGAGGTCGCCCTCGTTCTCCCGGTCCTCGTCGTCCACCAGGATGACCATCCTGCCCTGGCGGAGGTCCTCGATGGCTGCTTCGATGTTGGCTAACGGCATGGCGGCCTCGCTTGGCGATGACAGGGCAGCATCCCGCGGCAAGCGCGGAATGCTGCCCTGGGCTTTGCTACGGGTTTCAGACCTTCAGGGGCGCGATCGGCGGGATGACCAGCATCTTATCAATGGCGTCCGGGTTAATCTTGAACTTCTTATTGTAGATCTTGGGATCCGTTTTGTCAGGGGTTTCCGTCGACCTCCAGGTGTAGGTGCAGGTCTTGCAGATGTACATTTCCCAGACATTGCCGACCGGGGATTTAACCAGGAGTTCGACCTTATCGGTATCGCAACGCGGACAGATCATAGGGGTATCCTTTCAGGGTTCGGTTTCGGGGATGGGGCTTGAGCTAGTTCCGGGCCTGCTTCACCAGCTTGGCGATGATCTCTTCCCACTTGGCGGTGCCAGCGGGAGGGGTCAGCAGCTCGGTCTCGCGGCTGACGATCTCGGGGGCCTTGGGCGTGGTCGCGTCAATGATCAGCTTGTTGTGCATGCCTGGCGGGTTGGAAGAAGGATCAAGCGGCATGCCAGGGCAATTCTTGATGATGGTCACGTCCTTGTCAGGGTCGACCCGGGTGGTCATGGCCCACATGACCTGCTCGAGGTTGAAGGGATCGACGAATTCGTCGACGATGATGATGATCTTGTTGTAGGACATGCCGTGGGGCGTCGTGAGCAGGCGCATGGCGACGGCCTTGCCGAACCCGCCGAAGCGCACCTTGGTGGAGACGATGACGCCGATACCGTGGGTGTACATGGCGTTCACCGCCTGCACTTCGGGGAAGGTGTCCTTGAGCATCTTGTATAGCGGCACCGAGGTGTTCAGGGCCATGAGGTAGTCGATCTCGGACCAGGGAATGCCCAGGTAGAGGTTCTCGAAAATCGGGTTGTCCCGGTAGGAGATGGAGGTGATCTGGACCACGGCCTGGAGCCTGGCGCCAGAGTAGGAACCGGGGAATTCCCCGAAGGGGCCTTCGCATTCCCGGACCCGGGGCTCAATGTAGCCTTCGATGCAGATCTCGCAGCCGGCCGGGACGTCCAGGTCCAGGGTGGGGGCCTTGGTGATCTGCATCGGCACGCCGTTGTTCAGGGCGCCCACATAGTCGTACTCGTTCTGGTCGTAGCGGATGGGAGTGGAGGCCATGAAGGTGGTGATGGGGTCGCAGCCCAGGCAGATGGCGATCGGCACCTTCTCATTCAGGGCCTCGGCCTTGGCTAGCTGGTTGCCGATGTCATGGAACGGCAGGGCCTGGATGCCCAGCTTGTCCTTGCCCTTGATCTGCATGCGGTAAGTACCGAGGTTGTGTTTGCCGTAACTCTTGGGGTCTTCCGGGTCGGCGGAGACGATGCAGGCCTTGGACAGGAAGCAGCCGGAATCGTAGGTGTTGATCCGATAGAGCGAGATGATGTCGAAGATATTGATGTCCTTGGTGACGATGTTCTTCTTGAACGGGGCGTCGAGCACCCGCGTCGGGGGCACCGGATACATGTCCCAGCGCCGGGACAGCTCCAGGAACTGCTCCTTGGTGGGCGTGTCCTTGTCCATGCCCATCATCAGGGCGTGGTTGGCCCAGGAGCCATGGACGTTGGTGACCACGGGATTCTTGTAGCCGCGGACTTTCTCGAACAGGACGGCCGGACCGTTCTTCAGGTTCGCCGAAGCCCGGCCGGCGGCGCCGATCTCTTCGGGGTCGACTTCGTCCTTGATCCGCACCAGCTGCCCTTCGGCCTCCAGGACGGCGAGGAATTCCCGCAGATCCATGTACGCCTGGGGCACTTTGATCGTGTCCGGAGTGTTCGGTATGACATTGGTTCCTGCTGCAGTCATTGGGAAGGTCTCCTTGGGAAAGAGCTTGTTGGAGGACGTTTGCGCGCGCCCCCGGGCGACCAGGAAAAGGCGCCAGGGAAGCCTCTGGATCATGGTGTTCATGGATGCATCCTCACTATTGGCCCTGCCGTCCGGGGGGTCCAATACTTATCAGGTGACCCAATGATCGTTAATACCTATCAGTCCAGATGATGCTCAAGGAATTCATGGATGAACCTCAGCAGCAGCGGCGACCGGTTGTCCTTGCGCCAGACCGCGCTGACCTCCACGGATGGCACCGGGTCCACCAGAGGGCGGTAGATGACCCCTTTCAGCTGAATATGGGTGAATGACTCTGGAACCAGGGAGATGCCCAGCCCCGCGCCCACCAGCACCAGTCCGGTCTGGATCATGCGGACGCATTGGGTCCGAGCCGGCTTGAGTTCCTGGGCGCGATAGGCAGCCATGACTGTTTCATAGTACCCGCGCCTGGCATGGCGGGCGGGCAGGATCGTGGTTTCCGGCGCCAGCATATCAAGACCTACCTTCTCCAGCCGGGAGAAGGCGGGCAAGTCCGGCACTGCGGCGATTAGCTGTTCAATACCTATAACCATCACGTTGAATTCTTCATCCAGGATTTCAGAAATGGTGAAGCCCAGGTCCAGTTGGCCCACATGCAAGGCCTCGATCTGGTCACCGGGTCCCATTTCCCTCAACTCGATATCTGCCGATGGAATCTTCTCCTTGATGAACTGCAGGGCCAACGGCAGCACCGACATCGCAGCCGTGCTGATGAAGCCGATGGTGAGAGTGCCGGCCTCACCCCGGCCGATGCTCCGGGCGTCCTGGATGGCTTTCAGGGAGTTGTCCACCACGACCTTGGCACGCTCGTAGAAGATCCGGCCCGCGGGGGTGAGGGTGACCTTCCGGTTGTTCCGCTCGAAGAGGGACACCCCGATCTCTTCCTCCAACTGATGGATCTGCTGACTTAAAGCAGGTTGTGCGACGTGGACCAATTCGGCGGCCCGGCGGAAATGGAGTTCCTCCGCCGTGGCGAGGAAGTATTTCAGCTGGCGAAGTTCCATGGCCCCACCTCTGGAATGACGGATTGCGCGGTTGCCGTGCCAGGAGGCCAGCCACCCCAGGCTCTCCCGAGCCACTTCGATAAGAACCAGATAGCCAAGCTTAGGCATATCCCCCGGATCGGCAGGCCGACAAGGCTGATCGATAGGGAAAATGTATCAATGAAGGTGCAAATAGATATTGGACGGTTCTTGGCCTGAGCGTGCAAGATCATTATTACATATGCAAATCCGGGAAGGGCAGGAGCCATCGTCACCCGGTTCCGCACGCCCTGGCAGGCCCGGTTCGTTTGAGTTCGTTCATGGATGCAGAACATGATGATCTCTCCGAACCACCCGCAACGCTGAGTCGATCCGTCCTCCCTGCCCGAGCTGGCGCCCCCTGAGCTTCTCGCCCAGGGGCACTCCCGGCGGAGGCTCCAGCCAACCCCAGCTTTCCAACCCAAGGAGTTCCCAGTGGCAAACGAAGCCGTCCAGGTTCTCCCACCGCAGGCGCTGCCTGCGGTGGCGCCTCCAACTTTCTTTACCCGGCACAAAAGGGAAATCGGCGCGTTGCTCGGCATCGCCGTCTGTTTGTTCGTTTGGTTCGTCCTGCCGGCCCAGGCCGGGCTGAGCCCCCAGGGCCGGCACTGTCTCGCCCTCAGCCTGCTGGCGGTGGTCTGGTGGGCCATGGGCGTGGTCCATCCCGGCTTCAGCGCGCTGTTCCTGCTGCTGGCCTGGGTGCTCACCAAGACCGCCGAACCGGCGGTGGTGTTCAGGCTCTGGACCACCCCGCTGATCTACATCGTCGTGGGCGGCTACATGATCGCCACCGCCGTGGAGAACTCAGGCCTGGGCAAGCGCATCGCCTACCACTTCATCCTCAGGTTCGTGAACAGCTTCACCAGCATCGTCGCCGCCGGCTACGTGCTCGGCTTCATCCTGAGCATCATGATCCCGCACCCATGGCCGCGCTCCTTCATGATCATGGCGGTCATGGGCATCATCATCAAAGCCACCAAGCTTCCGCCCAAATATGCCGCCTCCATCGGCCTGTCGGTGTTCGCCAGTTCGGTCCCGGTCTCCATGATCCTGCTCACCGGCGACAGCATGATCAACACGGTCGCCCTCAATTTCGCCGGCTTCGAAGCCAGTTGGCTGAAGTGGGTGCTCTACATGGGCGTACCCGGCATCATCGCCAGCGTGCTGACCTTCCTGATGCAGATAACCGTATTCAAGGCGCCCAAGGATTTCAAGATCGAGAAGGACGAGATCCGCGAGCAGCTCAAAAGCCTGGGCGGCTTCTCCCGGTCGGAGAAGGCGGTCATGACCTGGGTCGGCATCGCCATCGTCCTGTGGGCGACCGATTCCCTGCACCACATCCATCCCGGCTGGATCGCCCTGGGCACCGGCATCATGCTTTCCATGCCGTTCGTGGGTGATGTGCTCAAGGCTCCGGACTGGGGCAAGTTCGGCCTGGGGACCCTCTTCTTCGTCACCGCCGCCCTGGGCATCGGCCAGGTGGGCGCGGTCACCGGCATGAACAAGTGGCTGGCCAGCGTCCTGCTGCCTTCTTCCGTGCCCCACAACATCTATCTGCTGGCCCTCCTGGTCACCGTGTTCGCCATGGCGATCCACATGTGCCTGGGCAGCGCCCTGGCCTGCATGGGGATCGTCACCCCAACCATCATTGCCTTCACCGCCGCCTCGGGCCTCAATCCCCTGGTGCCCGCCCTGATGGTCTACACCGCTGTCGCCATGCACTTCGTACTGCCTTTCCACCATATGAACGTCCTGGTGGGCGCCGGGGATTCTGGCGGCCGCTATACCGATACGGACGTCATGAAGTTCGGCATTCCGCTCACGCTCATCGTGCTGTTCGTCACGGTGTTCGTGGAGATCACCTGGTGGAAGATCATCGGTTTGATTCACTAGGCCAATCATCTGCCCGGGGCCCGCGGCCCCGGGCAGATTCCCTGGGAGTGCCGTACCTATGCAAGATCTTGGAACCAAGCGGCTCGTAGTCGGCATCAGCGGCGCCAGCGGCGCCACCATCGGCATCGAACTGCTGAAGGCCATGCAGGCCATGCCCGGATGGGAAACCCACCTCGTCGTGAGCGAAGGCGCCCGTCGCACCATCGCCCATGAGACCCAATACACAATGGCCGAGGTGGAAGCCTTGGCCACTCGCCACCACCCCATCGCGGACGTAGGCGCCCTGGTGGCCAGCGGCACATTCAGGACCGCCGGCATGGTGGTGGTGCCCTGCAGCATGAAGACCGTGGCCGGCGTGGCGTCGGGCTATTCCGACAATCTGCTGCTGCGCGCGGCCGACGTGACGATCAAGGAAAGGCGCAAACTGGTGCTGGTGGCCAGGGAATCTCCGCTCAGCCCGATCCACCTGCGCAACCTGCAGACGGTTTCGGACCTGGGCGCGATCATCCTGCCGCCGGTGCTCACCTTCTACAACCACCCGGCCAGCATCGAGGACATGGTCCGGCACATCGTCGGCAAGGTGCTGGATGTGTTCGGCCTCGAACTGCCCCAGTTCCAGCGCTGGGGCCAGGCCGTTTGCCAGGAGACGACCCCATGACTCCATCCGCTCTGACCGCCACCCGCGTGCATGATCTGCGTTCCGCCCTGGCCCTGCTCGAAGAGCATCCGGGCCAGCTGGTCGAGACCAGCGTGGAGGTGGACCCCAACGCCGAGCTCTCCGGCGTCTACCGCTACGTGGGCGCCGGCGGCACCGTCATGCGCCCGACCAAGATGGGCCCGGCCATGCTGTTCAACAAGATCAAGGGCTATCCCGGCGCCCGGGTCGCCATCGGCATCCTGGCCGACCGCAAGCGGGTCGCCCTGCTGCTGGGCACCACCGTGGACCGGCTGGGCTTCCACCTGTGCGAAGCGCTCAACCACCCGATCCCGCCGGTCATGGTGCCCACCGCGCCCTGCCAGGAGATCGTCCACCTGGCCAGCGAGCCCGGGTTCGACATCCGCACGCTGATCCCGGCCCCCACCAACACCCCCGAAGATTCCGGCCCGTTCATCACCATGGGGCTCTGCTACGGCAAGGACCCGGAGAACGGCCAGGAGGACGTGACCATCCACCGCCTGTGCGTGCAGGGCCCGGACACCATCTCGATGATGTTCGTGCCGGGGCGGCACCTGGACGCCTTCCGGATCAAGGCGGAGAAGGCCGGCAAGGCCCAGCCGATCTCCATCAGCATCGGCCTGGACCCGGCGATCTACGTGGCCGCCTGCTTCGAGGCGCCCTCCACCCCGCTCGGCTTCAACGAGCTGGGCATCGCCGGCGCGCTGCGCAACACCCCGGTGGAACTGGTCAAGTGCCTCACCGTGGACGCCAAGGCCCTGGCCAGCGCCGAGATCGTCATCGAAGGCGAGCTGCTGCCGGAGGTCCGGGTGGTGGAGGACCAGAACAGCCACACCGGCAAGGCCATGCCCGAATTCCCCGGCTACAACGGCCCGGCCCACCAGTCCCTGCCGCTGATCAAGGTCAAGGCGGTCACCTATCGCAAGAACCCGATCATGCAGACGGTCATCGGCCCCAGCGAGGAGCACGTCAACCTGGCCGGCATCCCCACCGAAGCCAGCATCATCACCATGGTCGGCAAGGCCCTGCCGGGCTTCCTGCAGAACGTCTACGCCCACCCCGCCGGCGGCGGCAAGTACCTCGCCGTGCTCCAGGTGAAGAAGGCCGTGCCGTTCGACGAAGGCCGCCAGCGCCAGGCCGCCCTGCTGGCCTTCTCGGCCTTCTCCGAACTCAAGCACGTGATCCTGGTGGACGAGGACGTGGACCCGTTCGACAGCAATGACGTCATGTGGGCCATGACCACCCGGTTCCAGGCCGACGTCGACGTCGTGCCGATCCCCGGCGTGCGCTGCCACCCGCTCGACCCGTCCCAGTCGCCCGAGATGAGCTACTCCATCCGCGGCAAGGGCATCACCTGCAAGGCGATCTTCGACTGCACCGTGCCGTTCGAACTGAAGGCCAAGTTCCAGCGCGCCCAGTTCAAGGAAGTCGACTACGAGCGTTTCCTCAAAGGCTGAGCGTCAACCTTCGAATAACCCCTCACCCCATTAGGAGCAAACATGATCGGCCCCTTCGTCAACGGAGCCTCGGTAGTGGTAGGCAGCATCTCGGGAGCCTTCCTGGGCGACAAGATCAGTGAGAACCTGCGCACCAAGATGCCCTTGGTGTTCGGCCTGGCCTCCATGGGCCTGGGCATCGCCATGGTGGTCAAGGTCAAGTACCTGCCGGCGGTGATCCTTGCCCTGCTGCTGGGCACCCTGATCGGCGAGCTGATGCACCTGGAAACCTGGGTGCAGAAAGTGGCCGCCAAGACCAAGGGCTTCATCGAGTCGTTCGCCAAGCCCCCCGAAGGCCTCACCCAGGAGCAGTTCCTGGAGAAGTTCGTGGCCATCCTGGTGCTGTTCTGCGCCAGCGGCACCGGCATCTTCGGGGCCATGAACGAAGGAATGACCGGCGACTACTCCCTGCTGATCGTCAAGTCGTTCCTGGACCTGTTCACCGCGGCCATCTTCGCCACGGCGCTGGGCTACACGGTGGCCACCCTGGCGATCCCGCAGTTCGCCATCCAGGCGTCCCTGTTCTTCCTGGCCATCAAGATCCTGCCCCTGACCACCCCGGCCATGATCGCCGACTTCTCCGCCTGCGGCGGCCTGATCATGGTCGCCACCGGCCTGCGCATCGCCGGCATCAAGCCGTTCGCGGTGGCCAACATGCTGCCCGCGCTGTTCATCGCCATGCCGATCTCGGCCCTGTGGGTGCACTACTTCGTCCATTAAAGGACGCCCTGAACCACGGCGGGGTGCCCAGCGGCATCCCGCCGGTTTTATGCCATCATCTTCGAGGGAGATCCACATGACCACACCCAAGCGCCTGGTGGTGGGCATCAGCGGCGCCAGCGGCGCCATCCTGGGCATCGAGCTGCTCCAGGCCATGCGCCATTACCCCGATTGGGAGACCCATCTGGTGGTGAGCAACGGCGGCCGGCGCACCATCGCCCATGAGACCACCTGGAACATGAAGGACGTGGCCGCCCTGGCCACCCAGTTCCACCCCATCGAGGACGTGGGCGCCCTGATCGCCAGCGGCACCTTCAAGACCTGCGGCATGGTGGTGGCGCCCTGCAGCATGAAGACCGTGGCCGGGATCGCCTCCGGCTATTCCGACAACCTGCTGCTGCGGGCCGCCGACGTGGTGCTCAAGGAGCGGCGCCGGCTGGTCCTGATGGCCCGGGAATCGCCGCTGAGCCCGATCCACCTGCGCAACCTGCAGGCGGTCGCCGACCTGGGCGTGGTGATCATGCCCCCGGTGCTCACCTTCTACAACCGCCCGGCCAGCATCGAGGACATGACCCGGCACATGGTCGGCAAGGTCCTGGACGTGTTCGACCTGGAATTGCCCAACTTCAAGCGCTGGGGAGACTAGCCTAGTCTTTTTTGCGGATGCCGGTGTGGGAGGTGAACTCGTCCTCCACCTGCTCCACGTTCGGCGCGTTGTAGAACACCATGTTGCGCAGGTGCTCGAAGCTTTCCAGGCCGAGGATCTTGGTGAACAGGAAGGCCATGCCGTCGGCCAGGTGCACCACCACCGTGCCCAGCACCTGGATCTCCACTTCGCCTTCCAGCAGGACGATGGTGAGTTCGCATTCGGTCCCCACCGGCAGCCGCTCGTGGGTCAGGATGGACATGCCCTTCATGCTGAGCGAATGGGCCTGGGCCGCCGACAGGGAGACGTTCCCCGCCTTGACCAGCGTGCGTGCCGCCACCAGGACTCTGGTGAATTCCCTTTGGTTGGAGTGCTCGGAGGTCATGGAAGGTGCCCTTATCGCGCGGATGGCGGTGACCGGATGTTGGCTGAACCCCAATTTACCATCCAATCCATGGGGCGCGGCCTGAAACCGTCCGGCTGCTTTAGGGTTCCGGCAGGCTGAAGAAGAAGCTGGCCCCCTGCCCCGGCTCGCCCTGGGCCCAGACCTCTCCGCCGTGGCGGTGGATGATCCGCTGGACGATGGCCAGGCCGATGCCGGTGCCTTCGTAGTCGCTGCTCGCGTGCAGCCGCTGAAAGGCCTGGAACAGCTTCCCGGCGTAGGCCATCTCGAAGCCCGCGCCGTTGTCCCGGATGAAGATGGAGCGCGCTCCCGGAGCGCCGGCCGCCTCCCCCACCTCGATGCGGGCATCCTGGCGCCTGGCCGTGAACTTCCAGGCGTTGCCCAGCAGGTTCTCCAGCACCACCAGCAGCAGCCGGCGGTCGGCGCGGACCGCCAGGTCCGGCTGGACCGAAACCTGGACCCGGCGCTCCGGATCGGCCCGGGCCAGTCCGTGCAGTACCTTCCGGCAAAGCCCGGACAGGTCGACCTGCGCCAGCTCCAGTTCGCTGCGGGTGATCCGGGACAGCTTCAGCAGATCGTCGATCAGCTGCCCCATGCGCTGGGCGCCCAGGCGGATGCGCGAAAGGTAGTGCTGGCCGGTGCTGTCCAGCCGGTCCCGGTAGTCCGACAAGAGGGCCCCGCTGAACCCGTCGATGCCGCGCAGGGGGCCGCGCAGATCATGGGACACGGAATAGCAGAAGGCCTCCAGCTCCTTGTTGGTGGCCTCCAGCTGGGCCGTGCGTTCCTGCACCCGCAGCTCCAGTTCCTCGTTCATCCGCATGACCGTGGCCTCGGCCTCCTTGCGCTCGGTGATGTCCTTGATCGTGCCGAACATGGAGAGGAGGTTGCCGTCGCCGTCGAACTGGACCTCGCCGAAGCCGTTGACCCACCGGGGCTGCCCGTCGTTGTGCCGGACGATCCGGTAGTCCATGGAAAAAGGCTCCCGGTTGCCGATGACCCGTTCCCTCAGGTAGCGGTCCATCCGCTCCCGGTCGTCGGGATGAACCAGGTCCAGCCAGCCTTCCACGCTGCGGCAGTAGTCCGGGCCGATGCCGAAGATGCTGTCCAGCACCGCCGAGGATTCCCACCGGCCCCGCCGGAAATCGGTCTTGTAGGAGCCCACGCGCGCCGCACGCTGGGCCTCCTTGAAGAAGTATTCGCTCTCCTTCAGCGCGTTCTCGGCCCGCTTGCGCTCGGTGATGTCCTGCAAGGCTCCCACCAGCCTGACCACCCTGGACTGTTCCTGGACCGGCCGGCTGTTGACCCGGACCCAGATCCGGCGCCCCTTGGCGGTGATCAGTTCCAGTTCCAGGTCGAAACCGGTGGCGGATCGCCAGGACTGCTCCACCGCCGCGCTGATGACCGGGATCGATTCCGGGGCATAGAAGCTGATGGCGCTGGGGAGCGTGGGACGGTACTCGGCCGGGCTGGTGTCGTGGATCCGGTAGGTCTCGTCGGTCCAGTAGAGGGCGCCGGACGCCAGGTCGATCTCCCAGCCGCCCACCTGGGCCATGGCCTGGGATTCCTTGAGCAGCCTGGTCAGGCGCTGGACTTCCAGTTGGGCCTGACGCCTGGAGGGCGCCTGCTCGCCTGGAGTGCGCGGGCGATTCCGCATGGGTTGGATCTCCGACTTCAGGAGATGATAACTTCAACAGGCTATTGCAACCACTTGGCGATCACCGACGGCAGCAGCACGAAATCCACCGGCTTGGTGACGAAATCGTCCATGCCCGCCCGGAGGCAGTGGTCCCGGTCGCCTTCGAACGCCCCGGCGGTGAGCGCCACGATGGGCAGCCGCGGCAAGCCTTGTTCCAGCTCCCAGGCCCGGATCCGCTCGGTGGCCTCGAAGCCGCTCATGACCGGCATCTGGCAGTCCATCAGGACCAGGTCGGCGGGCACGCCCTGGCTGACCGCATCGATGGCCTGCAGGCCGTTCTCGACACTGTGCACCAGGTAGCCGCGCTTCTTCAGCAGGGCTTCGATGACCTTGCGGTTGGTGGGATTGTCCTCCACCAGCAGGATGCGATTGCGGGCCGAGGGCCGCGCCTGGGCCGCCTCGCCCGCCGGGCCGCGGGCCTCGGGCGCCAGCACCGGATCCTGCGCCAAAGCGCAGCTGACCCGGAACCAGAACCGGGAGCCGGTGCCCGCCCCCTCGATGCCCACGTCGCCGCCCATCAGCCGGGCCAGGCTGCGCACGATCGAAAGGCCGAGCCCGGTGCCGGCGTAGGGCCGGGTGGTGGAGCTGTCGAGCTGCAGGAAGGGCTGGAACAGCTGCCCGCGCAGCTCCTCCTTGACGCCGATGCCGGTGTCGATCACCGCGAACTCGAGCAGCGCCGAAGCGCCGCGCTCCCGTTCGCAGGCCTCGATCCGGATGCCGCCCCGGTCGGTGAACTTGATGGCGTTGTTGACGAGGTTGGCGAGCATCTGGCGCAGCCGCATCGGGTCGCCCAGATAGCCCTGCCGCTCGGGGCCCAGCCACCGGGCCTCCAGGGTCAACCCCTTCCGGCCCGCCATCTCGGCGAACAGGGAGGTGATCTCCTTGAGCAATTGCCCCGGCGTGAACATCGAAAGGGAAAGCTCCATCTTTCCGGCTTCGACCTTGGATAGGTCGAGGATGTCGTTGATGAGCGTGAGCAGGGTGTTGCCCGAGTCGAGGATGGTGCGGGTGTAGTCCTGCCGCAGTTCCGGATCCAGATCCTTGGAGAGCAGCAGTTCGGCCATGCCGAGCACGCCGTTCAGCGGGGTGCGGATCTCGTGGCTCATGGTCGCCAGGAACTGGCTCTTGGCGACGTTGGCCGAATCGGCGGCCGCCTTGGCCTGGACCAGTTCGTCCAGCTGGGCGTTCAGCGCCCGGCGCGCCTGGCTCATGTGCCGGATGTAGGTCAAGGTCGCCAGCACGCAGCCGATCACCGCCGAGCCGAGCAGCGCCAGCAGGAAGAACAGCCAGCGCTGTTCGCCGTCGAGCACCACGATGCCCGGCATGGCCACGGTCACGTGCACCGAAAGATCGTCGTCCGGGAGCCGCTGGGACGCCATCAGCACCGGCGTGAGGCCGCCGTTGAAGGTCTTCAGCTGGGGGTAGCGCGGATCGCTCCAGGGCCCGATGGCCAGGGGCTGGAAGCTGGTCCGCCGGTAGCGCGCGTCGCGCTGCTCCGGGCTCAGGCGGTCCAGACCGGCCCCGGGCAGGGCGCGGTATTCCAGTTCCTTGGCCCGGGCCAGGATCACGACCCCGAACGGATCGGTCAGGAACGAATCGGTCTGGCTGATCCAGGCGTTCAGGGCGGGCAGGTCGACCTTGCTCGCGACCACGCCGAGCACCCGCCCCTGCTCCACCACCGGAGCCGAGAAGAACAGGCCCGGGATGCCCGATCTCCGGCCCACGGCGAACTGGCGCCCGAGAGCGCCGCGCATCGCGGCGCGGAAATAGTCCCGGTCCTGGTAATCGGTGCCCTGGAAGCTGTCCGGCTTCCGGTAGTTGCTGGCGGCGATGCAGATGCCGCGCGGATTGATCACCCAGATCACGCTCAGGGCGTTCTGGTCCGCCGCTTCCCGCTCCAGCAGCTGATCCAGCTGGGCCTGGCCGGCATCCCTGGGACCCGGGAGGGCGGCTGCGGGAAAGTGCTCGAGCATCTGGTGGATCTCGCTGGCGCCGCCGATCACCGCGGGAATGCCGTGCAGCAGCGTCAGGTTGTTCGCCACCCCCGCGGAAGTCGCCTGGATCTGCCGGTTCAGCTGTTCCCGGCCCTCCGCCATGATCGCCGCGGCCCGGCGCCCGGTCCGGTGCGCCGCGATGCCCCAGGCCACGGCCAGCCAGGCCAGGACCAAGGCGCCGCCCAGCAGCATCCGCCTCGCCCCGCCAAACCAACTGTATGCATGTCCAACGGGATTGCTGCGCATGGGCCTCACTCTGTGCGGTTTTCGGCCCTTAACGATCTCACATTACCGACCTTATCGTGCCCGGATATTGCATCGACCATCACCATCAGACCGGGGGCGGCGGCGCCTCGGCGAGCAGGCCGCGGGCCAGGGCGCGCAGCCCGAATTCGAAGTCGCGCTCGAAGTGGTCCCCGGCATTCAGGAGCGCCTCCCGCAGGTAGGGCAACGGAAGGATCTCCACCGGGTCGGGAGCATGCGTTCCGGCGGCAGCGGAAGCGGCCATTGCCACCGCCCCGCGCACGGCGGCCGCGATGGCGTTCATCCCCGCCAGCGCCTGTTCCGGCGGCAACCCGGCCGTGCGCAGCACGCCCAGGAGCAGTTCCACCGGGCGCAGCGCCACCTGGGTGACTGGCCCCCGGGCCAGCACGATCGGCAGCGCGTTGCGGTGGGCCAGCATGGCGTCGCGGTAGGCGCGCGCGGCGACCAGGATGCGCGCCTCGGGCGGGTCGGCCGGATCGTCGAGGGCCAGGTCGATCTCGGCCATGACCGCCTCCACAATGGCGTCCAGCAGCGCCTCCTTGTTCGGCAGATGGTAGTAGACCGCCATCGGATCGACCCCGAGGGCCGCGCCGAGCCGGCGCATGGAGAGCGCCTTGAGCCCTTCGCGGTCCACCAGCCGCAGGGCGGTGCTGACGATGCCTTCCCGGGTCAGCGGCGTCGACGGGCCTTCCCGCCGGGTCCGGCGCGGCGGATCAGCTGGCGGCTGGGTTCGGTGCGGCATCGGTTTGAATCTACGCCGTAGATGATGCTGATGCCAGCGCAAACCCTTGACAGGTTGATTCTACGGTGTAGATTTGACCTGCCGATCCTATTCTACGATGTAGAACCAACCCTTCCTGAGCAAGGAGCCCACCCATGCGCATCACCATCCTCAACGGCGAGCCGGACCCGGGCTCGGCCTTCCACGCCTACGTGCATGCCGTGGCCGGGCACCTGGCGGCCGCGGACCACGTGGTCACCACCTTCGACCTGCGGGAACTCGAACTGAAGGGCTGCGTCGGCTGCTGGAGCTGCTGGGTGAAGACCCCGGGCGAATGCGCCAGGGCCGACGACAGTGCGCGGATCTGCCGGGCGGCCATCCAGTCCGGACTGCTGGTGCTGGCCTCCCAGGTCACCCTGGGCTTCACCGGGGTCCTGCTCAAGCGCGCGGTCGACCAGATGATCCCGCTGTTGCACCCGCACCTCATCATCCAGGGCTTTGAAACGCACCACCGCCCGCGCTACCGCCGTTATCCGGACCTCGGCCTGCTGCTGGCCCCGGGCCCCGACGCCGACGCCGAGGACCTGGAGATCACCACAGCAATGTGGACCCGCATGGCGCGTAATTTCAAGGCTCCCAAGATGTTCACCGCGGTCGCCGACCGCCCGGCCAAGGAAGTCGCCCATGCCCTCGCTCCTGTTGCTTGACGGGTCACCTCGCGGTCCGCGTTCCAACACCATGAAAATGCTCGCCCGGGTCAAGGAAGGCTGGGAACGGGGCGGCGGTGGCCCCTGCGAAACGCTCCATCTCGCCCACCCGGCCGACTTCGAGCGGGCGCTGGCCGGCTTCGGCGCGGCCGGCACGGTGCTCCTGGGCATGCCGCTCTACACGGACGCCATGCCGGCGCTGGTGCTGGCCTTCCTCCAGGCGCTCGCGCCCCGGGCCGGGGCCGGACGGCTGGCCTTCCTGGTGCAGTCCGGCTTCCCCGAGGCGCTGCACTCGCGCCCGCTGGAGCGCTACCTGGAGAAGCTCGCCCCACGCCTGGGCTGCCGCTATGCCGGCACCATCGTGCGCGGCGCCGGCGAAGCCCTGCGAGCCATGCCGGATCAAGCCAGCCGGAAACTGTGGGAACGGCTGCGCACCCTGGGCGGGCAACTCGCCCGGGAGGGCCGGTTCGCCCCGGAAGACCTGCGCGCCGTTGCCGGGATCGAGCGCTTCCCGCCCCTGGCCGCCGCCCTGCTGGGGCTGCTGTTCAGGTTGTCCGTGACCCAGTTCTACTGGAACCGCCAGTTGAAACGGAACGGCGCCTGGCCGCGCCGGTTCGCCCGGCCGTACTGAATCGTTCCCGTGCTTGATTGACCGCGGGAACGGATCAAGCCTGGCACCAGAGCCGCAGCAGGGCGTCCACCACAGGGACTGCCCCGGGCAGCGCCGCTTCCGCCACCTCGAACCGGGGGTGGTGGTGCGGAGCGGTGCTGCCCTCCGGCTGGGTGCCCAGGAAGAAGAACACCCCGGGCACCCGC
>Ga0316231_1002922_pt1 | contig 15643 bp, 9 predicted proteins | sample TBH18027metaG_FD_206002 | JGI IMG/M metagenome (GOLD analysis project Ga0316231, IMG submission 206002) | Freshwater microbial communities from Trout Bog Lake, Wisconsin, USA - TBH18027 | ecosystem: Environmental > Aquatic > Freshwater > Lake > Hypolimnion/Profundal zone | place: USA: Wisconsin...
CCATAGCAGCCCGGTCGCGCCGCCCCCTGCCGCTCCGGGCAAGTTCAAGATCGTAAATCGGGTTGCGCACCATCGCGTCGACCCACGCCGGCGCTCGCGTTCCGCGAACCCGATTTACTGATTATTTTCTCGGCGAACCTCGGCTACCTCCGCGTCCTCGGCGATAGGCACTTTCCATGTTGTTGGTATGCATTGACTAAGCGCATCCCCGGAATACAGAAAACGCTTATCGGCGAGGACGCGGAGGTAGCCGAGGTTCGCCGAGAAAAGCAAAGACCTTGTATTACCCGTATTGGGATGAGCGGGGATTAAAAAGGATCAGCTAGAAGCTGAGCACTTTGCGCATCCCCGCAAGCACCTTTTCCGTATTCGGCAGGATCGCCCGCTCCAGGATGCGGTTGAAGCCCACCGGCGTGAAGGTCGAGCCGACCCGGCCCACCGGCGCGTCCAGCCAGGGGAAGCAGGTCTCGGAGATCTGCGCGGCCACTTCGCCGCCGAAGCCGCCGAAGACCTTGTCCTCGTGCACCACCAGCGCCCGGTGGGTCTTCTGGACGCTGGCGAAGATGGTCTCGGTGTCCAGGGGGTTGAGGCTGCGCAGATCGATCACCTCCACGGCGACGCCCTCGGCCTCCAGGCGCGCGGCGGCCTCCAGGGCGAAGTGCACCGGGGTGCCGTAGGCCAGCACGGTCAGATCGCCGCCGGCCCTGCGCACCCGGGCCTTGCCGAAGGGCACCGCGAAGCCCTCGGGCACCACGGTCTTGGCCTGGGCGGAGTTGTAGAGGAACTTGGGCTCCAGGAACAGGCTGATGCCCCGGGAGCGGATGCAGGTGCGCAGCAGGCCCGCGGCGTCGTCGGCGAAGGCCGGCACCACCACCCGGATGCCGGGGATGGTGGTGAGCCAGCCCTCGATGTTCTGGCTGTGGTAGAGGCCGCCGCCGATGTAGCCACCGGAGGCCAGGCGGATGGTGACGTTGGGCACCTGCTTGCCCATCGAGCGCCAGCACTCATGGGAGATCTCGACCAGCTGCTCGGCCGCGGGCCAGAAGTAGTCGGCGAACTCGGCGCCCTCCACAACCACCCGGATCTTGTCGTCCAGGCGGCTGAAGCCGTTGGCGGTGCCGGTGATGAAGTCCTCGGCGATGGGGCCGTTGAACACCCGCCTGCGCCCGAACTCCTGCTGCATGCCCTTGGTGACGTTGAAGATGCCGCCCTTCTCCTTGTTCGCGACATCCTGGCCCCAGATGTAGGTGTCGGGGTTGGCCCGGAACTCCTCCTTGAGGGTCTGGTTGATGGCGTGCAGCAGTGTCTCCGGGCTTCCGGCCTGGTCGTGCAGCCCCTCGGGGAACTCCGGGGTGACCCAGGGCGCCGGCAGCACGTGCTCGAAGATCCGGGCCGGATCCGGATCGGCGGCGACGATGGCCTCATCGGAAGCCCGGTTGTAGATCTCCAGGTTGCCGGCCTCGGCGGCCCGCAGATCGGCCTCGGCCACGCCGTGGTCCAGGCAGTAGCGGCGGAACCTGGGCAGGGGATCCAGGGCCTTGACTGCGGCCAGTTCCTCGGGGGAGCGGTAGAGCTCGTGCTTGTCGGAATTGGAGTGGCTGCCGATGCGCACGCAGTCGGCCTGGATGATCGCCGCGCCGGCGCCCGTGCGGACGTAGGCCACGGCCTCGCGCAGGGCCCGCATCGAATCGATCGGGTCCTTGCCGTCGCACTTGAGGATCAGGAGGTTGGCGAAGCCCCGGAAGTTGTCGCAGACGAACTCGTTGGCGGTCTGGTCGGACTTGGGCACGGAGATCCCGTAGCCGTTGTCCTGGAACACGAACACCACCGGCAGCTTCTCCAGGCTGGCGCCGTTGATGGCCTCGTAGACGTAGCCTTCGGAGACGCTGGATTCGCCCTGGCTGCTGAAGACCACGGCGTCCTTGCCGTAGGTCTTGACCGCCCGGGCCAGGCCGACCGCGTGCAGGGTGTGGTTGCCCGTGCAGCTGGACACGTTGTAGATGTTGAGCTCGGGCTTGGCAAAATGGTTGGACATGTGCCGGCCGCCGCTGGCCGGGTCGCCGGCCTTGGAGATGCCGTTGAGGATGATCTCCAGGGGCGTGAGCCCGCCGGCCAGGCAGGTCAGCAGGTCCCGGTAGTAGGGGAACAGATGGTCCTTGCCGGCCCGGAAGGTCAACCCCAGGGCCAGCTGGATGCCGTCGTGGCCGGCGCAGGGGGCATGGTAGGACCAGCCGATGGCCTGCTTGAGGTAGTTGGGGGCCTTCTCGTCCAGGACCCGGGCCATGTGCATGGTGCGGTACCAGCCGGCCAGAGTCGCCACATCCGGCCCCGGGTCGGCCACCTGGGTGGCCACGTCCGGCGCGGCGTTCTGGGGCTTGGAGTTCATGTGGATCATGGCCGGTCCTCTCGGTTCGACCGGCCCGGTCGGGCTGGCCGGTGATGGGACTGCTTGGACTTCAATAGCTGATCACCCGGATCGCCGCATCCACCTCGTCCTGCAGGAGGGTCTCGATGTAGCGGAGGGTGCCGGTGCCCGAACTCGGGCACGAGCCGCAGGCGCCGTGGTAGCTGATCTGGAGGGTGTTGTCCTCGAAGGAGATGACCTCCAGGCCGCCGCCGTCGCCGGCCAGGCCCGGGCGGATCCGCTCGTCCAGCAGTTGGTTGATGCGCTCGAGCTTGGCGTCCTCGCCCAGGCTGGCGCCGGCGGCCGGGGCGTTGCCGTCCACGGCCTCCATCTCGAGATCCTCGATGGCCTCGCAGATGGGGTCGATCAGGCCGCTCCATTCGTCCGCGGCCTCCTTGTTCACGGTGACGAACCGGTCCATGTAGAAGACCGAAGTGATGTGGCCGAGCGCGAACAATTTGGAAGCCAGAGGGTCGCCCACGGCCATGGCGAAGTCCCGGAAGGAGCGGGTCCCGGAACGGAGGATGGGGCGCTGCACGATGAATTTCAGCGCATCGGGATTGGGAGTGGGTTCGATGTTGACGACCTTGGGCATGCACGACCTCGCACCAGACTTGAATAGTTTACTAGAAATGTCGGGTTTCTCCAGACCAAACTCTTCCCGCCCCGCTTCGGCCAGAATGGAGCGGGAGCCAAGCCATGGAAGATGCCCAACGTATCGCCTGCGTCGCCGCCGCCAAGGCCGGCGGGGCGGTGCTCCGGACGTATTTCCGCAAGCTCGCGCCGGGGATGGTCGCGGAAAAGTCCAAGAACGACCTGGTCACCGAGGCGGACCGGGCCAGCGAGGCGGTGATCCAGGCCGAGCTGGCCGCCCGGTTCCCCGAGTATGCCTTCCTGGGCGAGGAATCCGGCGCCCGCGGCGTGGGCGCCCTCGGCTGGATCGTCGACCCGCTCGACGGCACCCTGAATTTCGTCCAGGGCTTCCCCCACTGGTGCGTCTCCGTGGCCCTGTGGGATGCGGCCGGCCCCTTGGCCGGGTGCATCTACGACCCGCTCCGGGAGGATCTGTTCGTGGCCGTGCGTGGCCAGGGTGCCACCTGGAATGGCGCGCCCATGGCCGTCTCGGGCCAGGCCGGGCTGGACGGCGCGTTCCTGGCGACCGGCTTCGCCTATCAGCTGGGCGAACGCTTCGAGACCTACAACCGGGCCCTGACCCCGATCTTCCACCGGGCCCAGGGCATCCGCCGGGCCGGCTCCGCCGCCCTGGACCTGGCCCACACGGCCTGCGGCATCTATGACGGTTTCTTCGAAATGGGCCTCAAGAAGTGGGACTTCGCCGCCGGCGCGCTGCTGGTGACGGAGGCTGGGGGCGTGGTTTCCGATTGGCGCGGAGGCGGGGGCTGGGTGGAAACCGGAGACATGGTGGCCGGCAACCCCCGGGTGCAATCGCAACTTGTGTCCTGCATAAATAAATAGAAAAATCTGGGACCCCGACCCGGCCCAGTTGGGGCCGGAGGTACCGTGCCTTCGTGGCTTGCGCTGCGGGAGGGAACCAATCCACCGGAAGCGACATTATTAATTATTGCTTTCCGGAGCACGTTCCATGGCTTTTCTCAACGGATCTCGGGTCGGTCGGGCGATGCTGGTTGCCTGCGCGCTTCTGTCGGGCCTCGCCTGCGGGTCCGGCGGGGGTGGCACCGGCGAGGTCAAACCCCCGGCCCCCATCCCGGCCCCGCCGCCGATCCCATCCCCGGAGACCTTGGCCATCGAGAAGGTGGAACCGGCCCAGGCCACGCCCGGCGACGTCATCCGACTGGCCGGGCCCGGCCTGGGCAAGGCCAGCAGTGTCTGGTTCGAGGGCCCGGCTCCGGGGACCTTCGAGCGGATCGATGACCGCACCCTCAAGGTGACGGTTCCCGAACGGGCCCGGACCGGCGCGATCGAGGTTTTCGCGGTGGGCACCACGAAATCCAGGGACGCCTTCAAGGTCCTGCCGGCCAAAGCGGCGAGGCCGGCCCTGGAGCGGATCGAACCCAGGGTGGGCACACCGGGAAACGTGGCGACCCTCCATGGCAAAGGCCTGAAAGAGGTGGACCAGGTGGCCTTCGGCGGGGTCCCGGCCAGGCATTTCGTCGCCTTTGACACCAAGGTCGTCGTGGTGATCCCCAGGCAGGCCAAGGACGGGGACGTGACGGTCCGATCCCCGGGCGGCCAGGACAGCCTGCCAGCCTATCGGATCCGGGCGGCGGGAACCGCGGTACCCGAAATCCTCAACATCATCCCCAAGGCTGGGCCTGTGGGCACCAGGGTCACCATCTACGGAACGGATCTGGACGCGATCACGCAGGTGGCCTTCGCCGGGAGCCCGGCGCACATGGACGAGGTGACCTCCGCCTGGATCACCGCGCAGGTTCCCGCGGGCGCCCAGACCGGCCCGGTGACCCTGGAACAGGGATCCGGCCAGAGCTACGAGGCCGGCACCTTTTCCGTGCCCGCCGGGGACGTGGCCCCGCCGGGCATCACCTCGTTCACCCCGGAATCCGGCCCCCCCGGCGCCCGCGTGTTCATCAAGGGCCCGGGCGTCGGCACCCTGCGGCGGGCTTCCCTGGGCGGCCTGCCCTGCCAGCACTACCCCTGGTATGCCGACCAGGTGGCCATCTACCTCCCCGGGGCCGAACGGAATCCCCGGTCCGCGCCCCTGGAGCTGGCCCTGCCGGACGGCACGGTGCTCAGGACCGAGCGGCCTTTCCATGTCGTCACCGGCAAGCCGGTCATCGAGGCCATCGAACCGGCCACCGGTCCCGTCGGCACCCAGGTCCGGGTCCGCGGCCGCCACCTGGGCCACCCCACGGCCGTCACCCTCGGCGGGACCGAGGCCCCGGCCGTCACCTACAGTTCCCCCACCGAATTCCTGGTGCAGGTGCCCGCCGGCACCCAGGGCGGCCCGATCCGGATGACCAACGCCGGCGGCGCAGCCACCTCGGCCCAGGCCTTCACCGTGGCCGGCGGCTCCAGCGCGCTCGCCATCACCATCGCCAAGGTCCTGGTGACCCAGGGGATCCAGAGCCCGGAGGGGAACCTGCCGCTGGTCAAGGGGCGCGCCGGCTATGTGCGCGCGTTCGTCCTGGCCAACGCCCCCAACCAGGCCGCGCCCTCGGTGCGGATCACCATCCGCACCGCGGCCGGGGCGGAGGTCCTGAACCAGCTGATCCCCGCGCCGAACCGGACCGGGGTGCCCATGCACCTCCTGGAGGAGCAATGGGACGGCTCCTGGAACCTGGGCCTTCCCGCCGTCGCCTTCAAGCCCGGCCACACGCTCACGGCGGAGCTGGTCTGGGACGGCACCCCCCCGCCCCTGCTGCCCGGACCGGCCACCTTCCCCCACGACGGCCATCCCCTGGCCCTGAATGTCCATGCGGTCCCGGCCCTGCACCTGGTGCTCCGGCCCATCCGCTCGGGCGGCCGGATCGGCAAGGTTACCGGGAACGGGCGGACCCTGGAGGACTGGATCGCCCCGCTCAGGGAGCTCCTGCCCCTGGCCGAGGTGGACGCGGTGGAAGGCCCGCCCTTCGACACACCGATCGTTCTGGGCTCCAACCTCAACGACTACAATCGGGTCGTCCAGGCCCTGGAAGTGGCCCGCCGCCTGGAGCCGGGAAGGCGCTGGAGCTACTGGTACGGCGTCTTCGAGCAGCCGAGCAACGGAACCCTGAACGGGATCGCCTCGAATTTCGGCGAGAAGGGAAAATCCGAATGGCGCTCGGCCATCGGCTTCGACGGCGACCGCCGGGACTTCGGCGGCTCCTTCTGGGGCGACACCATGCGCCACGAGCTCTCCCATTGCATGGGTCGCTACCACTCGCCCTGCGGCGGCGCCGCCGGCCCGGACGAGCATTACCCGCACGCCGAGGCCGGCCTGGGTGCGGTCGGTGTGAAGGTGGCCTCGGGCGAAATGATCAGCCCCGAGCTCTACAAGGACATCATGGGTTATTGCTACCCACGCTGGATCAGCGACTACACCTACAATGGCATCCTCGACTTCCGCGCCGGCGACCCCCTGCCCCAGGCCGAGCGCATGGCGGCCGCCCACGAAGGCCGGGCTCCGAACGGCCTGCTCGTGTGGGGACGGATCCAGGACGGCAGACTGGAACTGGAGCCGGCCTTCCAGGCGCCCATGGAACCGCATCGGCCCGAGCCCGGCGACCATCGCCTGGTGCTCCGGGACGGGCGTGGGGAGGTCCTCATGGAGGTGCCCTTCGCCCCCTCCGAGGTGCCCGACCTGCCGGCCGGGGATGTGTGCAACTTCATGCTGGCCATCCCCTGCCCGCCTTCGCTGGCGGCGTCCCTGGCCACCATCGAAGTGGTGCATGACGGCCGGGTCCTGGGCGCCCTGAGGGGCCCGGAAACCACCCACAGGCTGCGGGCGGACCACCGCGATCCCGTGGCGGTGCTCTGGGGTCCGGGCAATGTCCACCTGGGCTGGGATCACGGCACCCACCCCGCGGTGATCGTGCGCGACCCCGCCACGGGCCGGACCCTATCGGTGGCCACCGGCGGCGCCGTGGAACTCGCCACCGACCTGAAGGAACTGGAACTGCTGATGTCGGACGGAATCCGAACGACCGTCCAGAAGGTCCGGGTGCAGCCCTAGCTCAAAGTTCGGCGATGAGCACGCCGTAGGGGCCCAGTTCTGCCGGCAGCCCGGCAACCGGGACGGCAACCCCGGAGGCAAGCAGCACCTTGGCCCGCGCCGCCTCGGCGGGCGGGACCGGATTCAGGGGGCTCGCGCGGGGTGACAGGTTGAGGGCCACCAGCAGCCGGCGATCGCCCGCGCGGCGCAGGAAGGCGAGTACCTGCGGATCATCCGGGGCCAGCGGCTGCCGGTCACCGTCCCGCAGGGCCGGGTGGCTGCGCCTGAGGGCCAGCAGCTGGCGGTAGAAGCTCAGCACCGACCCGGGATCGCCGCGCTCGCAGGCGACGTTGTGGGTGGTGGCGGTGGCCGGGATGGTCAGCCAGGGCGTGCCGCGGGTGAAGCCCGCGCCGGGGCCGGATTCCCACTGCATGGGCGTGCGGGCGCCGTCCCGGCGCACCGCCAGGGGCCAGCCGCGGCGGGCCATGGGGTCGCGCACCTCCTCCGGGCGCCGGGGCTCGTGGCCGACCATGCCCAGCTCCTCGCCGTAGTAGAGGATCGGCGTGCCCCGCAGCGTCAGCACCAGAGCCCCCAGCAGCTTGGCCACGGCGTCCGGGGCGCGGCCGGCCCCGTACCGGCTGGCGGCGCGGGGCAGGTCATGGTTGCCCATCACCCACACCGGCCAGCAGCCGGTGGCCTCCACCTCGGCGATGCGCCGGCGGAAAGCAGGTGCGTCCAATTCCGGCAGGCTGGCCAGCATGTGCCCGGTGGGCAGCTGGAGTTCGTCGCCGGCACCGTAGTAGGCCTTCAGTTCCGCCGTGGAGGCGGTGTAGGTCTCGCCGATCAGGACTGCGCCGAAGGGGTCGGCGGCCCGACGCAGTTCGCGCAGCAGCCGGTGCTCCTCCGGCAGTCGGAAGTTGTTCAGATTTACCATGTTCGGGTCGCCATAGGGGTTCCGGCCGGGCCGCAGGGGATTGTCGGCCAGCCTGGGGTCCTCGAGCAGGTTGTCCACCGCGTCCAGCCGGAAGCCGGCGGCGCCGCGCCGGTACCACCACCGGGTCACCTCCAGCATCTCTTTGAGGACCGCGGGGTTGCGCCAGTTCAGGTCGGGCTGCTGGGCGTAGAAGTAGTGGTAGTAGTACTGCCCGGTGGCCGGATCCCAGGTCCAGGCCGGGCCACCGAACAGGGACTGCCAGTTGCAGGGCGGCTGGCCTGGTTCCCGGCCGTCGCGCCAGAGGTACCAGTCCCGCCGTGGCGAGGCGCGGGAGCTCCGGGCCTCCCGGAACCAGGGGTGCTGATCCGAAGTGTGGTTGAGAACCAGATCCAGGACGATCCGGATTCCCCTCCGGCGGCCCTCGGCCACCAGCCGGTCGAAGTCGGCCAGGGTTCCCAGGGCCGGATCGATGGCCCGGTAGTCGGTCACGTCGTAGCCGAAATCCACCTGCCCCGACGGGTAGCACGGGGTCAGCCAGAGCGCGTCCACGCCCAGGTCGCGCAGGTATTCCAGGCGGCGGATCAGGCCGGGCAGATCCCCCACCCCGTCGCCGTCGCTGTCCTGGAAGCTGCGCGGGCAGAGTTCGTAGAAGACCGCCTGGCGCCACCATCCGGGATCGCGGCCGGCGAGGCAGGTGCAGACGCAGAGCAGGATCGCCGCAAGGCGCAGTCGGGGCATGGAGGGGCCTTGGAAAAGGGAACAGGACAAGGATCGTTAAAGGGATTCTGAAAACTGCAGCATAACCTCAATCCTGGTCGGGAAGGAACCGAGAATGCAATCGCGCTTCATCCTGCTTTTTCCTGAAAATCCTGTTCATCCCCGTTAATAAAAGCCCGTGATGGTGCCGAAGCGCCTTGAACAAGCGGGTCGGCACCATCACTGGCTTTTATTAACGGGGATGAACAGGATTCAAGGGAAAAAGCAGGATGATGAAAAACCCTGCTTTGATCCGTATCAGGCGCGGGCCTTGCGGCTGAAGATCACCACGAAGAAGCACAGGGCGGTCATGGCGGCGATGGCCAGCCATTCGCCCAGGGCGCCCTCGGCCCTGGCCGCGGTCAGGATCGGGAAGCCGTCGGCCCACCAGATCTTGAAGAAGCTGGCCACGACCCCCATGATGCCGCCACCGGCCATGAGCCCGCTGGCCACCAGGATGCCGCGGTTCTCCCGGGCCTTGGCGTCGGCATCGGTGTCGCCGGGGGCCTTGCGGTTGACCATCCAGGACAGGATCCCGCCCAGGACCAGCGGCGCGTTCACCTGGATCGGCAGGTACATGCCCAGGGCGAAGCCGAGCGCGGGCAGTTCGACCATCCGCAGGACCAGGCTCAGCACCACGCCGAGCGCGAACATGAACCAGCGCAGGGGCATGGCGGTGGTGCCGAAGATCCCGTCGAGGATCTCGCGCATGGCGCTGGCCTGCGGCGCGGGCACCGCCTGGGTGCCGAAGCCCTGGTGGCTGAGGATCCACATGGCCAGGCCGGTGAACAGCGCGGCCACGAAGGTGCCCAGGAACTTCAGGCCCATCTGCCGGGACGGGGTGGCGCCGATCCAGTGGCCGATCTTCAGGTCGGTGGCGAAGGCGCCGCTGGCCGAGAGGGCGGTGCATACGACCCCGCCGACCATGAGGGTGATGAACATCCCCGGGCCGCCGGCGAAGCCCAGCTTGACCATCACCAGGCCGGTGATGATCAGGGTGAGCATGGTCATGCCGCTGATGGGGTTGGTGCCGATGGTGGCGATGGCGCGCGCGGCCACCGGGGCGAACAGGAAGGCGATGACCATGACCACCACCGTGCCCACCAGGGCCGCGAACAGGGCGTGGTGCATGCCCACCCCGAACGAGAAGAACAGGAACGCGGCCAGGGCGAAGACCAGCATGCCCAGCGCGACGAAGCTGTTGGGCAGGGTCCTTTCGGTGCGGGCCACGGGGCCGGCCGGGGCCTTCTCGGTGTTCTTCAGGCCGGCCAGGTTCTTGCCGATGGAGCGGATCATGCCGGGCATCCCGGAGAGCACGCCCATGATCCCGGCCCCGGCGATCGCGCCGATGCCGATGATGCGCACGTAGAACTTGAAGATCTGCTCGGGCGAGAGGTTGGCGATCAGGTCGGTGCCCGGGGGCAGCACGGTCGGCACGTGCATGCCGATGGCGTGGATCATGGGCACCAGCACGAAGGTCGACAGCACGCTGCCGGCGGCGATCACCGCCGAATAGCGCAGGCCGATGATGTAGCCGATCGACATGGTCGCCGCGCTGTTGAGCATGTTGAAGGCCATGTACTGCTTGCGCAGCGCCTCGCCGACGTAGGCGTAGCGCAGGGTGATGTTCTCGGACATGCCGCGGAACAGGGCCGAGATCCCGTCGTAGGCCATGCCCAGGGCGGCGGCGCCGGCCAGGATCTTGGCCTGGTCGCCCACGGCCTCGCCGGAGGCCAGGATCTCGGCGGTGGCGGTGGCCTCGGGCCAGGGGAACACGCCGTGGTTGTCGACCATGAAGTTGTGCCGCAGGGGGATGAGGAACAGGATGCCCAGGCAGCCGCCCAGGAAGGAGACGATCACCACCTGCCACAGGTGCGGGTAGGGCACGCCCGAGCCCGGGGTGCCCGCCAGCATGTACAGGGCCGGGATGGTGAACACCGCGCCGGCCACCACGTGCCCGGAGTTGGCGCCGATGCTGGTGATGATCACGTTCTCCAGGATCGTGCTGCGGCGCAGGTAGAACCGCGAGATGCCGATGGCCAGGATGCTGATGGGGATGGCCGCCTCGATGCCCTGGCCGACCCTCAGGGCCAGGTAGGCCGCGGCCATGGAGAAGATGGCGCAGAACAGCATGCCGTAAAGGACGCTCCGGAGGGTCACCTCCAGCACGCCGTCCTGGGGCACCAGGGGCACGTAGGTCTCGCCGGGCTCCAGCACCCGGCGGTAGTTGTCGGGCAGGCCGGCGATGGCCCCTTCAATGGGTTCGGACATGTTGGCTCCTTCAGGCTTCGATTTTTTCGCGGCGGGCGTCGAGGTAGAGGCCGACGGCGAGCAGGACGAACACGGTCAGGCCGGCCCAGTTGCTCCAGGCCCCGGCCCAGGCGCCGAATCCGCCCCAGCGGGTGATGTCGGGCACCAGGGTGATGTGCGCCGAATCCTCGATGAACTTGAGCAGGGCGGCCAGGACGCCGACCAGGGCGCCGCCGGCGATGAAGCCGCTGGCCACCAGGGTGCCCTTCTCGTGCCGGGCCTTGACCAGGACCTCGTCCTTGCTGCTGCGCTGGACGAACCAGGCCACCAGCGCCCCCAGCACCAGCGGGGAGTTCAGCTCCATGGGCAGGTACATGCCCAGGGCGAAGGCCAGGCCCGAGACGCCGCACATCTCGGTGGCCGCGGCGAACACGGCGCCGATGCCGTAGAGGAACCAGGGCGCGCCGCTCGAGCCCATGACGCCCTGGAGCACGGCGGCCATGGCGTTGGGCTGGGGCGCCGGCAGGGGATGCAGGTGCAGGGGGCTCCTGGTGAAGCCGTAGACCTTGGCCATCAGGATGATGACGGCGGTTGTGGCGAGGCTGGCGGCCACCGAGCCGACCATGTTGCCGATCTCGATCCGGCGCGGGGTGGCGCCCAGCCAGTAGCCGATCTTGTACTGGGTGACCAGGGACCCGGCCATGGACAGGGCGGTGCAGACCACGCCGCCGATCAGCAGCACCTGCAGCATCCCGCTCTTGCCCGACAGGCCCAGGGCCGAAAGGGTCACGGCGGTGATGATCAGGGTGGTGAGGGTCATGCCCGAGATCGGAGTGATCGAGATCATGGCCACCGCCCAGGCGCTGACCGCGGCGAACAGGAAGGAGATGCCCAGGGCCAGCAGGGTCGAGACCAGGGCCAGGTAGGTGGCCCGCGGCTCCCCGGCCAGCACGGCCATGCGGAAGTAGGCGAAGATGAACACCGCCACGAGGACGATGCCGATCAGGATGGTGGACATGGGCAGGGCCCGGTCCACCCGCTCGGGTTCGGCCGCCGCGGCGCCGCCCCGGACCAGGTTGGCCACTTCGCTGAAGGCCTGGCGCGAGGCCTGGACGATCACCGGGGACATCTTCAGGATGCCGATGATGCCCGCGGCGAAGATCCCGCCGATGCCGATGGGGCGCACGTAGTTGCTGAAGATCTCGTCGGCGGGCATGGTCGCCAGCGGGCCGGCGCCGATGGAGATGGAGCCGGAGACGAACGGGGCGAGGTGGCCGATCAGCGGCACCAGGACGAAGAAGCTCACCATCGATCCGGCCATGATGATGGAGGCGTACTCCAGCCCCATGATGTAGCCCAGGCCCAGCACGGCGGCCGAGGTGTTCATGGTGAACACGGCCTTGGTGCGGCTGGTGAAGCCCTCCAGGGCGCCGATGGCCGAGGTCGAGAAGTTCTCCGCCCAGCCCTTCATGGAGATCCCGATGAAGTCGAAGGCGGCCGCGCCCAGGGCCGAGTAGGTCAGCACCACCGCGCTCTGGCCGCCGCGCTTGCCGGCCACCAGGATCTCGGTGGTGGCCCGGGCCTCGGGGTAGGGCAGCTTGCCGTGCAGGTCGCGCACGAAATAGCGCCGGAACGGAGCCAGGAACAGGATTCCCAGCAGGGCGCCCAGCAGCGGCACGATGAAGATCGCCCAGAAGCTGGTCTTCAGGCCCAGGATGTGCAGGGCGGGCATGGTGAACACGCTGCCGCCGGCGACGATGCCGCTGGTGGCGCCGATGGCCAGGATGTTGACGTTCTCCAGCATCGAGCTGGGCCGGGATTTCAGGAACTTCACCGCGGCCACGGAGAAGCCCACCGCCAGGATCGAGATGGGGATGGCCGATTCGATGCCCTGGCCGAGTTTGAGGGCGATGTAGGTGGCCGCGGCCGAGAACACCACCGACCAGAAGAAGCCCGAGACGACGCTGCGCACCGTCACTTCCGGCACCGCCTGGGAGGAGCTGAAGACCGGCTCATACGTCTCGCCGGGGGCCAGCTCCCGGAAGGCGTTGTCAGGCAGTCGGGTGTCCTCCGGGGGAGGCGCGGATTCGTGCTGCATCATGGGCTCCATCTACGGTTGGGATCAGGCGGGGAACTTGTCGAGCACGCCCTGGACCACCCGGCGCGAAAGGGCGTGGTAGCCGGGGGCGGCCTGGGCGAAGATCTCCCGGGCCAGGGTCCGGGTGGCCGGGCTTCGGCCGAGGGCCTGGTAGAGGGGCCGCAGGTACTTCATGCGGCCGACCCGGACCAGCACCTCCCGGATCCGCGGCAGGGCCGGCGCGTAGCCGGCGCCCGCGGCCAGGGTGAGCCATTCCACCAGGATCTCGAAATTGCCCCGGGCGGTGAGCCGCAGCTCGCCGTCCAGCCAGGCGCAGTCCGAAAGGCTCAGTTCGCGCGGCAGGTGCTGCAGGTAGACCAGCAGCTCGTTGGTGTTCCAGGCCCGCATCCGCTCCGGGTCGGGCCGGGTGCCCGTGGTCCAGGCCGCGGCCAAGGCTTCCAGCTCCTCCAGCGCCGCCGAGCGGAACACCGGGGCGTTGCCGGGCATGCCCGGCTGGTGCAGCCAGGCCTCGGCGCCGACCTGGGCCAGCAGGCCCGGGAAATGCTCCTCGGTGAAGGCGCAGAACTGCTCGGTGGTGATCGAGGTGAACCGGAACCGCTTCATGTAGGCGTGGACGTAGGCGTCGAAGGCCTCGCGGCCGACGGTGGATTCCAGCAGCGCCACCAGCCGAGCGCCCTTCTCGTAGGGGATGCTCGAGAAGGCGTCGTCCGGGTCGATGCCGTCCAGGTGGGTGCGCAGCACGGTCAGTTCCGGGTGGTCCGCGAACCGCGCCAGGGACTCGTCCAGGGCCTGCTGGCCGATCGCCCAGCCCATGGCGCAGGCCGCGGGGCCGTGGATGGCCTCCAGGATCCGCCGCTCGGCCCATACGGTGAAGCCCTCGTTGAGCCAGAAATGCTCGGCGGTGGCGTTGGTCACCAGGTTGCCGGTCCAGGAATGGGCCAGTTCGTGGGCCACCACGTCCACCAGGGAGCGGTCCCCCGCCAGCAGGGTGGGGGTGAGGAAGGTCATGCGCGGGTTCTCCATCCCGCCGTACGGGAAGGACGGGGGCAGCACCAGCATGTCGTAGCGGTCCCAGTCGTAGGGCCCGAACAGCTGCTCGGCCCGGACGATCATGTCCTCGACCCCGGCGAACTCCCAGGCGGCCTTGGCGATGGTGGCGGGCTCGGCCCAGACCCGGGCCCGGGGGCTCAGGTCGCGGCTCTCCAGCTCGCCCACGGCCAGGGCCAGGAGGTAGGAGGGGATCGGCTGGGGCATGGCGAAGCGGAACACCCGGGTGCCCGGGATCGCCCCCGGCTCGTCGCCGGCGGGACCCGCCGACATCACCGCCGACAGCCCCTCGGGCACCACCACCTCGGCCTCGTACGAGACCCGGGCGATGGCGCTGTCCTGGCAGGGCACCAGGGTGCGGGCGTGGATCGCCTGGCACTGGCTGAACAGGAACGGCTGGACGCCGCCCTCGGTCTGGGCCGGCTCCAGCCACTGCAGCCCGATCGCCTCGGGCGAGGTCTCGTAGGCCAGGGTCACCGCCAGGGTCCCCGGAGGCAGGTCGAGGGAAAGCTTCCGGCCCAGGATCGGATCGTCCGGGCCCAGCTCGAACGGCACCTCGATGTCCAGGGCCGGCACCCAGGCCCGGAAGATCGTCAGGCCCTTGCTGTCCAGGTCCAGCCGGCCTTCGCCGGGCGAGGCGAACACCAGGGTGGCCTCGCCGTTCAGGACCTTGCGATCGAAATCGACCAGGAAGCGCAGGTACCAGCGGCGGGTGCGGGGCTGGAGGTCGTCGAAATGGGAATGGGGATCGAGGCGGGACATGGCGGAATATCCTCGGGGGGGCTGAGGGGGGTTTGGAATTTTGCTTTGGGACTGAAACTTTCCAAGAAGCAACGGCCATTATCCATGAGGAATGCCGGGCAGGGGATCACTTTTCCCTGGCTCACCGAGGGTGGACATTCAAAGCGATACGAAGCCTACCCTTGTATTTTTCTCGGCGAGCCTCGGCCACCTCGGCGCCTTGGCGATAGGCTTTTCCTAGGTTCTTTACGCGCAAAGATTAAGAAGTGGTAACAAACCCATAGCGTTCCGGCCTGCCGGTGGTTGAGCCGAGTTATCGTAGTTGGCCGTTCAACTGACCTCTTTCATCCCTTTCAATCCCCGTCCATCCCCGTCCATCCCCGGCAGAACCTTGCGCGGGTGTGTCGGCACGTAGGGATCAGGGGACTGCATGGCCATCCAGGATCCGCTTACCGGCCTCATCATCAGCTGCTGCTTCAAGGTTGCCAACGAACTTGGCAACGGGTTCGTGGAGAAGGTGTATGAGAATGCCTTGGCCCACGAGCTGCGAAAAGCCAAGGCCAAGGTGGTCCAGCAGCAGGGGATCGAGGTCTTCTACGATGGGGTGAACGTCGGGAACTACGAGGCCGATCTCATCGTCGAAGGCCGAGTCATCGGATAGAGTCCCAGGTAGTGGTGTAACAGGCGGATAGGCAGACAGATGGCCACCGTTTCCCGTATGTTTGGTTTTGCGAAACGAACATAGGAGCGGAAAACGATGGCCAGAGAAAGTGTGGAGGGTCT
>Ga0316231_1002924_pt1 | contig 15632 bp, 17 predicted proteins | sample TBH18027metaG_FD_206002 | JGI IMG/M metagenome (GOLD analysis project Ga0316231, IMG submission 206002) | Freshwater microbial communities from Trout Bog Lake, Wisconsin, USA - TBH18027 | ecosystem: Environmental > Aquatic > Freshwater > Lake > Hypolimnion/Profundal zone | place: USA: Wisconsin...
TCAGATGGAAAATTGTAGCAGAGTTAGCAAACTGTGCTGCTGGAGTTGCACCACCACCATTCCAGAATATTTCGACTGATCCCATAGGGGTTGCAACTGGAAAGTTTACGTAATATTTTAATCCAGTAAGTTGTAGATCATAATAACCCAAAGCAGTATTACTAACACTCAAACTAGAATTGAGGGGAACGCCATTGGCATCTAGTGCACCATATAAAGTATTTGCCTTAATTCTCGTATTGTTTGTTTCGTTTACTGAAGCATCAAAAGTCCCTGTTAATTTAATAACAGTGTCTGTTACGGTATCTCTAAGGACTTGATAAGTAAATTTATTTGCCATTGTATTATTCCTTATTGAATACTATTATTCGTCTTCTTCGTCTTCGTCATCAAAATCTTCTTCGTTATCAGAATCATCTTCATCACCATATTCTTCTTTATTCAAGCATTTCTTTTTAACCATCTTTTTGACAAGTGCTTTATCTTCTGCATCATCACCTTCTACACCAGCATCTTCCTCTTCTCCCTCTTCTTCTTGAAGTTTTTCTTCAGTAGCAAAAAGAGTTTTAGCAAGAGAAAGTTTACTTGCTTCAAACTGTGCAGTTACGCGATCATGGATTTCAGCATACAATGCATCGCGAAGTTCTTTTCCTTGATCGTTGATTGCATAATCAACAATATTTCTTGTGTTATCAGACATTTTTATCTCCAAATAGATATATTTATAGTATTTGCTTTATCTTGCTAAATGTGCCAGGTGAAGTAAAATCTTCTGATTTTGGTGTATCCTGATTTTGTGCACTTTGTTTTGCTTCTTTGGCCGCAAGTTTTTGATCCAATTCTGATGAGTGTTGGTTCATTGCCATTTGTTGTTCACCTTCTACATCACCCATCATTTGCTGTGCAGCAACGTCATTGGTAACAGAAACTGGCATTCCAAGTCCAACTTCCTTTTCTTCATCAATCTCTTTCTGCATCTGTTTGATATCATCATCGGTCATACGCAGCACATTACGCTGAATCCATGCTTGTGAATAGTAACGACCTGTGTATGGGTCTACCTGTTCTAACAGAGTCAAACGTTCCTTCATCAGTTCTGCTTCTTTCAGTTCTGTGAAGTTATTATCTTTGATGAAATCAAAATACAAATGTTCTTTAAACTCATCCCACTCTTCAGCAGTACAAATGCCTTTAAGTACACATTGTACTCTTAGTGCTTGGATAAACACATCAGAGAACTTGTTACGTAATCTGTCTACGAACTTAGCAAACTTTAACTCATCACGAGTTACTTCTGCTACACGACCAATAGAGAAACCTTGATCTGGTTCCAAACGAGAGATTGGAACATTCAATGATTTGTAAAGTTTCTTTTCAAAATACTTTACATCTTCTAGTTCACCAAGGTTTTGTCCACCTGGTAGAGTATCAATTTCTGTGCCTTTACCACCTTCTCTACGTGGTAACCAGAAATCTTCCATCATAGAAAGGAATTTACGATCATCCCTAATCTCGCCAGTATTTGCATCATAGACAAGTTTATTTTTGTACTTAACCATGATATCGCGGAGATACTGTTCAGCTTTAAGTTTCGGTAAATTACCAACATCAATATAAAAAATTCGTCTTTCTGGAGCACGTGATATACGGTAAATAACAGTTGCATCTTCAATCATACGCAACTGGTTAAGTGGTTTGATTGCTTTATGTAAGTATGAAAGAACGGTTGCTCTACGAGAATCCATCAGTCCAGAAACAACTGCAATGATAGAATCTGTGGCAATACGAACACCAAGTGGACCGAAACTAGATGATGATCCAGAACCTACCTTATCATTATAGATGTAATATTCATTAATCACATCCATTACATCTACACCTGTACGTTCATCCTTTCTTTTCTTGACTTCACGAATCTTTCTTAGTTTACGTGGGTCAATATATCTAAGTTCCTTGATACCTGCAACGGGATTTTCTCTGTCTATTACTATATGGTAATACAATCTACCATCAACATAGTATCTGCGGAAAATATCTTGCGCCATGTTTGTATAGTTCATGAGGCGCATGATATTGTTAAATTCTTGTTTAATTGCGTTCTTGATTTTTTCTGGTTGTTTCAGATCATCAAGAACCAATTTTAAAATAACACCATCATCATCTTGGCAAATTGCTTCGTTGATGATATCGTCAATTGCTGATTCAATTTCTGGTTGCATAGACATTTCACGATAACGCGAAATAAGTTCTACTTCATTTTTTGCAGTACCATCTAAATCTACATACGTACCATAATACGCAGCAGAAGTAATAGTCAACGCTCCATCGTCATTATTTGGTGGAGAAAATGACTGTTGAACTGCTTTTTCCTCGTCTTTTTTGTCACGAGAAATGCTAAATCCAAACAAACTAAATTTTGCTAAAGATGACATATTTGTTTTGTTTCCATTTCATAAAAAAATCATAAGGGGGGGGATTTCCCCCCCTCGCCACATATTATTAGGTTGTTGAATCTGAAGTCCAGTACTGGTAAGCAAACGATACTGTATAATCTTCAATAGTATCATTGCTGTCCCATGCTACATCAATAGGTGCCAAGTCAATTGGGAACATTCCAACAAAGGAATAATTCTTTAAAATTGTGCTTGGTCCTGTTTTGCTGTACTGACTTACAGTTGCATCAATAGAGTAAGAAGATGGTGAAGCAAAACTTGTATCTCTTACGTTACTTGCGTGAGAGTTAATTAAGTTCATCCAATTTTCTAAAGATCTACGGATAGCAAAATCTTCGTCATTGATGATAGTGATTGTCCAATCGTTGAATACACGGTTACCTGCGAATTTCAGTTCTCTACCAAAATATGGTAGAGATACTGTATTCACTTGAGAACCAGGAAGTTGTGCTGCCTTACATAAGAATGTAGTTTTCTGTCCAGCAGTAGTTCCATCAGCAACTGGTGTTGGAAACACTAAAGATACGGAAAATAGATTGGGACGGGCACCGTCACCAACTAATGCCGATCTAAATTCTGTTACGTTAAAAGCCATTGTTTTCTCCTATTGCTCTTCTATTTATCACGCTTGACCAACTATTGTTGAGAAATCAACCCCAGTACCAACAGCAACAAAGTTCAACTGAATGTAGTTTATTGAACGTGCTGGTTTAATATAAATGTCACCAACGAATTGGTTGCTATCTATAACTTGTGCAGTGTTGTTGGTTGTGTCACAAACAACTTTAAAGTCTGTGATACCACGGCGACCTTGAACATCACGTAAGAATGGTGTTACTAGAGCAACAAATTGTGCACGAGTAAATTCATCATTGAATTCAAACAGTGAGAACTGAGCTGCTTGTGATATTGATTTTTCAAGAACAATAAACAATCTACGAACATTGATTCTATCAAACGCTGACGGTTTAGATAACAAAGTTTTATCACCAAATAAAACAATTCCCTGTCCTGGAAATGAAACAACTGGGTTAACACCTGCTGCGTAGATAGTGTCTCTCTCTGCTTTGTTTGGATTCCAAGAAAGTTTAATAGCGTTTTTAATTTGACCACGATTGAAACCGGCAGGAGAATACCAAGGATCTGTTACACTGTCTGTGTATACACATAGACCAGCAGTGTCACCGTTTAATGGAATCCAACGATATATATTGTTATAAACGTCATATTGATATTTCCATCCAGAATCTGCAACAGCATATGATGTTGCTTTATTTAAGTTTGGATTTAACCATAGATTAACAATGTTACTTGCTTCACTACCAGACTGATTCACAACATATTGTGCAGGTGGAGAAATGAACGCAATACAATCATTACGAGCATTTACTGCTGATGTGGTTGAACCACCAACAACATTATCAATAACCCAAGATTGAACAGTGGTATTAGCAGCACCTGTTAGTACAAGAGAAATATCAATTGTTTCCTTATTAGTGAACATTTGATATCCAGATATTACGGATGCATCTGATCCAACATCATCAACACCACCACCTAGTGTAAGGTACTGATTTGATGTAGCGGTGTTAAAGTTAGTGTTAGCTGCTTTTTGTCCCCATAATGTTGATGTGTTCAAATAATCAACTGGGTCTATAGCATAAACATACTTTGATTTATTGAATACTACTTGTTTATAGTAGTTTGAACTTCCATCATTCAAATTGACAGCATCAACTGCTTTAGATATGAATGGGAAAGTTTCAAGAACAGTTCCTTTTGTTCCGGTGAATAGTCCACCAGCATCAATAACTGCAATGTGGAGTTCGTCATTAGAACCACCTAAAGATGAAGTATATGATGAAGTTGTTGGTGCAGAACCAAACAGACTTCCTAACGCAACATTTGCTGTTCCATTGTTGTATTGCCAACCAAAGAATGCTGCTGTATTAGCACAAACTGCAACCGCCAAAGAGTTTCCTAATGAACCTGGATATCTTGCAACAAACGAACCGTATGCATTACCATTAGTTGTGTTGTTCAAGTAGTTGTATTGGAATATATCGCTATTGTAAATAACAGTATTCGTTCCTGATAGGTTTGTATCAGAATTGAATGTATTAGCACCTACTGTTCTTACTACACTAAGATTATTACCATATGATAAAAAGTTAGCACATGTGAAGAAACTAATAGCAGAATTTGAATCTGGTTTTCCGAATATTTTTGATAATGAGATTTCACTATCAATTAATACTGTTTTATATGCTGGGCCCCAAGAAAAATATCCAGCATAGGCACCAGCAGTAGTTAATACCGAAGGTACTACTGTGGTTAAATCTATTTCAGATACATTTATACCGGGAGAAATTTGAAATCCCATTTTAATCTCCTTAAATTATTATAAGTTCTTTTGGTAGATACATTACCATAACGATATTTATCAAAAGGATGTTTTATACTCATCACGTAAACCTTTGAAATAACCAGCATAAACTTCACCACCACCTGCTTCCTCCCATACATCACCACCCCAAACACTGAACTCATTTCCATTTACTCCATCATCTATAATAGGTGCGGGTAGAATATCATCATCATGTTGGTTCATTGACTCCAACTGAAGTTGCTTTCTTAGATCATGACTTACTATTTCTCTAAAATATTTCTGTGTTGTTGCCCAAGCAAATAATACGCCTGTCATTACAAGATCGTCATTAGCACCCTCTTCAGCTGCGAATGATGTTTTGTTGGCAACAAATGTAGTCAATTCAGAATATGTTATAAAATCATTTATTATAAGTTTGTTCCCCTCAATCAATGTTTTCAGATTAGAACAACCAATCTTCTTTACTTGGGGAGACATTTTCAGACCCATTTGTATACCACGAGCAAAACCAGCAGATAACTGTTGTGGTTTCTTGTTGCCAGTGAATACTTTTAATAGGTTCTCATATTCAAAATCTAGGTGAAGCAAATCAGCAACTTGTGGGTTATTGTTTATTTCAACTAAGACGTATGCATCATTGTAATATCTTGCTGCATTGTATATATAGGTAGGCAATAATAGTGGTGAAATCAATGGGTTATTGAAACATGCCACCTGTCTATATGGTGTGTCAGACATACTCCATACAGAGAATGCTGATGAGTCCATATTCTTGCCTTCAGAAACATCCACTGTAATACAATAAAGATGATCTTTCTTTATCTCGTCCCCATCCTCCCTGATAGGTTGTTCAAATATACGTAACCCATCATGTTCTGATATTGGATCACGATATGACATTTCTTGTAGTTTCAAACCAGAAACTAGTGTGTTGGAACTACCAAGGAAGTGAGTATTATGTGAAACAACACCGGCCGAATAATATGTTGAATGTTTTTTTACACCTACGGGGTCAAATACTTCAAAATTTCCAAACTCAGAAATAATACTTTTTATTTTTTTATTTGTTAAACTATTATTAGTAGTTATTTCTTCTGCTTTTTTAAAACCAATGTCGGTTAAAAAAACGTGTTTGCCTGAACATTTTATAAATGTATCATCGTCAAATGTAAATGTATATAAAGAATCTACTATTTTTTTCTGTACACCCTCAAAAGATTCAAATCCACTTGGGGTTTTTATTAGATATCTACTTTTATTTTTTTTAAATAACATATTTTTTTATCAAATAAAAGATATAGGTCTCTGATACATCATATAACTTACCATAATGATGTGAAAATGCTCTCTCATATGTGAATAATTTACCATTCTTCTGTAATTTCCCCAATCTAGTATCAAAGATATCAACCTTGTCCTTATAATCTTTTATGATATTTCTTATATCAGAATCATTTATTTTTCTGTTAGGTCTATTTTTGGAAGACAACCCCATTTTTTTACGACTTTCTTCGGATAAATTCAGTTTATACCCAGATTTCCCTTTATTCCACGGAATTGTTCCTTTTTTTACTCCACCTATACCTGGTCTCTTTACACCAGTTTGTATTTTGGATAAATAATCTGGTGGTAGATTCATTCTTTTTGCTATCATAACACAAGCACCATAGTCACCATTATTATAATGTATATTATAATGTTCTTGTATAGAAATACACATTAAATTGTTAATATCATTGTTATTGTGATTACCATCAATGTGGTGTATTTCGTATGTTCTACCATTTTCATCTATTGGTATATTTCCATATGTTTCGACCCAATATTTTCTATATTTTTTATTTGACATTAGATTAACCTAAGAATATAACATTATTTATAATCCAAAAAACTTAGTGTCAAACTAAAAAGTCATAAAAATCAACTATTCTAATATTGTGATATTGTTTTGTTTTCTTATCATATATGTCAATTTTTGTATCACCATCTATACATTCAAATTCCTGTTGAAACTGTCTTTCAGATGTATTCCTGATAGTTTCTTCTTTCCATGCATCATCTCTTCCTGGTACCATTGACCAGTGGATTTCAAATGGAATATAGTTGTTTCTTTTCTCAATAGAATCTTGCCATAACTTATAGAACAGATTCATACCATTAGGAGTAGAAACGATAATAATCTTGGTCTTTTTACCTGATGATATTACAGGGTATACAGCGGTAAAGAATTCGTTTGCAATATTGTTTGGAACGAAAGCAAACTCATCAAGGAACACTAGGTTGAATGAACCACCACGAATAGCAGACGAGGAAGTAGAAGATGCAATGATCTTTGATTTGTTTTCTAGTTCAACAGTACCTTTATTCCAAGTTACCACACCCTGTTGCAACCAATCGGGTAAGTTTTCATATGCAAGTTGATACTTTGATAAAATGTCTCTTGCATTCTGTCCTTTGTTTGCAAGGATTGCAATGTTCTGTTGGTCTGTGAATAATGTCAACCATAACATATATGCAACAGTGGTGGTAGTTTTACCAACCTGACGAGGACATTTAGTGATAACAAAACGATTGTCTTTAAAGATACGTAACATATCCTTCTGGAATTCCCACATTTTAAACTTCACTAGACCTTCATCCACGTTAATGATATGAATGTAGTTCATTGCAAAGTAAACAGGATCACGAGCACATTTTGCGTACTCTTCTAACTGGTGTTGGGTGTATGAAGATTTTGCTCCTGCTTTTTTAAGGAGGGGATTATCTCTATATGAATCTTCAGCTCTTAACGCCATCTGTTTCACCTTTTAATAACTTATTCAATTCTGCTGGTGTTCCAACAAATACCGCTTTATCAATATTGGTAACACCACCCTTCTTTTCGTTTGGGTCCATGTTACGCATTTGCTTTTGAACTGCTAGTAGTTCTTTATTAGCATCTACTACATTCTTTAATAAAGAACCATACACTTCAAAAGCACGTGGATGTTGGCCTTCCTTGGCAATTTGCAGGATTTCCTCCATGGCCTCCTTTCCTTGATCTATGATATCTTGGAGATTATCTCTCGTTTGTTCGTAGGCATCATTTAGATCCTGAGTCAAGTCGGGACCAGATACGGGGGGTAATGTTTTTTGTACTACTGGTAGATCTTTTGGAGTTTCAACGAATGGTGCCACATCAAAGATTTCTTCCATACTTTTATCAAATTTTGACATACTATTTCCTTATTACAAAGTCCTCTATAATGATCCAAACGGATTAGATGTTGAATTGTCTATAATTGGAACAGATTCATCATTAATTAATTGGTTGTCATAAACTTCATTTTTGATAGTAACATTAAGTGGATCAAATGTTATCAAATTATAATGAGCATTACTCGTTAGTCCGATGATTGTTTGGTTATCTACAAATTCACCGGATATATTTGAAACTGATAATGTATTTGCTAGTGGTAACCAAGATTGGACTGTAGCAATAGTTGTGGCATTAGCATATGTATTATCTAATGATTGATATACCAATTCTTGCATACTATAATCACCAGTTCCTGTAATTGCATCAACATCCAAATTTATTGTATAAGCATTGTTAGTAACAACATCATCAATATCGGGAATACCAGTATCAATAACTTCTTGTGAGTATTTAAATTTCTCCATTTCTAATTCATAGAAATATGGTACTTTTCTACCCAACATAAAGAAGTCTTTATTTTTGTTGGTAAATTTGATTTCATATAATTCACCAGTACCATTCAAGAACGGTACATAAATCAAATCGCCTTCTCTTGGTCTGGTGTATGTATTCTGTGGGACTCTTTGAGAGAAAGTTCTTTTTGATAGAATAACGGATATCTGATTTTTGATTTCCAATCCAAACTTACTGAAAAACTCTTTCTCTCCACCATAGTCCATGATGTTGCTTGGATAAATTTCAAGTGGGAACGCTGTGGTAAATTTCTTTAATGGATCTTCACCATAGAGCAAATCCCTTGCCTGATCATTATCATTGGGCAAGTAATATACATCTGTGCCCATTATCTTTATGGACTCTACTATTAGATCTTCTACAAGACGTTGTTCTTGTATTGACCCGTAGTTATTGAAGTAATGGTTGGTACTAATTTGACACCCCCATTTCCTTTCTTTCTTTCCACCAAAGTTTCATTCTTTCTTTATGCAATCTTTGTCTTTCTGGATTATTTTTATAATTTTCTGAACTTACTTTTCCAGCAATAGATGCTAATTTTTTAGTGTCGTTATTATTTTTTCTAGATTCACTCATTTTCTTTTTAGAATCTTCTGAATGTTGTTTCCCCAACATAGGTTTTTGGTGTTTATGATTAATACTCATTTTTAATTTTGTTTCATCATTGTGAGTTTTTCCCAACATTACTGCTTGTCCACCTAATGTTTGGTTGTAACCAAAACAATCTTCAAATCCGACAAAAGTTCTATATTCATTTATAAAATAATTTTCCATTTCATTTAAACAATAATCTTTATCGCAAGAAGAGAATAATTCTATTATAATAAAATTATTATCACCATATTTTCTTATTGCTTTATGTAAAAGATGATTATATCCATTAGAATTTTTGTTGTGAGATTCATATAGATGTTCTTTAAATCTTTCTTCTATTTTCTTCCTAGTAAAACCAATATATGATTTGTTATTAATTTTATTGGTTATTCTATAAATTGTGTATTTCATATTTTAATTTAAGAAAAATTCCAAAACACCACCATGTTGTGACTCCATCTCATCTTCAAGTCTCAGTTTTTCCTGATTTGCTTCATCATAAATTTTATCACCATTGAGCGTAACACCACCTGGTAGTTGAATATTATTGAACTTCTTTAAGTTAGCACCCCATGCCATTTTAATAAGTACTGTGGCATATTCCTTTAACCATCTATCATTATACACCCAAGGATATGCATCAGGATTCAAAGTAGCATAACATTCAGCAACAACAATTGTTCCAGCTGGTGCTTCTTGAGAACCCCATGCCCAATCAATATAGAGTTTTTTCATATGTCTATTAAAGCGAATAGGAACCTCACCAGTGAACATAATCTCTAGTGATCGTAAGTGTTGTTGTGTGAGTGTATAGTTGATGTATGAGGCAGAGGTGAAGTCGTAGAGTTCATTTAAACGTAATTGATATCTCAAGTCAAACATGTTGATGGTTGCTTGTGAATCCATAATAGGAAATATACGTGTAACACCAACAATATCCACATGATTACCATGATCGTCTACAGCAACAGTTGGACTTAAATCTAAATATCTATTAGTCAAATCTTGTGCTGTTAATGAACGAACATAATAGATTTTCTGTGTACCATCAGCATGTCTATCAACAAAATATTGAATAGCATCGGTAATTCTGTCTTCTATTTGATCATCATCTACGTTAATTTCTATTACTGGAAAACCAAGTCTACGAAGACAATAATTTTTAAAATCTACTCTTGAAGTTATATCTGCCATAGTTAATCTCTATTGAGTTATCAACTATTTATGTCAGTTTATTATTCAAACTTATAAACACCATCATGGGCAGTATAACCTTCTACATGGGCAGTTTCTAATTCATATAGTTTATCTCTTGGTGTATGGTACCAATGACTCCTTTCCAGATTACACATAGGTCTTCCTACATTGCTTGCCTGTGTATCAAATATAACTTGAATTAATTCTCTATAGTTGTCAAATAATGTCCAACAGAAAGACCATAATCTGGTTTCAAAATACACAACTCTTTCTCTATGACTAACAAAATTATCGGTGCTTACATCCCATTGATTTATTTTATGAGCATATTTACCAATAAGTTCCGGTTTTTCATAGAATGAAATGTCAAAAGAATCTGCCAACCAATATCTTCCAGTTATTTTAAATACTCTTTTACCTAACAAATTATTCTTTTCTATAATATTAAGTGCCTCATACATAATGTATGATTCACCCATTCCTTTAGAACCTATTCTATTGACGAATAGTGTGAAAATATTGTGATCTATTTGGTGAAAGTAATCTACTTTTGATTTGATAATTTCTTTTTGTTCTTCTGTCAATGGAATATTAGAATTGTCTATAGATATAATTTTAACATTGGGAACTTTACTTCTGATAGAATCAAAAGTTTTTAATGTTTCTTCAAACCTATTTGCCGTTCCATATACATTAACACCACCTTGAACAGATGCATTAATAGTTGATGTTACTATAAAAGTATAAAAATCACTCATGTCATTACTCATCTATAATTGAATCTTTCTCTTCACCACGAAGTCCAGCTACACCAATACAATCTGTGTCTAAAACTAGAGATTGGTCTAATACCATATATGTCATATGTTCTACATCATTATATAAATTGTTTGAATACATATCAATCAAACTATAGAATATCTTTTCAAAGTCTTTAACAACAGTATCAAATATTGATCCACAGAAAGAAAACAATCTAGTTTCATAACGATACAATGAAGTTTTTGACTTGGTATATTCTGCAATGAACTCTAATCCTGGTTCCTTATTCTTAAACAAATATTTTCCAGTTGCACTATGATGTTTACTTAAATCAAATCTATCAGACAATCTATACCTTCCACATATCTTAAAAATTCTTGATTGTTCTGGTACATTAAGCAATTTAATGGATTGCATTAACATATAGGTTTCACAAGAACTTTTCATTGTCCCACCACCCAACTGGTGCGAAAATTTAATTACTTCATGACCTGTGAAATCTAAAACATCATCATACACTTCTAGAAATTTAGACCTCTCATCAAATGATAGTGATTTATCACCACCCTCTAATAGATACAATTTTACATCTGGAACTTTTTTACGAATGTCAATTGCAGTTTCTATTGTTTGATTTATCCTATCTTCTACAGAGAATAAAGTTTGCTTGGTATATATCCCTGATGGGACTAGAAATATATTATTCATTATTTTCAAGTAAATGTCCTTTAATGTATTCTTTTGCTTCCAACATGGGTTCATCCCAAACTTTTGGTTTTACTTGTCTAAAGAATCTGAAGCTGTCACTATACCAAGGACTTGTGTGTGGTGGTCTTCCTTCTAATGTCGGTGTTAAATATGTGAAGTATGCGGCTATAGGAACAAACACTACGGTTTTGGTTCCAACTGCACCTGCAATATGAACCACAGAAGTACATGTGGAAATAACTATATCTAGATTTTCTATCAATGCAATAGTATCATCAAAAGAATTGATTTGACCTGCAACATCAATTAATTCTGGACATTTCCTTGCCTCTTCTTCACCATCACCCTTTTGTAGTGAATAGTATTCTACATCTTGTCCCTCAAAAGTTTCATGTAAGAAATTCATCATATTGTCAAGTTCAATATGTCTATAAAGCAAAGCATTATTTCGCATGTTACCAATGAACCTGACACCTACTTTAAGTTTCTTACGTTCCTTTAACCAACTCCATTTTTCTCTTGCTTGATCTGATGCCCACAAATAATGTTCGGTTAACATTATTTGTGGTTTCATGTTGAGATATAAAGGAACTTCAAATGCAAAACACCATAATGCATCTGGATCTTTGACATCTCTCCAATCAGTAACAGAAGTGTAACCACAACGATTGAATATATCAACAATATCTTTATTGGAATTGGAATATACTGGATTAAATCCTGCTGCTTTTAATTTATTCCAATATGAGATTGCGATAAAAGAATCACCAAATCCACCACCATTCATATGGAAAATCAAAGTTCTGCCTGGATATAACCCACCAGTCCAATACTTCAATGGAATTTCTTCATGGTTAAACCAAAGTTCTAGTTTTTTAACATTAATGAGGAATCCACCAAGACCTTTCAAGAAATGTCCTGCTTCCATATCATAAGTTCCAAGATTGAAATTTACGATATTTCTGTGTCTTTCTCCAAGTTCATGTTCTCTTTCTTTCAGTTCTCTAAGAATTTTTTCTGCTGGTTCTTTTTGACCATTGAGAAAATAGGAGAATACCATTTCCAATAAAGTATCTGGATTGTTTGGATTAACTGCAAGATTCTGTTTTGAATAAAATAACGACTTGACAGGTTCATTAAAATTATTATACAATTTACCCAAATTGGCACGAACATTATATCTCTGTTCATTCGTCTCACACATATCCAATGTTTTTAATGTAAATTTCTCTGCCTTGTCATAATTTCTGACATCATAATAAAGTTTTGATATAGTATTAACAGATTCAATATGTATTGCTGCATTTGCAAAAACATCAACAACTTGTTCTGCTAATTCTTCATATTGACCTTTAATTAGTTGTTTGACTATAAAAACTAAAGGGTCACCTTCACCATAAGTATCATTCTGATCCATAGTTATTCCTTGACTGCTACCAATTTGATAATATTATTCATTGCTACATTATTTGCTTCTCTAAGAAGTCGTTGGACACCAAAATCCTCTTCTGGTGATACTTTCCCTTCTTCTTTTCTTTTGAAGAAGTCCTCTAGCATAGGAACATAGAATTGGTCATATTCAAATTCATAATGGATTACATCAAAATTGATATCATATTTAAGTGCCATTCCAGTACTGGAATTGTGTTTTTCTATATGGTACTTGATGTAATTTTTGGAAAACATGTACATCACATTTACATTGATTGCTCTTTTGTGGGTGGGATCACCATGAAAAGCTGAGTGGGTTTCGTTTGGAGAAATTATATCAAGAATACATCCATGTTCTGATACACGATATAACTCTTTCATTAATGGAATGAATCCATCACCGATATGTTCAAGAATGTGGTGTGCTCTGATTTCTTCTACAGAACTGTCTTCAAATGGAAGTTTGATATTAACATCATCTAGATTGACAATATAATCTGGTTCAACCAAAGGATCATCATCTACATTAAGAAATCCATCAATTCTTTTAAACCCACTACCTAAATTTATTTTAAGTCCCACTTCGCGTCTCCCATAAAATCTAACCAAAATGTTCTCAATTTTCCTTTACTATTTTCACCTATAGAATAGAAAGGAGTTGTGTGTAATAAACACCTATTTGAATATATATAATTCAATTCTGGACCATTATCCAATACAGATGCAAAGTGAGAAACACCAGTATCACCACCATAAAATACCATAGAAGTTTCTATATGATGAATATTTGTTATGAAATCTGTTGATATTTCAAATCCAGAATAATCAAATAGTCCATCTGGTGGTGGTTCTTTTGAGCAAATAACTTTTCTGTGATGAGGATATTTCGTTCTACATTCATTTAAAATATCATTCATACAATCAATAGACCAATTTCTTTGATTATTATATTCTGCATCATATAGTGGAAATATAACGACTTTATAATCCATGTTTCCAATTGGATTTTTAATGATTACATGGTCACCAATGATGGATCTAAAATCCCATACCGAAACATTGAAGAATGGTAGTTCTAGAAACCCTTCTTCTTTGGAAAAGTAATCTGTGATATCACAAAGATAATCATAGAATTTATGAATATAATCGTCTTGATTTAGAACATATTTTGGAATGTAAAATTGTATATGTTGTTCTTTGGTCTTTCTAAGATATTCAATGATATTACAAATAGCAATCAGGTCTCCACATCTAGTACCTAAAGTACCAAATGTGGATTTTGTGATATTATAAATCATTTCCAGACTTCCATATTTTTCACCATTTGAAGAATATCTGGAGGAATAATCATATCTTGCGGTTTAAATTCTACTTTTTTTCTAGTAGTATGTAAATTTTCAATTTGGACATCTTCATCAAAATCGGTATAAGATGCTTCTACGTCATTAAAATCATGTTCAAAATATGGTTCCTCAATAAAATTATATAGAGTCTTCATAATAAACTCTGGATTCTTGGCTAATTTATCATATTCAATAATCATAATTGAAGATTTATATTCAGAAGTAATCGCCTGTTTAACTGCATTATAAGCAAACCCCAGAGTTCTTCCCGGATTCATCAATGTTTCGCAACGAGTATAAACATTAGTATTTTCTTCTGGAGAAAACATGGAAGAAAAAACGTACGGTTGTTTTCTTAATAACCACTCAAATGAATTTAAAATTTGAGAAATATCACGAACACAAAGAATTAACTTTGATTCGGGATAAAGGTCTTTGATGGTAGGAAGAAGTAATCCCCATCCTCTGTTAGTATTGAAAGCAACTTCTTTGGTAGGATCGTCATAATAATTTTCAAATAAACCATTGATAAGTTTCTTGCGTTTTTCTGGTGGACATTCAAAACGATAACCACCCTGAGAAGATGATTCTTGAATAACTGCTCTAGTAAATCTTGCTAAAGGACCAGAAATAGATGCTTCAAACTTTGGATTCTGTTTGAGAATCGTTGAAAGAAGGGTGGTTCCACTTCTTGGGAGACCAGAGATAAAATTGTACTTTTTCATTGCAAACTCCTAATAATATATTCATTACAATATTATATATGTGATATATTATGCAGGTAAATCTGGTGATGAAATTGATGCTGTATGATAAAGTCCACCAGCAACTTGTTTCCAATTAGTTAATGTTCCTACTTGAATTGGTGAAGAATAATTTAATGTTGTTCCGTTACCTAATAGACCATAATTGTTGTATCCAAATGTCCATAAAGTACCATCAGTTTTTATTGATGTTGTATGATAACCACCACCTGCAACTTGTTTCCAATTAGTTAATGTTCCTACTTGAATTGGTGAAGAATAATTTAATGTTGTTCCGTT
>Ga0316231_1002926_pt1 | contig 15629 bp, 14 predicted proteins | sample TBH18027metaG_FD_206002 | JGI IMG/M metagenome (GOLD analysis project Ga0316231, IMG submission 206002) | Freshwater microbial communities from Trout Bog Lake, Wisconsin, USA - TBH18027 | ecosystem: Environmental > Aquatic > Freshwater > Lake > Hypolimnion/Profundal zone | place: USA: Wisconsin...
TGATCGCGCTGGTTCCATACGCATGAGCCCCATCAAGTTAACGTACTTCTTAACGTATTCTTGATAGTCGCCTGTCTTACATTCAAACCAATATACGTCTTCGGCGCCAACCCCGATGAGAATATCCAGCTCGCCAACCTGGTCATTCGGCGGAAATTCAATTACAGGACCACTCATTACTCGGATCGGAGCGTCGGGACGTAACGCACGGGCAGATTTCACGAATACGGAGCGGACGTAGCGCTCAAGCCATCCGCCGTTCAGAAAGTTGAGTGCGTCGGGTAGCCTCGACGGGGTAGCATAGAGTACGCATCTCGGCGCATTTAGGTACCTAAATTGGTTTACGTATGCTATATCGTGAAGACTGCGTGCCAGCTGGCAAATATCTGAAATCGCCGCTGGTCCGCGTTGGGCAAGACTCATCTGAAACGGCGCTCCGCTCGATACATTTTGTTTCAACTTAGTCAGAAACGGGCACACGATCCCGTATCTATCGCCTATAAACGTGGCAATCTTATCAAGTTCTCCGTCTTCGTCGTTCTGTGAATTATTGCGTAGAATCCTGATGCCGCGACCAGTCAAGAAACTGTGCAAATCTATGGATTTCTCTGTGTTTGTTTGCTGGATTTGAACGTCATCTGATGAAGGATCGTCCAAGTCGTTCGAACTCGCTGGAGACTGCGGTCTGCCTGCCATACACTCTAATGCGCTAGCGATGCGATCGAGAACCTCGAAAAGCCTCTGTTCATCCATTCCATAGTGCCCTTTTGCGAGTTCGTGCGAGTTCTTACCTAACCCGGCGTTCCCCATATAGATTTGGGCGACCCCGTTTGTTGCTGATTTCTCAGCTTGCTTGGTGAATTATACGTTATTGCCGACATCCAATGCAATAGTCAGCATACCTTGCATAGTTTTCCTGCTACTTAAAGCGTCAATCAACCTGCTTTTTCTCGTCCCAAACGACATAAAACGGATCTCCGGCAAGCGTCACGAGCGGATCGAGCCAGTCAAACGCATCCGCGTATTGAGTTGCCCGTTTCACTGCCCGCCCACCGGCACGATCTGGTGCATGTTATCCACCCAGTAGATCGCGCGCCTGACGGCCAGGACATTGCCTTCACCGTCGAGGGCGCGGCCTTCGATTACGTGCTCGCCGTCCGCCACTCGGGCGGTGTCCCAATCCCAGTCAAAGGGCTTGTTGTTGGTCACGTCGAAGACCTCGCCGTCCACACAGTACTGCGCGAACGCCGCTCCGATCAGGGGGATCGGCAGGCCGTTATCTTCGTTGAAATGGATGATGCCGCGTGCGATCATATCGTGCCCGGCGTTGGCAAGCTTCATGCGGCGCGTTGTGTAGTCGGTTCGGTCTACATCCACCCGGTGGCGCGTCCAGTAGACATCTTCCTGTCCGGAGCTGCGAGAGATTCGAAATGCAATCACGCCTAGCTTTCTTAAGCTGTCGGGCTGGTCTCCGATAAGCTCTGGCATTGGTTCCCAATTGGTGCTTGCGGCGGTTCGCACCTGGCATACCCAGGAATGCTTGGGCTCGCTGGGATCGGAAGCCAGATCGAAATATCCGTAGAACAAAGGCGGCGTTCCTTCAAGCTCAGGCCCCTTGGAGTCCTTCGTGCCGATGATCAGCATCTGCGGCGCGCCGTGTTCTTCCGTCTGGTTGTTGTGGAACGATGGCACGATCTGAAAGCCGCCGCGCTTTTCGTTGACCGCCGTTCCCTCCAGTTCACGAGCCTTCGTTATCGGGGCAGTGGAGACCGTAATCACGCAGGTGTGGTTCGTGTTGATTGCGCCAACACCGGTGTAGGAGCAGCCGTCGAAGCGGCCGATTCCCTGGACCGGTTGAACCACATGGGTCACTACCGCCTTCTTCCCGCTCGCGTACGTGACCGTGACATCGCCGCCGACGACGTTTTCTATCACAACCTCGCGCAGCGGATCGATAGGCCGACGAACAACGATTTCGATGATATCGCCCGGAGTGGGGGAGTAGTTGGCGGGCGACGGCTGGAAGAAGGAATTGGGCGTTTTCACCAGGACCTGGCTCCCGACATAGGGCGCGAACTCGCGAAAGATCGAGTCGCCGGCGGGAATGTCCGTATAGATCCCCGAATCGCCGCTGATATGGCCGCCGTAGAAGTTCGGCGTCTGCGCAAATTCGGTGGGGACGATGTTGAACATCGTCGGATACGTGTTTGTGGAATCGCCGACCCGAATGCGTATGCCGTGCACCGCGCTGGCGGCGACACATCCGATCGGCGCGTATTCGGCCGCCAGGTATCCGGGCAGACTGCACTTGGCGGGCTGTGTGACACGGCCAACGATGTTCCACATTTTGCCGCCGTCGATGCTGACGCCGATTGCCCCGTGCGCCGAATTATCAATCATGATTCGCCAGGCCTCGGCGGTCGGCGGCGGCGTGAATACAGGCGCGGCCTGCGTGAGGGAGGAGGCCCGCGCAATGCCGGCGAATTCGAATGGCAGGATGCTAAGTAAGAGAGCGGCGATGAAAAGGTTCTTTGGATTTAGGCGAAACACTGGATGTTAGTATATCACACGCACTACCAAAGGACTTTATGAGGCGTAAGAGTTACGGATACGGGCCGAAATCAATCGCGGAGCGGATCGCCTTTTGTATAGCTTGCCAGTCGCGAGGCGAAAGATGACCGATGATTCGGCAGTCGGATTGCAGCGGCGTTCCTATATAGGTGCGAAAGGCGCTTGGTTGCAACAGACTTGCCGCCTGCCAATCTTTCAGGATATGGTCTGTCGCCGTGGACGCTGTCGCAGTATTCGTCGTAATTACTCCGACGATAATGTCCGGGTGGCCCGCATGGTATGCGACGGTTGATAGGACAATACCCGGGCGACGCTTGGCCTGAACGGCTCCGGGTAGGTTCGCGACAATCACGTCTCCGGGCCTAAACGTTGGCATTCGCGACTTCCTCATCGTCGAAGCGACGCATTGCCGCAGCGGTAAAGTCGCGCATGTCTTCGTCTGTCCATTCGCCGCTAAACGCTGGGTCCTTGCTCGGATCATATGCGGCTGATGCTGTCGCTTTGGGGGCTGAGGGGATCGGAATGCCTCTTGCTTCTGCCGTGTCTCTCAACATGGTTTCAATAAGCGCTGTCTTCGAGATGCCCCGCCGACGTGACAGTTCGTCAAGCAACGCTCCGCCGACAGGCGTAAGGCGCATAGATACCGTACGTGTTTTGTTTCGAGTTTGTATGTAATGCGTCCTTTCGTACTAATTATACCCAGCGTTAATAATAATACATTACTAAATATACCTTTAGTATTACTTAAGGCATTACAAAATCTCGTGTAATTACAGATCCGCCGCCATCTCTGCCGTACGCACTTGTCATGCCCCGGAGTCTTCAACGCTAGGCATCTCTCATGTCACGCCACCATCCACACCCACCGATGCAGATTCCTAGCGTCGAAGACTCCGGGGAATGACAATAATGAAACGCCCTATTGTTGACGAGACGATCGGAACCAAACTCACGCCAATCACCCAACCTATCGGTGCGCGTATCCTCCAAACGCCGGATACTACGGCCCCAAATGCCGCGAAATCAGGCGTGCATGATACAATAAGAGGACTTAAGGCTGCGTGAATTGGAAACCGAATCGCCCCGAGCCCGGAAAACCTAACCCCAGGCTCCCGGAAAACCTAACCCCCGGCCCCTTCCCTAGGAAGGAAGGGGTGGCCAAGTGGGGGTAGGATTCTGGTTTCCCCTGCCTTCCTAGGGAAGGGGGGTAGGGGATTAGGTTTCTGCCCAGCGCGCATCAGGTGCAAATGAACTTATCCGATCGGTTACTTCTTAGCGGCGACGAAGCGATAGCGCTGGCTGCCCGTCATGCCGGCGTAGCGCTCATGACCGGCTATCCTGGCACACCCTCCACAGAGATCGTCGAGTCGTTCGTCCAACTCGGCGGCAAAGGCCAGTGGGCGCCCAACGAAAAGGTGGCGTTCGAGGTGGCCATCGGGGCCTCGTTCGGCAAGGCGCGGACGATGGTGACGATGAAACATGTCGGTCTCAATGTGGCCGCCGATCCGCTCTTCACCGCAGCGTATGCCCAAATCGAAGGCGCGCTTGTGGTCGTGTCCGCCGACGATCCCGGGATGGCGTCGAGCCAGAACGAGCAGGACAACCGTCACTATGCGGTCGCGGCCGGCGTGCCGATGCTCGAACCGTCCGATTCACAGGAGGCGTACGAGTATACCAGGCTGGCCATCGAGATCTCCGAGCGGTGGCTCACTCCGGTCCTATTGCGGCTTACCACCCGTGTATGCCACTCGAAAACGGTTGTGCATTCCTGGATCGCGGGTTCGGATTTTCCTGAGGCGGCGTACACTCCCAAGATCGCTCTGAGGGTGATGATCCCGGCAAATGCCCGTCCTGCGCACCGCAGGCTGCGCGGCAAACTGACCGAAATGGCGCATTGGAACGAGGCCGAGGGTCCGCATCGCCTGATCGGTGGAAGTTCCAGTTTGGGAATTATCTGCAGCGGCGTTTCGTTCATGCATGTTCGCGAAGCCGCGCCCGACGCCAGCGTTCTCAAGCTGGGCATGACTTATCCGCTTCCCCTTAAGACGATCGCCAACTTTGCCAAAAGCGTGGACCGCTGTGTTGTGATCGAGGAGGGCGATCCATGGCTTGTCGACGCGATCCGGGCATCCGGCACTGATGTTGAAGGCAAGGACCCGATGTATCGCTTCGGCGAACTGGATGTCGCCCGTGTTCGTCGGATATTGGCCGGCGATGTTTCCCATGAGTTTACGCCGCCGCGCGGCAAGCCGCCGGAGCTTTGTCCGGGCTGCCCGCACCGCGCCGTCTATGCGGCTCTGAAGAATCTCAAGTGTATCGTCCAGGGGGATATCGGCTGCTATTCGCTGGGGGCGCTGCCGCCGTACGAAGCCATGGAGTCGCTTGTTTGCATGGGCGCGGCGATCGGTATGGGCCTGGGCCTCAGGCATGTGCTTCCGTCCGATGAGGCGCGCCGGGTGGTCAGTGTCATTGGAGACAGCACGTTCGTTCACAGCGGCATTACCGGGCTTGTCGAGATGGTCTACAACCCGCCGCCGGATGGACATGTCCTGTTGATCCTGGACAACGGCACCACCGCAATGACCGGAATGCAGGAACACCCCGCAACCGGCCGCACGATTGACCACAAGCGGACAGGGAAGCTTGTGCTTGAAGACCTTGCCAGAGCCGTCGGGGTTCGCCAGGTGCATGTAATCGATCCGACACGCGACCAGCAAGCGTTCGAGGATCTCATTGCCGAGTGTCTGGCCAGCCGCGACCTGGCGGTCATTATCGCGCGACGGCCGTGCGTGCTGGCCGCGGGGAAGATTAAGCAGATGGAGAAATGCCTTGAGCAAATCTAATGCCATATCGGCCAGTGTCAGGAACATCGTCTTTGCAGGGCTTGGCGGCCAGGGTGTCCTCACGGCATCGGATATCGCGGCTAGCGCGGCCCTGCTTGCGGGATTCGATGTCAAGAAAAGCGAACTGCATGGCATGAGCCAGCGCGGCGGATCGGTATCGAGCGATGTCCGATACGGCCAGACCGTGCTCAGTCCGATGGTTCCTTCCGGCGAGGCGGATTTTCTGGTCGTTATCGCGCCCGATCAGGTGGAAGTCAACCGGTGGCAGCTCAAGGAGGGCGGCCTTCTGATTGAGCCATCGCTCATCGACATAGATGCGATTGCCAACAAGAAGTCGCTGAATGTCGCGCTGCTCGGCGCGCTGAGCACGGCGACTGGTATTGCCCGAGACTACTGGATACAAGCGATTCGTGAACACCTGCCCGAGAAGCTTGTCGACGCCAATCTGGCAGCATTCGAGTACGGGCGGGAGACGCGCTAGAGATTTTTCGGAGGACCCCTCCGTCCATCGCTTAGACGATGGCCACTTGACCTAAAATCCTCTTCCCGTTGCGGGAAGGTGGATCGACTGCGTCTGCAGTCGAGACGGATGGGTCCTTGCCGGGGAGAATTCCTGGATATTGAACCAATGACACAACTTACAGAAAACCTGCCACGGGATTTCAATCCCGTAAGCGCCACAGATTATATCCCCGCCTGCCATCTCAGGGATTTGCAGTTCGAGCGCCTGAGGTCGATCGTGCGCCGCGCCTACGATCACAGCGACTTGTTCCGCATGCGAATGCAGGAGCGCGATCTGACGCCCGAGGATATTCGATGTATCGAAGACGTCTCGATGCTGCCGTTTACCGTGAAGGGCGATCTGCGGGATACGTACCCATTCGGCCTGCTGACCAGTCCGATGAGCGAGGTCGTGCGCCTGCATGTATCCAGCGGAACGACCGGTAAGCCGATCGTTGTGGCCTACACCAAGGAGGATGTCGACGTCTGGACCAACGCGATGGCTCGCAGTTTGGCCGCGTGTGGCATCAACCGGGGCGATATTATCCAGAACGCCTACGGTTACGGCCTTTTCACCGGCGGACTTGGCGCGCACTATGGCGCGGAGGAATTGGGCGCGACCGTGATTCCGATCTCAGGCGGCCATACGGATCGCCAGATTATGATCCTGTGCGATTTTCATGTCACGGCCATCTGCTGCACCCCTAGCTATTTCATTCACCTGATCGACCACGCGAAAGGCATGGGAATCGATTTTCACGATCTGCCGCTGCGCTGTGGAATATTCGGCGCGGAGCCCTGGACCGATTCGATGCGCCGCCGGATCGAGCAGGATGCCGGCATCGCCGCATACGATATCTACGGCCTATCGGAGATTACCGGGCCGGGTGTTGCAATCGAGTGCCCGTATCATGACGGCCTCCACATTTTCGAGGACCATTTCTATCCCGAGATCGTCGACCCTGAGACCGGAGATGTGCTTCCTGATGGCGCGGAGGGCGAGTTGGTGCTCACTACATTGAGTAAGAAGGCGATGCCGATGATCCGGTATCGGACGCGCGATATTACCACATTGATGCTCGGCACTTGCGCGTGCGGCCGGACCTTGCGCCGGATGCGACGGGTGGGGCGGCGAAGCGACGACATGTTCATAATCCGAGGGATCAATATCTTCCCGTCACAGGTTGAAACCGCGCTACTAGCGGTCGAGGGCACCCTTCCTCATTACCAGATCATCCTCACGCGCACGGAGGGGCTGGATGAGATGGAGGTCAAGGTGGAGGTGACTCCCGAGGTCTTCAGCGACCGAGTGGGCGCAATGGAAACTCTGGCAAAGAAGCTCGATCGCGAATTGGAACGAACAATCGGAATACGCGCCGCGGTTCATCTGGTGCGTCCCAATACGCTGGAGCGAAGCGAAGGCAAGGCAAAACGCGTAAGCGATCAACGGAATTTGGAGGAGTAAGTCATGAAAATCCATCAACTGTCGCTATTTCTCGAGAACCAGCCCGGGCAAGTTTTGGGCGTGTGCCGGACGCTAAAGGACGCAGGTATCGATATTCGCGCGCTCACTGTGGCCGATGCCCAGGAGTTCGGCATTCTTCGTCTGATTGTTTCAGATTGGCAGGCTGCCGAGAAGGTGCTGGCCGACGCGGGCAATATCGTTAAAATAACCGAAGTGGTCGCAGTCGAGGTGCCCGACCGTCCGGGCGGGCTCACAGACCTGCTGGAATTGCTCGAAGGCAGCATGATCAATATTGAGTATATCTACACGCACACATTCGGCCAGTCAAACAGCGCGGTGCTAATCTGCCGCTTCGACGACGTGGACCGCGCGATCGAGCGACTGCAAAGATCATCGATCAATGTGCTGGCGCCGGTCGAGGTTTATCAGATGTCGTAATGCTGATCGTGCGGTAGAATATTAGAGAAAGCCACGAACTAATTGGCCTCGCAAACCGATCGACAGTCGTTAAATTGAGGCGATATATCATGATAGACACCATATGGGTCAGAGATTTCAAGTCGCTTGTGGATGTACGGGTTGAACTGGGGACCGTAAATGTGTTCATCGGCGCGAATGGGAGTGGCAAGAGCAACCTATTGGAAGCGATCGGCATTCTAGGTGCGGCAGCATCTGGCCGAGTCAACGACGAATCGCTCAAATACAGGGGAGTTCGTCCCGGTCTGCCCGTTCTGTACAAATCCTCATTCAAACACAAAACCGGCGCAATGCACATCTTCTTCGAGGCGCACAGCGCCAATGCGTCTTATTCTGTTACGCTATGGAACCCGATCGACAAACCCAACGACGACTGGCAATATAAGCACGAGGGTCTGTGGTCTGGTGGACATCAAATTGTAGGCAGGTCGCCGCGAACTGCTGGCCGGTTGAGCACGAGCGCTGGATATGCTGCGTTGAAGGCAGTCGATCTTTCCGAGGACGACCCCGCCGGGGAACTTCTGGATTTATTGAGCAACTACGCAATCTATGCTCCGGACACCCCAACTTTGCGCGGTCTTGAGCCCGACTCGCAATCCCGGGAACCTGTCGGGCTTGCGGGAGGAAGACTGCCGGAGGGTCTGTCTGGACTTAGGGGCCGACTCGTCGATCTCAAAGCAGACTTGCTGCCGCTTGTCGATTGGCTTCATAATTTTGCCTCAACATTTACGAATCGAATTCCGATTTCGGGGAGCGTTCCGCAGCCAACACGTGGCCTTCGCTTTGTAGACGAGTACATGAAAACTGGGCGAAATTTGTTGTCCGGGCACGATGCAAGTGAGGGCGTTTTGTATCTCCTTTTCGGCGCTGTCCTCGCCCTTCATTCGAAGTCTCCCAAGCTTTTCGCAATTGACAATTTCGACCAGGCACTTAACCCGCGAACCGCTCGTGATTTCGCCTGTATGTTTTGCCAGTGGTTGCTGGACAGCGCTGACCGCCAGGTCTTGCTAACAACACACAATCCGTTGGTTCTTGACGGTCTTCCTTTAGGTGATGAGCGGGTGCGACTCTTTGCGGTGGACAGAAGCAAGCGAGGCTACACAGTGGTGTCGCGGGTCGAGATCGACAAGAAGCTTCTCGCAGCCGCAAAGCGAGGTGTCCCACTGTCACAACTATGGGTGAACGGTAGTTTTGGTGGGGTGCCGCCAAGTGTCTAAGATTCCACGCGTCAGCTATGTTGTCGAGGGCGCGACAGACTTTATAGTTCTCGACACTATTGTTGAGAAATTGTTGGGCTCAGCAGACTATATCCCAACTCAAATTCAACCTCCGTCATCAGAGTACGCCGCAGGGCGAGGTCCGCTGGGCGTGGGCTGGAAGGGCGTGCTGAGATGGTGCGAAGCAGAAGGTAATACGCAAAGTGGGTTTAATTCGGGCTTAACGTTGTCGAACTGCGATCTGTTGGTGATCCACGTTGATGCGGACATCGCACATGAAGCCGACCTATCACATGAGAACCTAAAGGCGCCTTGCCCTCCGGCTAAGGCCACATGCGACAGAATACGAGATTATCTCACGAAACTGATTGGCAACAACGTTCCTACAAAAGTCGTGTTGTGTGTTCCTGCGCAGTGTACGGAGGCTTGGGTCTACTGTGCCTTGCATCCATCCGAAGCAGCCTTGTGGGCAGATTTAGAGTGTCGGGACGAAATAGAGCGCGTGCTGATCGGAAAACCCGACAAACTGGTTCGGGACAAGGGTGGAAGCGCTAAGAAGCTACCTGAGCGCTATCGAGTTGTTGCGCCCCGTTTAGGGTCTGGATGGCTTCATGCTATTAGGCTATGTGCCGAGGCCATGCGGTTTAACCATGAACTTGAAACAGCGCTCAACGCAAATCACCTCAAGGGATCTGGTTAAGACTTTCGCCTGGAAAAGTCCCCCGGTCCCGGCTCAGCTTAACGCCTATGCCCGGCTTGCTCCTTGTATTGGAACCGACAACAGCTTCAAATTGGGTAACTGGCGCTTCATTGTGTCGTATCCGATATTATTGTCCTCAATTGCCTGGTCTATCTCTGTGCGGTATGCCTTATAGAATTGCAATGCGGCGGAGATGGCCTCGACTGGCTGATGGTACTCTTGCGCCATCCGCTCTGCGTCGAAATTATAGTCCCGTGCGATCATAATGACTTCCCAAATGGAAAGCCCCGATCCCTTCAAATAGGGCTGCCTGCCAATAAACGAGTCTCTGTATTCCACAAACGAGAAATCGGCTTCGCGCGATCTCATTAGATCTGACATAACAACCCCTCCTTTTGACGCAGCAGTTGTCATCATTGTACACGAATTCGATAAAATGTACGAAGGCGGTCGCATCTAAATCTCCCCAGGCATGCTCGTTTGGCGCCGTTGGCGGATTGACTTAGGCAGCGAAGCGGCGTATAATTTGGCAAGCGGGCAGGGATCGGCATTTGTTCCGTTGGCCGAGGGCTGTATGGGTAATTCCATATATAGGCTTTTTGTGCTGCTTGGGCGAATAGATCTCTGAATACCCCGAAACCAAACGAGGTACACATTATGTATCGTGTTTATTCCGTCCTTCTGGCTGTGCTCCTATGCGTGGTATTTGCGGCAGGCTGCACCAGTCATTCTTCTACCCTATCGAGTTCCACTGACGATCTTACGAAACGTGCCAGAATTGTCGGCGATCAAGGAGCGGACGCACGGGGCGGTGCGAACGGATATCCAATGGTCTGGCTGACTGACAACCAGGTACTGCAGGCAAATCTTTCTTGGTCCCACGGAAACAGCAGATGGCGGGTTTTGAATCTGGATAATGGGTCGGAATGCCGTCCCTGCGGTTTGGCGCCGACCAATTCTGGCGAACTCACGTCTGCTTCGCCCGATGGCAAGTGGGTCTCGTGGTGCAATACAAGCAAGGGATCGGGCTTGTGGACCGTTTCCGCCACCAGATTGGAGGACGGAAAAACCATAAATTGGCACGAAGGTACGAATGGCATGGGAGCGTGCTGGTTGGGAGATAGCCATCATATCGTTTCCGTTGGATTAGTCGATGCCGGCATTAGTGCGTACAACGGCAGGCCCTATTCAGCGCCAGGCATTACGATACTCGACACCGCATCGGGATCTGTAATACACAAATTAGTGCCGGAGATTGGCAACAACATAGAAATTGTCCGGCCGGATAAGTCGGACAACCTGATAATGTCAGGAAGTCCGACATTCGATTCTAGGAATACAAGTTCGGTGACGCTGTATCGGCTTAATATACATTCAAATCCTCTTAGCGTCCAGACTCTCAATGTGCCAGTCCCTAATGTGCCGGGAAGCCAGAATGGAACCTTTTACGCGGCGCCGGCGGCTAACAGGATCATCTGGCATTATACGACCTACCATAAGTCTTTGACTGATCCGATGTTTAAGCAAGGCCAACCGACGGTTTACGATGACTTTTACGTAACGCGTATCGATGGATCCGGTCTGCGTAGAATTGGCCGTCTGACGGACGCGAACTGTCAGTGGATGATGGCGGTGAGCCCTGACGGGGATAAAATAGGTGTCAATATCCGCCAGGAGGTCGCCGTTATTACTTTGCCGGCATATGAGCCAGGCACGGGCCCAGAGCCGGTCTGGACGCAGCCATCGTACGCCCAATATTCTGTTCGAGTCGCGGAGTCCCCAGCTCAGTTGTCGGCTAGAGAAAAATATCTGTTCAAAATACTGCGAGCCGAGGTGCTTTCAAATCGCACGCCTGGTCACCCGCTTGCCGGCACATGCGTGAATTCTGTCGCTGTGTCAGGCTCCGATGTCTATGCAGGAACTGATCAGGGACTCACATCATCAAGGGATGCTGGTAAGACCTGGTCAACCCCGGCCAACTTGGCGGCCATCAGTATTAGTTGCCTGGCGTCCACCGGGGCGACCGCCTATGCCGGAACCGACGACGGACTATTTGCGTCGAGGGACGGCGGCGTAACGTGGCGCGAAGACATCATCACCAGGAACGGCAAACCGTTAGGAGCGGTCGACGGGCCCCGTGCGCGTGACGTTTTGAACGTTGCCTGTAGTGGTTCGACCGTCTGTGTGCTGACAATGGCAAAGATCGGCGGATTCTATGTTTCGCATGACGACGGCGTTACCTGGAGATGCCCGCAGCTAGGCGGCGGGAAGTTCGTCGACGCGAACAGTATCGCCATATCCGGGTCAAATATTTATATCGGGACAAATACCGATATGTATGTCTCCCGTGATGGAGGGGCCACGTTCAGGACGGACAATAGCCTGAGGATGGGGAAGACCGGACAAATAAATGTCTACGGAGTTGCAGCCTCCGGGAGTGCGGTTTACGCCGTCGTCGTGGAGAGTCTGTACGTCTCTTACGACAGCGGAGGCACATGGACCGATAAGGAAGGTTTTATGGATTACGGGAAGCGGATATGTGCTTCCGGATCGACGGTGTGTAAAGCACTGAACTCCAATGGGGCCTCAATTTCGCTGGACTGCGGCGGGCATTGGCAAGACTTTGGCACTCGAAACGGGCTTGCCTCAAACTACGCCAATGATGTCGCGATCAGCGGCTCAACCATCTGCGTCGCGACAAACCGAGGTCTTTCAATTACCAACAACCATGGCTCGTCGTGGACAACTGTTTTATGAGGTCAGCGGGGTAGACGCAGGGGCGGAGCGCCACAAAACTAATTGGTCCTAGGTGATAGAGCCACGAAATGAACGCGATGGCGGTGACGGGGATCGGGCCGGTTGGGGCGGCCGGTGGCGGATTGACTTAGTGGAATCTGCAGGAGAATAATGGCTATGTGGAATACCTGCGCAGGACGCGTCTTAATGGTGATCCTCGTCTGCATAATCCTCGACATACTGGCATACGCCGTGGTTGAGCATGACGCTGTTCCCCTGTCGACGCCGGTATCGCTTGCCGTCGGCAAATTCAGGAGCCCACGATTCTTCAGTTTTACGCCCGAACCCTACAGAGTCAATATCGACATTCCGTCGAGTGGAATAGCGACTGACCCTGTCCGAGCTAACTGGATATTGAGAAGCGGAGGCGCTATTATTGCACGTGGGACTAGCGATGCTAATCTGGGTCATGGGTTTCGAGGTTCAGACGAGACGTTACAGGAGATCGGCTGCTTCACAAGTGAGGCGTTTGGGATATACGACTTTGATGTGGATTTCATGAACGATAACTCAAGGCTAGATGGCGCAAAGCCTCGCCTGGATGTCGAAGGTGACTTTGAGGGCGTTATCTTCTTGAAGTGGTGCTTTATCATCCTCGGTGCGGTCCTGGCGGTGCTCTTCGGCACAGGGCTTGGCCTAGCGATGGTCATCAAGGGGCAGGCGATTTTGCAAGAGCGAAAGTCGCGGTCTGGTTGATATCGTGGGGCCCCGGCGACGGGGTAACGGACTATAATTTGGCAGGCGGGCTGGGGTGCGGCGGCAAGCGGAATGGGCGAAATCTATTTGGACAGTGGGTGACCTATGTACTTTTTCGGGTTCATACTAAGCGCATTTGCTCCCTGCATGTTAGGTTCCGATGAAACTTGTCTGCTTCGCGACGACCGGGTATTCGCTGCGCTGTACCTGCTATTCTGCACAGTTATTACGATTCCGTGGCTATTAGCAGACCTCGTCAGAACCTGTCGCAAATCGACGCTTATTGGAAAGGCGTTAGGCATTCCAATAAGCATATTTGGCTTCGTCATCATTGTGTTTGTCTTGCAGCAGTACTTTTACGGCCGACCGCGACTCTGAAACTGCCGATAATCATCATCGCGCCGTATGGTGCGCGTTCGGGGTTGCCTCGTGAGCCGGTCACCGGTTCTAATATACGTGCAGGTCCTTGAGGGCCTGTGCGTAATGCCAGATCGGGAGGGGGCCAGCATGCAGGCAGGTTTCTGGACGGACTGCCAATGCATCGCCCTGATACAAGTCCAGTCAGAGCCCTAGAGCATTACCCACTGCAGGTATAATAATTGCCAACATCTGCGCATCCCATGTTGCGGTGCGCTAACTCAAAGGATTCCCCCCTATGGCGGCCCAAAGTCTCGATCAAATCATCAATCTCTGTAAACGACGCGGTTTCATTTTTCCTGGCAGTGAAATCTATGGCGGTCTTCAAGGCACTTATGACTACGGCCCACTGGGGGTCGAGCTTAAGAACAACCTGAAAAAGCTGTGGTGGAAGCACAATGTCTATGAGCGCGACGATATGGAGGGGGTGGATACGTCCATCCTGATGAACAAGCATGTCTGGAAATATTCGGGGCATGAGGATACATTCGTCGACCCGCTTATCGATTGCAAGACCTGCAAGGGCCGGTTCCGGGCGGACAAGCTGCACGAGTGCCAGTGCCTGCTTCATCCCAAGCTCAAGCCCGGCGAGTGCGAGGGCGAATTGACCGCGCCGCGCGCATTCAACATGATGTTCAAGACCCAGGTTGGGCCGGTGGCCGACGACGAATCGTTCGCTTACCTTCGTCCCGAAACCGCGCAGGGTATGTTCGTCAACTTTTCCAATGTACTGACATCCACCAACCGCAAGCTGCCGTTCGGCATTGCCCAGATCGGAAAGTCGTTCCGCAACGAGATCACGCCCCGCAACTTCATTTTCCGGGTACGCGAGTTCGAGCAGATGGAGATCGAGTACTTTGTCATGCCCGGCACCGACGAACAGATTCATGACATGTTCATTAAGGATCACGTCGACTGGTGGGTAGAAGTTGTCGGTCTTAGCCGCGAGAATCTGGACATGTACGAAGTCCCAGCCAAGGATCTGGCCCACTATTCCAAGCGCACGGTGGACCTCATGTACAAGTTCCCGATCGGCTGGGAAGAACTCGAAGGCATTGCCAATCGGACCGACTTCGATCTGGGATCGCACTCGAAAGAGCAGGCCAAACTCGGATTGACCGCCAAGGTGATAGAGAACGAGCATTCCACCGAAAAGCTGACCTATTTCGACCACCTAACCAATAAGCACCTGGTTCCGTTTGTCGTCGAGCCGTCGGCTGGCGTGGATCGCGGCGTGCTGGCGGCGCTCTGCGAGGCGTACAACGAAGAGACCCTCGAAAGCGGCGAGACACGCGTGGTGCTCAAACTCAAGCCGGCGCTAGCCCCGATCAAGGTCGCGGTTCTGCCGCTCAAGAAGAACGAGCCTCGGATTGTCGAACTGGCAAAGTCGATCAAGAACACTTTGCTGGCCAAGGGCGATATGCGCGCGGTCTACGACGAGACCGCCGCGATCGGCAAGCTCTATCGCCGTCAGGATGAGGTCGGCACGCCGTTCTGCGTAACTGTCGATTTTGACTCGCTCGAAGACAACACGGTTACTATTCGCGACCGCGACACCATGGCGCAGATTCGCCTTCCGATCGCCGATCTCTATGTATATGTCCGCGATCGCATTTAAGCAATCGCGCAGGCAGGAGCCATATCGCTGTGTGCAACTCGATCTCTCGCATGCTTGCCTTACGGATAGTCGCCGTAATTGCCGCCGCTGTTCTTGGCTCAATTGGCGCTACCTCGCGCGCCGCGCAAGGCCCATCGCGTAATTACATCGTTAACGGCGATTTCGAAAATGCCATGACCGGATGGTCATGGCATCTTTCCAATGCGGACGCCGCATCCCAGATTATCACCAGCGATTCCCATTCGGGTCAGGCGTGCCTGCGGATAACCAACCAGACGCATTTCGGACCTAATGTGTATGGCTCGTTATCGCAACTCGTGACCGGGCT
>Ga0316231_1002927_pt1 | contig 15625 bp, 10 predicted proteins | sample TBH18027metaG_FD_206002 | JGI IMG/M metagenome (GOLD analysis project Ga0316231, IMG submission 206002) | Freshwater microbial communities from Trout Bog Lake, Wisconsin, USA - TBH18027 | ecosystem: Environmental > Aquatic > Freshwater > Lake > Hypolimnion/Profundal zone | place: USA: Wisconsin...
TTCCCGGAAGCCAATCTGACCAGCTATTATTTCCCGTATCTGGTCACGCTTGACCAAGGCGAAGTCCAGCGCGCACTCGACCACGTGTGCCGGGCGGCGGCGGGGAGCAAGATTTGGGTCATTGCCGGCACCATTCAAAAAACGGCTGACCGGTTTCTCAACCTTGCCCACGTGATCAATCCGGCCGGCACGATTGTGCACGAGTACGCCAAGATCAACACGGCCGGTGCCGACGAGAAGCGCTATTGCCGGGGCGGCGACAAGCTCGCCTTGTTCGAGATCGAGGGCGTGCTGTGCACATTGGTGATCTGCCGGGATGGACGGCACCCGGAATTGTACCGGCTGCCGGCGATGGCCGGCGCGCAGATTTTGTTTCATCCGTCCTGCAGTTCCGACGAGATTGAGGCGGTAACCTGGAAGCGGACCTCCGGGCGCGCCCAGCAGCCGGTCGGGCCGAACACGAAAATCTTCCACTGCGTCGCCAACACGGTTGGCATGGCGCCGGACGGGCGGCAAACCTCCAGCGGCGCGTCATTCATCCGTGATCCGCATGGCATTCCGTTGGCCGAGGCGGGCTATTATCAGGAAGAAATGATCACAGCAATTTTGGATCTTGAGCGGGCCGACCGCGCCTACATTCGCGACAGCTTGCAGAATCCGCCATTTCTGCAAAAATACTGGCAACAGATGGTGGCGGATGTCAAGTCCCGCGCCAATATCAAACCGGTCTGAAAAATGATTGAACCGCCACGGAATGCGGATATTTGGTTGCTGGCCGGCCAGTCAAACATGGCCGGCTCGGGCTTTGGCGAAGCGCCTGAAGAACCATCCGACCGGGTTTGGTTGTACTCGTTGCAAGACGAATGGAAAATCGCGCAAGAACCGTTTGCCATCGACCGGTATGAAGCCGCCGACGAAGCGTTCGCGATCATGCGCGGTGAACGCGAGAAACATTTTTCCGATCCCAACTATCGCTACGAGCAGGCGACGATCTGGCGTGGGGCCGGGACCGGTCTGGGTTTGACATTCGGCAAGGTGATGGCGGTATACACCGGCAACCCGGTCGGTCTTTTATTCTGCGCCAAAGGCGATACGCGGATGGAAGAATGGGTGCCGGATTACACCGGCCATCCGTATATGGCGCTCTATCAGGCCACCCTGCGCCGAATCCGCAAAGTGAATCGCCCGCTCACAGGCATCCTCTGGGATCAAGGGGCATCCGACACATTTGACGGCAAGGCTCAACACTACGCGGCGCGGATGCAGCAACTCGTCACCGCGTTGCGCCGCGACTTGAACCAACATGACTTACCGTTTTTCTACGGTCAGATTGGCAATTTTCCGTTGCAGACCGAGGCAGAATTACCGGATTGGAATTTCATCCAGGAAACACAGCGCCAACTCGAGCCGGTCCTTGCGCCCGGCGGCCTGTGTGCCGGCATCGATCTGGCGATGTGCGACTGGGGGCACTTTTCGACAGCCGCGCTGAAACGCTTTGGCCGGCGCTTCGCGAAGGTCGTCCGCCGGCAACTTTACAACGATACGAGTGTCGACATCGGCCCACGCCCGATTGCGGTCGACCGCGACCCGGCCGATCCGCGGCTGGTGCATGTCCGGTACGCCTCGGTTAACGGAACATTGCTGCCCAAAGATCGCGTGGCGGGTTTTGTCGTTGAGTGGCCGGGGTCGCCGCGCAACATGGTCTGCGCCGCCCTCGCCGGCTCGACAATTGTGACCGTCACCTGCATCAAGCCGATCCCGGCCGGCAGTACCATCCGGTACGGCAAAGGCCTGACGCCATTTTGTAATTTGATTGATTCCGCCGACTTGGCCGCGCCAGTCTTCGGTCCTTGGCGAATTCCGTAACCACGAGAGGAAAAAATGCCCACACCCACCCAACAACGTCAGCTGCGCGTCGCCGCCATTCAGATGGAATCGATTGCCGGCGACAAAGCGGCCAACTTTGCCAAAATTGAAAGCTTCGTCACTCAAGCGGCCGCCCGGAAAGTCGAGCTGATCGTGTTCCCGGAGTGTTGTCTGACCGGCTACTGGTTCATTCGGAATCTTACCCGGGAACAATTGCGCGCGCTCGCCGAACCATTTCCAGCCGGCCCGAGCACACAGCGTCTGTGCGAGCTGGCCAAGCAATCCGGCCTGAGTATCGGCGCCGGTTTTGTGGAGTCCGCCGGTAACGACGTCTTTTACAACAGCTACATCGTTGCCCTGCCCACCGGCGCAGTGAAATGTCACCGGAAACTTCAGGCGTTCGAGCATCCGCTCGTGCACAGCGGTTCGGAGTACACCGTCTTCGACACGCCGCAGGGCTTCCGCGTTGCCGTTCTGATTTGCTACGACAACAATATCATCGAGAACGGCCGGATCGCGGCGCTGCAAGGCGCGGAAATCATCATCGCCCCGCATCAGACCGGTGGCTGTCGCACCAAGAATCCGCATCTGATGGGCGTGATTGAGCGAAATGTCTGGGATAACCGCCAGCAGAACCCCGCGGCCATCGAAAGCGAATTCCGCGGCGACAAAGGCCGGGGCTGGCTGATGCGTTGGTTGCCGAGTCGGGCGCACGACAACGGCGTCTTCCTGATTTTTTCCAACGGCGTCGGCGTGGATGATGACGAGATTCGCACCGGTAACGCCATGATTCTCGATCCGTACGGCCGCATCCTGACCGAAACCTGGCAAGCCGCCGACGCGATGGTCGTGGCCGATCTCGACCGGGACTTATTGAAAAACGCAACCGGTCGCGAATGGTTCAAAGCCCGGCGGCCGGAACTCTACGGCTTTCTTGCCCAACCCACCGGCCTCGAACGCGACACGCATCAGCTCAAGTTTGAAGAATGAACGTTCGCGAAATTTTGGTCGTTCACCATTCGCATACCGATTGGGGCTACACGTCCCATCCGGCCATTGTCGAACAACGCCATTACCAATACATCGACGAAGCGGTCGCACTCTGCCGGCCGAATGCCGACCGCGACCCGGCGCTGCGGTACCGGTGGACCTGCGAATGCGCGTGGGTTGTGCAAGGCTATTTGCAGGCGCGGACGGCCCGACAACGCCGCGCGTTTCTCGAATGTGTTACGCGCGGCGACATTGAAGTGGCCGGGTTGCCGTTGCAACCCACCCCGCTGGCCGATGCCGCGACCATCCGCGCGACACTCGGCATCCTTGACGAATTGCGCGCCGAAGGCATCCCGGTTTCTGTCGCTCTCGGCTGCGACATCAACGGTCTGAGTTGGCCGTGGGCCGATGCGTTGCTCGACGCCAAGGTGAATGCGCTCGGCATGGCGATGAATTTCGTCTGCGGCGGCGGCCTGCAACGCTGGACCGCCTTCCACTGGCAGGCGGCTTCTGGGCGCAAACTGCTCTGCTGGCAAGGCACGCATTACAATCACGGCGCATACTGGGGGCTCAATCATGACGCGTATCCGACGGCGGCTGTCGCGCCGTTGCGAATCGCCGAGTTGCGCCACTATCCGTATCTGCAGCTCCTGCTGCAAGTCACGAACATCCCCCCCGACAACATGGGGCCGCACCCGCGGTATCTCGAGCATTTACAGCAGTACAATACCCTCGCCGCGCAGCAGGGTTGGCCACGGATGCGAACCGCGACGTTGTGCGAGTGGTTCGCTTGCCTGGCGCCGCGCGCGCGCCGGGCGCCGACCTATACCGGCGACTGGACCGACTGGTGGGCGTCCGGCATCATGGCCATCGGCCCGCGTGAAACCGCCACGCTGCTGGAAGCCCAACGCCGGGCCGCGGTCGCCGAACGGCGCGGCGTGACCGGCACGGCAGCCAACGCCGTGCGCCGGCAACTCTTTCTCGCCGCCGAACACACGGCGTGCGCCAGCTCCAGCGTCACCGCGCCGTACGAAGTGGCAGCCCAGGCCGGCATCGCAGCCAAACAAAGCCTGGTTTATGAAGCGGCCTATGCTGCGAATGAAATTCTCCGGCAATCGTTGCAGCCGCAGTATGTGATGCACGACCAGCGGTTCGAAAGTTTTGACCCGGCCTGGCGCGGTTTAGTGGACGATGCGCGTCAGTCACCGGCCGCACATCCACTCCGCACGGACGGGCTGGTGCACCGGCAAACAATAATCGGAAAGTTTCTCGGAAAGAATTTCGGCCAAATCATTCTGGAGCGGCCGGCCAATGGCTCACGCGACACTTGGTACGAAGTCGGTAAATTTACGACACCGGAATCGCATGGCCGCTGGCCGGCCCGGCCCCGGTGGATACGGAAGCCGGTCGCGCCCCAGCAATTCACCCGGCAACTCGCCGGTGACGTGGCGCGCTTCGAGATTCGGCTACACTTGCCGGCGTCAGAGGCGACGCGGGCGCTCTACATTTTATTTCCGTTCCGGTTCGCGGCGCAAACCGTGTTGGCCGACGTGGGTGGTGCGTGGGCGGATCCCCGCCGGGAAAACATTCCCGGCTCATGCCACAACTGGTGGACGGTGCACCGCGGCGTCTTGATGACCAGCCGGCACGCGTCGTTGCTCTGGACATCGTGGGACGTGCCGGTCGTCATGTTCGATGCGATCTGTCCGAATCCGCCGAAGCCGCGCAACCGGTTCCAGCCGCCGGTCCTGATCGCCTGGGCTTATCACAATTATTGGGGCACAAATTTCCCGGTCCATGCGGCCGGTGACCTGAAGTTCCGGTTCCGGATCAAATTCTGGCCACGCCGCGTGACAGTGGCCGAGGCGGAGCAATATTGCTTCACTGATCCGCTGGCCGATTACCCCGATGTCGCGGAGATCAAAACTTTATGACTACATCCCTCAACCTGATTGACACCGCCCAACCGTTGCCGCTGACAACCGGCGCCGACGGCATCATCCGATTCCAATTTACCGGCACGCCCGGCTTGTACCAGTTCTCGGTCATCGCCGACGCCCGCGAGTTCAACTGGGATGAGCTGTATACCGTCTTGAACAACTGGCACGGCCTCAACAACGTGCGGACCGGCCCGTGGGACTTCCATCTCTTCGAGCAGAGCCGGCCCCTCGTGCCGAGCTACTGGGTGACGGTCAACGGCCAGAAACTCGGCCTCTGGTTTTTCCAGCGGGTGTCCATCGAGGACATCGCCACCAAGCGGTTCCGGGGGCGGATGGCTTTCCATGTCGCACAGGCCGGGGATGTCACAGTCGAATTGCAGCCGTACCGGTCGGTCAAAATCAGCTGGTTATCGGCCGCGCTCGAACGCGATCCTGAAGACCGTCTCGAACCAATACCGGCAATCATCGGCCAGGCGCCGGCAACCCAGTGGGCCGATGCCGGCTTCTGGGACAAGCGCCGGCAGGAATTGGCGACGACGCATGCGATGTACCGCGAGCCGTTGCGCCGGGCATTTGAATGGATTTTGGAAAAAGGGTTTGCGCCCAATCACGTGCTGATGTTGTCCGCCGCTTACCGGTTGGAGCAGAACCCGGCCTACCGGGAGAAACTTTTCAAAGTCTTGGACGAGGCGATTGCGAAACCACACTGGGGCAATCCGAAGGAAGACGGCTACAGCCACGACGGCGACATGGGCGCAGCCTGGAGCCTGTTTGCGCTGGCGTGGGCGTGGCATGCGCTCGCCGGCGAACTCGGCGACGAACGCCGGGCAAAGTTGCAGGCGAAATTATTGCTGCAAGGTGACCGGTTCTTTCATCTCGCATTGCTGAACCGGGATTATTGGGGCGGCTCCGTGATGCAAGATCACGGGCGGATTTCGTTGCCGTTGTTCGGCGCCGCGGCGTTTCATTTGCTCGGCGTGTTGCCGGCGGCGGAATTGTGGACCCAATACGCAATTCCGCGGGTGCGGCGCGCGGTGCACGCGATGCCGCGCGATGGTGTCATCCCGATGAGTTCGTACAATAATCTGCCGGCCTATATGGATGCCCAGACATTTTTCCGGGATACGATGCTGGCGGCGACCGGCCAGGATCTGTTTGACGAGGGGCCATTCCGCCGCATCGTGGACTACATCAACGCGACGCTCCGGCCGGAAGATTTCACGACGGTCACCGACTTGGGCGCGCTTCCGTTCCTCGGCGGTAATGCGTTCTTGAATCGGATGGTGACAAAACACCGGGATGCGCGCGCGGCGTTCCTGCAAGCAGTGGCAGTGCAATCGCCGCCGGTCAAGTTCTACCACCCGGTTCAGGAAGATAATTACTACAGTGGCGCGCTCTGGGGGTTTCTCTCATATAATCCGGCGGTCAAGCCTGTGAAAAAGTTGCCGCAGGCCAAACCATTGGCGTTTTTCCAGGATAGTGGGGTCGCCTTTCATCGCAACGTCAAGCAGGACATCACGTTTTCCGTACGGTGCGGGCCGTGGATTGGTTACCACACTTACCGGCAAGCGCAGGGACCGTGTGACCGGATGGGGATGGGCGTGACCCCGGGCCCTGGCCATTTCACGCTCGCCCGCGGGCATAACTATTTACTGACGTCGCCCGATGCCGGCTACAAGATGCGCGCGACAGTCCGGTCCTGCCTGCTGGTGGATGGTGGCGGGCAATATGATGACGTCGGCTATCCGATGTCGATTCCCTCCAAGCTCGACCGGGGCGAGGAGATTCAGTTTGCCAAGTGGGATGCCGCGACCAAGACTGGTTGGGTGCGGTTGAATCTTGCGCCGGCATACCGGGCCGAGTTGCAGATGGCTTTTTACGTTCGTGACTTTTTCATTCATGCTGACCGGCTGGTTTGCCGGGATCAAGTCGTGCTGAACGAACCGCATCAACTTTCGTGGTTGTTCCAAGGGAAACGCGAGACCGGGATCGCGCTGGTGGCCGGTAACATCTGCCGGTTTGGCAAGGACGCGACCATCGATCTCACGCCGCAGCCGGTTGGGTTTGAACTGAAAGCGGGCATCCACGAAACACCCGTGGTCTGGAGTTATGCGAGCGGATCCGGGTTCAAACCATTCGACCATGTGCGGTATGATGCCGTCGCGCCCTTGCGCACCGCCACGGTGGAGTTTGTGTTCAAATGGTGAACCTATGATTTTCTTCGACGCCTTTACGGAAGTCGGGCCGCGGCCGAGAAAACATTTTGCGCTGCCGTGGAAACTGTCCGACGTGGTGGCCGACATGGATTATTGCTCCATCTCGGGCGCGTTGGTGGCGTCGACGTTGTCGGTCAGCTACGAGGCGATGTATTCCAATCTGGAACTCTGTGATTGGCTCAAGCCGCACGACCATGTGTTCCCAATCTGGAATGTCATGCCACATCAATGCGGCGATTTCCCGGAGCCGAGAAAACTGGAAGCGCTTATGCGCCAGCACAACGTCCGCGCTGTCGCGCTGCATCCGCGGGCGAATGGCTGGGACTGGATGGCTGACCATAGTCAGATCTTGCTGCGGTGGCTTGAGAAGCAGCATGTTTTGACGATTGTGCCCCGGCCCGAAGTTGGCGCCTATTCAGACTTGGATCGGTTCTTGGAGAAGTACCCCAAGTTGCCGGTCCTGCTCGTGCACGCCGGCTGGCCGGATCAGCACTACGTCCTGCCGTTGCTCCAGAAACACCGCAACCTGCACATCACCTTCGATCACTACCAAATCAATTATGGCCTCGAAGATTACGTGGCACTGGGTCTGGAAAATCAGTTGCTCTTTGGTTCGAACTCGCCCGTGATGTCCAGCGGCGCGCATCGCACGTATGTGGATTACGCCAAGTTACCGGCGGCAGTGAAACAGAAAATTGCCGGCGGCAATCTCACCCGCTTGCTCCACGGGCAACAGCCGCCGCGCGAACGCGTGAACAAATCCGAAGACAAAATCATGGCCGCGGCGCGCCGCGGTGAGCCGCTGCCGGTGCCCGTGATTGACATGCACATGCACATCCTGCACGAAGGCCTGAACACTGCCGGCGCCGGTTACTCCATGGCGCATGGCGGACCGACCGGCACATTCGCAATGCTGAAACGCCTCGGCTGTGTGGGCGGCGGGTTTATGAGTTGGAACGGTGTCGCCAGCGGCGATTCATTGGCCGGTAACCCGGCGGTCACCGCCGCGCTTGATGTCGCGCCGCCCGGCTACTTCGGACTCGCCACGTTCGACCCGATTTACTCCACGCAAGACGAACTCGCGAAAGTTATCCCCGAAGTCTACAAGGACAAACGTTTCATCGGGATGAAACCCTACCACATTTATGGCGTGGAATATCATCACCACACCTACGATGTCTGGTGGGAATTTGGCAACCGGCACGCGTTCTATGCCGGGATCCATCGCTGTCGGGGTGATTTTTTGGAAATCGACACACTCGCCAAAAAATATCCGCGCGTTCGTTGGGTGAACTATCACAGCGGTTCCGATTATCGCACGGCGGATGGCATCATCGAGTGCATGAAGAAACACCCGAACGTCTACGCGGAAATCACGCTGACGCCGGTGACCGCCGGCATCATCGAATATCTGGTCACGCATGCCGGCGCCGACCGCGTGCTCTACGGCAGCGATCTCCCGATGCGCGATCCGCGCCAGCAACTCGGCTGGGTTGTGTACTCACGCTTGCCGGTTGCGGTGAAGGAAAAGATTCTCGCCAAGAATGCGCTGCAGATGCTCCGCCCGTGCCTTAAGTGGTTGCCAGCATATAATCGTCCCAAAATTTGAAACCATGAAAGCGACCCTTGCGATTACCGGTGGACCAAAATCAAAGACAACGCCATACGGAACCGGCCTGCGCTACACCGGCAACGAGCGCAAGTATCTTGATGAGGCGCTCGCCAGCAATACGCTGTTCTACGGCTTTGGAAAATTCGTGAAACGCGCCTGCGCAATGATGCAGGCCTATACCGGCCGGCCACACGCTGTGGCTTGCAGTAGCGGTTCGGCGGCAATTCATCTGGGCCTGATCGCCGCCGGCATCGGCCCCGGCGACGAAGTGATTGTCACACCCAACACCGATCACGGTTCACTCATCGGCATTATTGCCGAAGGCGCGGTGCCGGTATTCTGTGATTGTGATTGGACGCTCCAGCCCACTGCGGCAACCATCGCCGCGAAAATCACGCCGCGCACCAAGGCGGTGGTGGTGATTCATCTGGCCGGCTATCCGGCGCCCGTTGACGAAATCGTGGCGCTCTGCGAGCCGCGCGGCATCAGCGTGGTTGAAGATTGCGCGCAATCATGGGGCACGCGCCTGCACGGGCGAATGGTCGGCTCGTTTGGCACGGCCGGCTGTTTCTCAACGAACGATTTCAAACACATCTCCACCGGCGACGGCGGTTTTGTGGTGCTGAGTGATCCGGTGCTTTACCGGCGGGTCAGTAATTATTCCGACAAACATTACGACCGGCTTTTTGACGGGAAATTAGGCGGCGCGCATTTTGGAATGAATTACCGGATGAGTGAATTGCAGGGCGCAGTGGCCGTCGCCCAGTTGGAGCAAGTCGAAACCATTACCGCCCGGCATCACGAGTTGGGCGAGCGCCTCACCGCCCAGTTGCACGGCTTGCCGGGCGCCAAGATCCTCCAGCCGATTGCCGACAGTTACGCGACTTATTGGTGGACGACGCTGTTTGTGGATGAAGCCGCCAGCACTGTCAGCCGCGATGAATTGGTGAAAGCGTTGCAGGCGGAAGGCCTGAACGCCAACAGCTACGGCAAGTACGACCGGATCTGTTCGGGGCTGATGCAAACGCGCGTGGTCCGGCCCTGGCTGGCAGATGCACGCCGTCAGTATCCGTTTGTGCAACCCGATGGCCGCACCTACGAATATCACCTCGCCGACACGCCGACACACCAACGCATTTTGGCGGCCGGCATCATGATCGGGTTCGGCCGGTTCTACAGTGATCGGGACATTGACGAGACCGCCGCCGGCCTCCACAAGGTTTTCACCGCCTACAAAAAATAGTGCGCACCCAGACTGGTGGGTGTGGCGCAACCTGATTTACTTGCCAGAACTCGGAAATCAGGCATAATGGTTGCACGTGATTTGTTAGTCCGTTCCACGCAACTGGAATTTAGCAGTGTGCGCCCGTAGCTCAATTGGATAGAGCGTTGGCCTCCGGAGCCAAAGGTTGTGGGTTCAACTCCCGCCGGGCGTACCAATTTAATCGTTGATAGATAGCGACTTACAAATAGCCAATTCCTTATTAAATTGACTATCACCTGTAGTTATCACCCACGACAATCCCAGCATCTGCCAGAATTATTGAGTGCGAGCGGCATTTCGGAAGAGGTCGGCTATTTCGCGGGGAGGTTTTTAACGGCCTCGGCCAGTTGCTCGTTGAGCACTGTCTCCACGGATTTTCCCTGAGCGGTGACGAGTTGTTCGAGTGTTTGGTACTCACGGATGGTGAGGTTAATGGTGCCTGTGAGTTTCACTGCGTTGGGGATATCGAGCCAGGCTTCGCGGGCTTTCGCAAACTGGGCGTCGTTTAGGCCAAACGCGTGGAGGATACCGGCGGCCATCATCTGGTCACCGGACGGGTTCATGTGCACACCATCACGTGTCAGGACATTGCCCTTGGCGCCTTTGGCACGGGCAACAGCCACGGCGGCTTGCATATCGGCATTCAAATCGGCGAGCGAACATTTCTTTTCCGTCGCGAGGGTTTTCAGGAATTCGTTGTAGGCGGCAAGCTTCTGGTTGTTGTCGCCGGCGGGATCTTCGCTGATCATCGTGGCCGTAAGAATCATCACTTTCACGCCAGCCGCTTGGGTTTGGTTGACGATGGCGGTGATATTCGTTTTGTATGGTGCGAGGGGGACACCGGTGGCGCCGTGCCAGACATCGTTGACGCCGCAACTGAGCAACATCCAGTCCGGTTTCTTCTGGAGTACGTCGCGGTTGAGCCGGGCGAGCATGTCGTTGGATTTGTGACCGCTGATACCGGCCCCGATGACGCTGATCTTGATGCCGTTGGCGGCGAGACCGGCGGCCACGAGATTAACATAGCCGCTTGGTGTCCCGGCCCCTTGCGCGGTAATGGAATCGCCGAGGAACGCCACCTTTTGGCCGTCCTGCACGAGCACTTCGGCGGCGGTGCGCAGGGCCGGGAAGAGCGTCAGCATGAGCGTGACGGTCAGTGAGCAGAACAACGGGGGTAATTGATGGCCGGATTTTTTCGTAAGATTAAAATAATTAGGTTGATTGCTGGTATACCCGGTGTTGGTTCCGAGTGCAAATGGGAAATGACCGCGGTGGGTTTGCGTAAATTTTTAACAGCAATAATGCCCGTAACCCTGGGCGGCCAGCACCCCACCATCGGAATGTCCAAGCCCGCCAGTGATTGTCCGGAAATCAAATCCGAACTCGATTGCGTTGGCCCAGAAAAAATGCCGGCGGCGGTGATGAAAATGCGAGAGGTTCGCCTTCTGGCAAGCTGCGTCCATGGCAACCTTGGCCTTTTGGATTGGTATCACCACCAGTTCATCCGCCCGACGAATTTTCAATTGTTTCATCCGGCGGTCGCGCAAGTCCAACAGAAATTTCTCAAGGGCCGGAAACACCAAAATCGTCCGCGCGTGATTGTTTTTTCACGCCAGCCACCCCATCCGTGATATGCGGAATGCGCCGCTCAAAATCCACAGACGCCATTTGACCGCCGTTGCCTCCCCAGTCGTATTCCGGTTTGCCGGGATCCTTCAAAAACTGTTTCAATTCGCCAATGCAAGTCCGTCAGCGCGGCGGGCGGGTTAAGCGTGCTACTGGATGAAAAATGGTTGTGTCCACGCGAAACTTTCGCCGGGCCCCCAACATTCAAAGCGGACGTAGCTGGCAGTTGCGGGAACTTCCACTTCCAGCACGCGGCGATCGGCTGTGGCGAAGCGCTGGCCGACCTGGTGCAACGCAACGATCCGTTGGGCGTTCTTCGTTTCGATGCGGATGCGGCGTCTGTTCACTTGGATCCGGGCAATAACCACGCCGGTTGAGGCGTAGAACTGGCCCTGCAATAGGGCCTGGCAGATGGCCGACACGGTTCGCCGGCGAGTATACACCATGTTCCAACCCGAGCCGATATCGCCAGCGATGTGGCTGTCATCGTGGGCAAATCCCCAGATGCGGCGGCCTTGGGCCAGCAGCATGTCCCATTTGTTGGTTGCGTAGGGGCTGCCGTCCGTCCGCCCAATGCTGCCGTTGTAGATTTCAACACCAACATAGCCTTGCCAAGCGTTGAGGTTGGCGATGGAACAATGGTCGAAGCGTTGCTCCCAGTTGGGGTGATTGACGATCGCAAAGCCGTGGGTGGCGCGGATGGTATCGATGACCGCTTGCCGGTCGGCCAGCGGTTCGAGACGCCGGTCGGAGTTGACGTGCAGGAGGTGCGGGCCATTGCGCGAAATTTCGTTGCCGGGAATTAGAATCATTCCGTGGGCATCCAGGCGGGCATAAGCAGTCGCGCCGGTGTGGATGTCATGGTCGCTGATCATCAGGAAATCATAGCCGCGCCGGGCATAGTCGGTGACAATGGCTTGCGGCAGTCGGTCGCCGTCACTTTGGAGCGTGTGAGTGTGGAGATTGCCTCGCAGCCAGTGGCCACGGGTGAGATTCGCGTAGGGATTGTGGATGTGAAACATGCCTTTAATGTTCCTAACATGCAGTAGTTGGAAACCATGAGCAAGCGCCGCGCGTCGAATGGCTCCCCGGCATGGACTCGAACCATGAAGTACGGCTCCAAAGGCCGTTGTGTTACCATTACACTACCGGGGAATCAAACTTGTGTGCATAAGTGCTTAAGTACCCAAGGGCCTAAGTTCATTGACTCCACCCGAACTTGTTAACTTAGGCACTTAAGCCCTTATCCACTTCTATTCACTTGCACACTTCGTAACCCGCGTCCACAGACTGGGACCGAACTCCGTGCGGATCTGGGCCGCGGCCCCCACCGCATCACTCGCCTTCGCAAATAAACCAAAAACTGTCGCGCCGCTGCCGCTCATCATGGCGCCCGCCGCGCCGTGCGCCCGCAGCGCATCTTTCAACAACTCTAAAACTGGAAACTTGCCGACCGACGGTGCTTCCAGCGAATTGAACAACGCCGCCGCCGCGCCCGCCAAATCATCCTCCGCCAACGCGCGGGTCAGTAAAGTAACCGGCGGCGGCTCGGCTGTCAACACTGCCGCGGCCTTCGCCCAACTTTCATACGCCCACTTCGTTGAAATTCCAAAGCCGGGATTTATCAGCAACACTGTCGCCGACAAGCGGGAGGGCACCGGTTCGACCTGCTCGCCGCGGCCCCGACACAGCGCGGTGCGGCCGGCCAAAAAGAAATTGATGTCCGACCCCAACCCGGCGGCGAGTTCGTGCAAGATGGCCGGCGGGACGTTGAGTTGCCAGAGTTTGTTCAACGTTGCCAGCACAATTGCCGCATTGCTGCTTCCACCACCGAGACCGGCCGCCAACGGGGTCCGCTTGCGCAAGATGAGATGGGCCCCCTGCTTTACCCCGCACCGTTCCACCAGTTGCCGGGCGGCGCGCAATGCCAGATTCCGGTCATCCGTCGGCAACGTGGCGTTGTCACATTCCAGCGACAGACCGGCTGGGCGTAACTGGCAAACAATCTCGTCGCCAAAGTCGAGCGGCAGCATTACCGTTTCGAGATCGTGGTAGCCGTCCGGTCGTTTGCCAGTAATCCGGAGATACAGGTTTATTTTGGCCGGCGAAAACGCCGTCAGTTCCGCTTGAGTTGTCACGCCGGTTTCCCTAGCATGACCACCAGCATGAAATCAAAGCTTATCGTTGCGTTGGACGTGGATAGTTTCGCCCAGGCCGCCGCGCTGGTCGAGCGGCTCGGCGAGGCCGTGGACACCTACAAGGTCGGCAGTCAACTGTTTACGCGCGTCGGTCCGCCCATGGTGGAATTCCTGCACGCGCGCGGCCGGCGGTGTTTTCTCGATTTGAAATTTCACGACATCCCCAACACCGTTGCAAAGGCGGTGGCGAGCGCGACGGCATTGCGCGTGGCCATGTTGACGGTGCACACAATTGGCGGCGCAGCAATGCTGCGCGCCGCGGCAAATGTCCCGCAGCATCCGCTCTTGCTCGGCGTGACCGTGCTGACAAGTGTTGCCGGTGATGTCGCCGCTGAAGTGGTTCGCCGCGCCCAGCTGGCAGCGGAGTGCGGTCTGGAAGGCGTCGTGGCCTCACCACACGAAATCAAACTGATCCGGCAAGCGGTCGGCGCCAAGATTGTGATTGTGACGCCGGGCATCCGCCCGGCCTGGGCCGAAGCCGGTGACCAAAAACGCATGATGACACCCGCCGAAGCCGTCGCGGCAGGGGCCAGTTACATCGTTGTCGGTCGCCCGATTCTCGCCGCCGCCGACCCGGTCGCGGCGGCACAGCGCGTGGCGGTCGAGATGGCGGCAGCTTGAGCATTACCGGCGGGGTTGTCCGGTAGTCGTTCGCGAAAGGAATAACATCATGAATACGCGCCCAAGTTGGCGGTCGTGGATCATTCTGCTGGCATTCGTCGGCATTCTGCCCTGTCTCATGGCGCAACAACCCGGCCCGGGACCGGGGGGTGGGCCGCCACCGATGGTGCAAGATTTTACCCAGAAGCTTGCCACCGTCCACGCAAACCCGTCAGCCAAGCCACAGTTTCTGGAACAAATGAAAAACTGGATGACCCAGCATGGTGGCCACGACGTGGACACGAAGCTCGCCGCAATCGCCACGATCTTCGACCGAGCTAGTGCGATGAACGAAGCAGATTTTCAAACGAATCAACTGGATCTGGCCTGGCAGATCTTCAGGCAGTTCCGCGGGCCGCCGCCCGGACAAACCGGGCCAGCAGCCACAGCCGGCACCGGGACGCCACAGGAACAACCGGCGCACCAGGGGCCGGAGCAACTGCCGGCGGGCACAACTGTGCAACGCGATATTGAGTACGTCGCGGGTGGCGGCAAATCGCGCTCACTGGATTTATATGTGCCGGAAAAAGCCGGCGGCACGTTGCCGGTCATCGTTTGGATTCACGGCGGCGGCTGGAGATCTGGCAGCAAAGAGATCGTGCCGGCACTGGCGCTCCTGCCGCGCGGTTACGCCATCGCCAGTCTCAATTACCGGTTCAGCAGCGAAGCGCCGTGGCCGGCACAGCTTGACGATTGTCAGGCGGCGATCGGCTGGCTTCGCGCGCATGCGGCGAAATATCATCTCGATCCGAATCACATCGGCGCTTGGGGCCAATCGTCAGGCGGACATCTCGTCGCGATGCTCGGCGTAACCGGCGACAAAGACAGTCGGGTGCAAGCGGTTTGCGATTGGTCCGGGACACACGATCTCGTCGCACTATTCGATTTGAAAGTTTCGGACAGGAATGGAACCTCAACTTTTCCGGTCATCGAACTGCTGGGCGGGCGAGGCGTGGCGACGAAAGAGAAGGCCCGCCAAGCCAGCCCAATCACGTGCGTTAGCAGGGACGCCGCGCCCTTCCTGATCATGCACGGTGACAGGGATCCGCTGATACCGATCAAGCAGAGCGAGCTGCTCGACGCGGCATTGCGCAAAGCCGGGGCGGCATGCAAATTCGTCGTTGTCCACGGTGCCGGGCACGGTTTCGGCGGGACTGACCTCAACAACCAGGTGGCCGAGTTTTTCGATCAGCATCTCAAATCCGCCAGCGGCCCGGCGACAGCGCCGGATCCGGGAACCACGCCGCCCCGCC
>Ga0316231_1002936_pt1 | contig 15598 bp, 28 predicted proteins | sample TBH18027metaG_FD_206002 | JGI IMG/M metagenome (GOLD analysis project Ga0316231, IMG submission 206002) | Freshwater microbial communities from Trout Bog Lake, Wisconsin, USA - TBH18027 | ecosystem: Environmental > Aquatic > Freshwater > Lake > Hypolimnion/Profundal zone | place: USA: Wisconsin...
ATTAATCGTAAGTTGATTGGTTCTATTACTGATATGGTTCAATGTTATAAGGCGAATCCATCTACTAATGATGGTGGTAAGGCACTTTCAGTTATTCCGTTACCAATTAAAATTGTTCAGTCTTCACGAAATGATGAAACACGAAAAGTTTGGAGTTTCTTTTCATATAAACAAGAATCATTTACTCGATGGATTTTGTCATTAGAATTTGATTGTGAATTGACTGAGGAACAGATTAACATTTGGCGATATATTAAAATGGGAATCTTTATGGAAAAACGATTTTGTGGATTATTGGGGAATGGATAATATGAAAACCGCACTTGAAATTGCACAAGAATTTAATACTACAGTTTAGAACTTGACACCAATTATAAAAGTGGTAGAATGTTTGAATTATGAAAGACACCAAATGTATTTGTAAGCCGATGGATGGTAATAACTGTCCATATCATTTTCCACCCGCACAATATACCATTTATATTAAACTTGGTGAAAATCTTAATGCTGGTGTTACCAAGAGTATTCAAGATAAAATCAATGCACATATTGAGGGTGCTGGTGGTAAGTTAGTAAGTGTTGATTTTAATGAGCGGAATTATTACATAACTGCTATTCTTGAAATTGCAAATAGTCATAAACATATTGATGGGTATGTGACTTACGTTCAAGGTATTATCGTTGGAATTTTGTTGTGTAAGGGAATTGAAGTAATTTAATATTCTTTCTCATTGACACCAATATAAAATTTGATATACTCTCACTAATATGAAACTAACACCCGAAGCAATTATCAGTTCACTCGAAGCAGACGTTAATTATTTACTCGACCCATTGTTCGAGTATTGGAACGAAAATTATTACAAGACCTACGCATATTTCATTGTCTTGTTGGTAATGGTTGCTAACGTGATTGGATAAGTTATGAAAAATGATAAGTGGGCAACTTCATTTCTCGCAGCACTAAATTCGCCTGAGAATCAAAAGAAGATTAAAACATTTCGTGCTGCTCGTAGTCTTTGGCGTGGTAATAAAGACAAATATAATTTCACATTTACTAAAATGTCAGAAGTGTCTGGTTGGATTCATTATATTCTTGAAAAGTCAGACCACAACTGGAGATATGATGAATATATTGCTCACGAAATTATGCACCCAATCCGCGAATCAATGGATTTATAAGATTAGTTGTTGACATTCTAACGAAAAGGAATATAATAACACAATGATTACAAAAATTAATGAAGTAACAGTTAAAATTGTCACGCCCAAAACTATTACCATTATCTTATCAGAAGAAGAAGCGGGATTGCTCGCATCCATCACAGGTAAAGTTAGTTGTCCATGCCCATCATTTAATAATGACTTTCACAATACCCCTTATAATTTTGTGGGTGATGATGCTTACGAAAATAAGTACAAAAGAAAGTTTAGGGGTCGCTTAGAAACAGTGTACGAAAAGTATTGATATTGGAAGTTTCCGTGGTATTATCTTACAAAAGGAAATAAATTATGAATGAAGTTAAATGTGCATACTGTCCACCCAAATGCTGTTTTTTGTTTTCCGTTCAATAATCCTCTAACACAATCTCGATGTAATCCATATTTCGTATATAATTTTTCCATAGTACACATTTCGGTTAAATTTTTTTCTTTATTGTGCCAAGTATAAATGTTGTGATTATATTTTGGATTGTTTTCCCCAATTGATGATTTGTATAAACGTTTGCGCTCTTTATCATATATCCAACCATCTTTTAAAACAAATGGAAGACAAACATCACCGATTTTAGTGACAATCCATCCTTTATAATGAACTCGTCGTTTGGTAATAATTCCGCACAATTTTGATGAATTTATGTTATATTTTCTAGCAAAATCTGAACGAATTCCTATGAACGTGTCTTCTGTTAGTAAATTCCTAAATTCATAAATTTTTTTATCTGATCTTGTGCTTCCATTTCCGCGCATATTAATTAGTGGGATCCCTATTTTTACCAGTCTTAAATTTTGTTTATGATTATCAGAAAGAGGTTTTCCTTTTTGATGTCGTATCCTTTTTGCAATCGTTTCTAGTGATTGTTTTTTACCTAGTGTCGGCCTTCTAACATCTTCTGAAGTATTATACATCATACCCCTACAATTGAATTTACCGTAATCAATATATTTTTGTTCAGTGACGCGGATATGTTCTGTGTTCAATTCTACAACATGAAATTCAAAATTGTCTTCCCCATATTTATTCCATGCATTCTGTAAATGCTTACAATGATGTTTGTTATATCGTAACGCAGACTTGTGATGTGGCCACCTTTCCCGCAAAATATTTACAGACGATCCAACATACCATTTGTTATTAACTTTGTTTAGAATCATGTAGATTCCGCTTATTTTCATAATATCTTTCCAAATTCTTTTTCTTAATTTCTTTACAATGTTTCCAATAGAACTTCATTCCTTTCCTTCTATTGGCCATCAACCTTTCTTCTGGTGTAGTGTATATCTTTTTTCTTCCCATATTAATAAATAGTATAAAAGTTCGATAAAAGTTCAAAAATATCAATTTATTTTGTTGACAATAGTGTGGAATGTAGTATTATATTAAATATGAATGAAAAAGAATATCGTTGTTGTATCACAGGAAGTTTAATTGATAGTTCTCGATTAGAAGCACTTCAAGAAATGGGTGTTCATCCAGATGAATATACAATCGTATCAGTATCGCCAATCCAAAAACGACGAGAAGCACCGAGTGTTGGCATCAGTCGTTACGAAATTGTTGATGAAGAAGTAACCGAAGCAATCACAGAAGAATTAGTTGGTTAACCGTATAAAAGGAAAATAAAATGAAAGCAACACAACAGAAGAAATTCTTTCCAGTAACAGTAATTCTTGAAACCCAAGAGGAAGTCGACAAGGTCTATGCACTATTAGACCATGCCAAATTGAATACGGCATTGGATTTGAAGGGGTGTTATTCAGTGTTAACACCATATCGTTCACCATTCTTTCTTACATGGACAAACAAAATAAGTGGTGTGATTGATAACGGGTAGGATATGTAACAAACTATCGAGTATTAAATAATACTCGACGCGCCATTATAAATATCCATTGACATAATTATAAAAATCGGTATACTCTTTAATTATGAACACAAACGATATCATCGAGTTGGGAACAGTGAGTTGTGAGGAAGTGCCCTTTGACCCCATCGAACAGGCAAAATTTGAAGCAGCTGAACGCCAACGATTTATCAATGGCGACCAGTGGATGGTTAATACCAATAATGACCATGAGGATGGCGATATGACCGACACCCCTCTTGGTATTGAGATGGGCGATGGCACCGATAACGATGACAACATGACCGACGTTGAAGCTGATGCGGATACATTGGCAAGTGCAGGGTGGGGAACCGATGAAGATTACGATGAAGATTACGATGAAGAATACGATGAAGATTATGGGTATTTTGGTGATGGTGAGTAGTAAGTAGTTGCTAATAAAGGGTTAGTGGTAATCCGCAAAAGAAAACCACAATAGATACTCATAACAACAATATTAAGTAAAGAGTATACATTTATTTAATTAATAACACCCATTCAAATCGCTGGTCGGCGCCATTCATCAATTTACTATTGACTTATTATAAAATGTCTGTATAATAGTAACAATATGATTAAGAAAAATGTTGCTCTCGATATTGTCGGTGGATTTTCTGCGCCGAGTAAAATGCCCTGCCACGGATTTTCAATTCCCGCCAAATACTGCAAGGTTGGGAGTATTCTTCGCAAGGTGAAGGGAACGGCCTGTAGTTTTTGCTATGCTCTCAAAGGTCGGTATGTATTTCCAGTTGTTCAAAATGCTTTGGAACGTCGGTTTAAGAAACTGAATGACCCACAATGGGTTGATGCTATGGCCGATGCAATTAACCAAGTTGAAAAGTCGGGTTACTTTAGGTGGTTTGATAGTGGGGATTTACAATCGGTTGATATGCTTAAAAACATTGTTGAGGTCTGTAAAAAGACACCAAAGATTAAGCATTGGGTTCCTACTAGGGAATATCAGATGGTTAGTGATTTCCTAGTTGACAATCAGCTTCCTGCCAATTTAACTATTCGATTATCTGCCATTAAAGTTGATGGTGAAGCACCCACGGAAATGGCAAGGAAACTTGGTGTTGTCACTTCTACGATTAGCACAGGTGACAAATATAATTGTGTTGCACCGAAACAAGGGGGCAAATGTTTGGATTGTCGGAAATGTTGGAATAAGAGTGTGTTCAATATTTCCTATCACAAACACTAATTTGATTAATAAGTATTGACTTTAATTTAAACACAGGATATAATAAACACAATGAAAATTAAATACTCTCCAGTTGAAACGAATACCGATGTTGGATTTCCTGCATTATATCATTGCAGGAAGAATGATTCAATTTTTCTAATGTTCACTGACCGTCTTGGAGTTTCCATTCAAGACGTTGATAGTGAATCGAATTACGTGTCTACTCCCCCAGGCACAATGGTTGATGTTGTGAGTCAGTCTGATAAAGATGGCGTCATTGGATTGGGGTGGTCTGAGGGTCTTGGAAATACAAACTGGCAACGAATCGGTGGAAATGTTGACCTCTCATTTTAATCATTGACAAATCCATAATATAAGATATAATAAACACAATGAAAACAACTAATATTCCTTTTGGATGGCGCAACCTTATTGATGGTGATTGTCAACAAGATACAGATTGGTTTTTCAATTCCAGCGGGGAGTGGCAAAAAAACCCCGAATCTGATAATGGATTGCCGTTTGGTGTCCTTAGTTCGTACACAATGATTCGGAGAACCAAGATTAATGTTTCTCCGAATCCCAATGTGTCTTATATTTTGCCCAATCAAGATAACACTACACTTGACCGAATGACAAAGGATTGTATTGCATTAAAAGCAACGCATCAGTCTGAGATTGCCGAACTGAAGAAGCAAATTGCACATCTTACAAAAGAACGGAACAAATTGCGAGATGAACTGAAATTGGTATTGGAACAAAGTGATAGATATGATAAATTGTGGCACAATGCTTTGCGTGCTTATGATATGTTGTTTCTCCAATACAATGACAATATCCGAGAATTGTCCAAATTTAAGAACCAATTGGGTGATATAAAAAAGATAGTTAACAGTAAATAAATAGGACAAAGTATGATTATTAAAGCCAAGAAAAATACACTGAAACCAGTAACTCCGCCACCGCCAACCATTGAATTGAATTTGGTATTGTCAATAAAAGAAGCTACTGCATTGATGTCTCTGTGTGGTAGCATCGGTGGCAATCCCGATGGACCCCGTGAAATAACGTCAGAAATTTTTTACGAATTGCAAGGAGCAGGCATTAATACAGGTGGATATCTGGTAATTAAGGGTGGTTCTGTTATACTTGTTGATGATTACCCTGTGGTGTAAACGGTAGTGTTGCCAGTTACACCTTAACTGGCTTATCCGTGATTTGGTTGATAAATGTTTGTTGGAATAATGGATTTCATTATCAACTGGGTTAACGGGGATAATAGTTATATATGAAATCTCCAACTTTGACGCATCTCGCTGTAATAGCGAATGGGTTGAAAGTAGGACAGGAATGGCCAGCAAAACCTACTAATATCAATTACCGCGCCATTTATTATTTTCCTTGACTTAATTATAATAAAGAGTATTCTATAACTATGAAACCAAACAAAGCAATTCTGATTGACGTATTCAACCGCACCATCACCGAAACCATTGTTAATGGACTAGGGGATTTACAGAAAGCGGTCGGTGGATATATTGAAACTGCCACTCGTGATGAAAAGAATGGTAAGGAAGTTGATGTGTTTGTTGACGAAGAGGGACTATTCAAATATAATCATTTCTTTGAATATCGGGGTGCTCACCAGCCATTTGCTGGAAATGGTATTGTTGTGGGTGCTAATGCTGCTGGAGAAACTATAGATTGCCCAATGACAATCAACGAAGTAAAGGCAAAGGTTAGGTTTCTATCGAGGATTGATGTCCTTAATCAGCCCGAATAACTGTTCCCTTTACTATAATTTTCAGATTTTAACAATGGTTGAAGGTTGGAATAATGACATGCTACGAGTAATTGATTTCTATCTTCAAGATTAAACCACGATAGAGGTGTAATATGGTCAACGTCCCAAACACTACCATAATTATCACGGGACATTCCATACTGGAACATTGTTTCAAATTTTAACCACAATTCTTCAATGGAACATCCCAAGTCTCTAACAGCAGAACCATTTTTATAATTTTCTTTAAGTGCATCTTTTAATCTGCTTCTTAAATTTTGTGATAATCTAACATTGCTATTATTTTTTCGTCTATCTTTTAGATATCTCTTATATTTTGTTGACAGATATTATATTTATTGTATATTAGATATTAATGAACATTTATAATATCCACGAAGCATCCGTAAATCTTGAATTGCATCGAAATCTTGATAAGGTTGTAATTTTAGATTATCGTATTGATGACACCAAGAGGGAAGAAGTTATTGGCATACTAGATTACAATGAGATAACTGATATGTATTGTGTATATAATGTCAATAATAACAATACCAACTTTATCTTTGAAAATGTTGATGATATTACATACAAAAATGGTATGTTGAAAATTATTTTGTTATAATGGTTTTACTGTATCAGAACCATCTTTCGGTCTACTTAAATTATCCTTGGTCCACAATGGTCTAAGATTGTTGTAATGGTTTAACTTAATAAGGTCTTCTTTCGTAAATGAAATAAAATTATCGTTTGAAACCAATAAAATACTATTTAGATTATGAGCGAAGCGAATAAGTACCTCTAACCAGTCAGACAATTATGATTAATGAAGAACGACATACTTACCACAATGTATCTGCACCACACGATTCTGCTATCAATAGTCAATTTGTAAGTGTGATGTTAAGAGATGATGAAATAGTAAATTGGAATTACGGTATGACCAATGGTAAAACTTATATCACTGGTTATACAATAACAAAAAAGATTGACACCAAAGAACTGAAGTGATAGAGTTACAATATGGATGACATACTAAAGAATAAAACTGTTCTATCTGTAATTTCAACAGACACTTATATTGAAGATGAAAATGGTCATCACAAGCGAATAATTTCAGCACTCTATACTTCAACTGGATTACCGTATAATTATTTGTCCAACGAAATTGGTGACCTCATAACCCATTGTTACTCAAAACATTACAATGATGTATGCACTTTAAGTACTTGCTTTGCAAGATTGTGGAAAAATCATTGTGTTGACCGTGATGAAACTTGGGAAGATTTTACAGAATAAACTGTTGACTTAATTATAAAAATCCCTATACTCTTAGTTATGAACCGAATTATTACTGCCATTGATAAGATTACCGAACAGATTAAAACCAAAAATCTTCCTCAAGATAAGTTGGAAAGTCTTAATCATCAACTAGATATGGATCTTGAAGAATATGTTTCTTACCAAAACTTGAAATCATTGGCATCAATGGATGGTAGTCTTACAACGGAAGAGGCATGTTCAGTGTATGCGTATTTGGGCAATACACCGGAACAGTTTAATAATCAACCACTTGCAGTTAAAGTGGTACTCACACAAATTTTTAAGGAATTGCTTGACCGTCATATTACTGCCAATCGAAAGTAGTTGACATTTTAGATAAAAGGATTATAATAATAACTAATGAATAAAGTATTTGATACGCTCTACAGCATTGATAGCACAGGCAAGATTCGCACTTGGAAAATGGAACAGCAAGGTAATAAATACCGCACAATTTCTGGAGTTAAAGATTCGGATAATCAAGTTACATCGTCTTGGACTGTTGTTGATGATGCTAAAAACTCCGATACAGTTACAGAACAAGCCACGAAGGAAGTTGAAGCCAAGTATAAAAAGAAGTTGAAAACTGATTATACTAAGACCATTGGTGATGTTTCTACTGCCTGTAAGTATGTTGAGCCTATGCTGGCTAAGAAATACAAGGATTATTCTGACAAGATTGATTTTACCAAGAGTAATTGGGGTATTCAAGTTAAGTTTAATGGCAATCGTTGTGTTGCTACTAAATATGGTTTGTTCACTCGCAAGGGTGAGAAGTATCTTGCCGTTCCTCATATCGAAAATGCTCTTAAACCATTCTTTGATAAACATCCTAATGCAGTTTTGGATGGTGAATTGTATAATTACGATTTGCGCCAAACATTAAATGAATTGTCCAAGTTAGTTCGGCGTACGGTCAATCTTACCGCAGAAGATTTGATTAAGAGTGAAAAGATGGTCAAATTTTATGTCTATGATGGTTATGGGTTTGCTGGATTAGACCAAGATGCCAAGTATAGTGTTCGTAAGGATTGGATTGGCACTAACATTTATAGTGTTTATAAATATATTGAATCGGTCAATACATATACAATCAAGAATGAAGATGAAATGTTTAGTTACTTCCAAACCTTTATTGGTGATAACGAAGAAGGTGCAATTCTCCGAGACTTGGATAGTGGGTATGAGAATAAGCGTAGTAAGAATCTGTTGAAACTCAAACCCGAAGATGATGATGAATGTAAGTTTATTGAGATTCACGATGGAACAGGAAATTGGGCTGGTGCCGCAACAACTGTTACTGTTGAATGGAAAGACAAAACATTTGATTGCACATTCAAGGGAACATACAAAGAACGAGCAGAAATCTTGAAGAATAAAATGGATTGGGAAGGAAACAATTATACCTTTCAGTATCTTGGATTGACTGGACTTGGTATTCCCAATAGTGGTCGGATTGATATTCACAACTGCGTTAAGACCGATAAATAAAGGAAAATAAAATGACACATACAGAACAAACACTAAAGAATCAAGTTGCATTACTTCGTCGAGTATTACAACGAACATTGAATTATCAGTTTATGGGATATGCTGCAAATTCATTGAAACTAGATATTGATGAAGTTCTTGAACGGACTAAACCAGAACCATCTATGATTTCACGCACACGATTGACTAATACTCGTGGTAATCATCACAAGCAATACATTGTTACCTTGTATGATAATAATAATGTGTTGTGTGAATGGGGTAAGATTAATGGCACCAAACAAAAACAATGGCATCGTAAAGCTGGAAGATTTTTTGCATCCGATAAGGTTTTGGAAAAAGAAGGCAAAGGCTACGATAGGGATTAATTAGAATCCCCTTGTCAAGTATAAATAGTAAAGATGACGATAAAAATGAAGAAAAAAATGAAAAATATTGACATCCTTGTAAATTGTGATATTATGCAATAATGGTTAAAATCGAAGGAATTATAAAGCTCACAAACGATGGCCTCCGAGTCAATCTTGATGAAGATTTCTCTCGGTATTATTTATGGTTAATTCACCGTTATTATTTTAATTGTATTAAGTTGGATAGACCAAAACACGGCACCCACCTATCTATCGTAACAAAGGCTCTACATAACAATTATTTTAATTCAGAATACCTATCTAAGTATCACAATATGCAAGTTGAATTGTTTTATAATCCCGAAGATTTAAAAACAGGAGGCAGAAACTTTACAAATTTTTGGTTTCCTATGGAGTTTGAGTTGGGAACTAAAATAAAGGAGGATTTAGGAATTGTTGAGTCAAACTTTTTAGGATTTCATGTAGTTGTTGGAAATGACAAAAATTATGTGGGATATAAATCAACTTATAAGAGTCGTCCATCTTGTTCGTAGATATGGACGATGATTAATAATGGATGATATAGTGCTTGTGCTCAAATTATATTTGTGCTTACAAGAATCTTATCAATACTGTTAGTGGTAAGTATTGTAAAATGGGTCGGCGTATTGGTGGTGGTATGCGTGCCGATGGTACGCGATGTGGAACTGGAAGTGCTTCAATGAAATATGCTACTCACTTCGATGTTTATGACCGAACACGTAATCCATAAAAGTAGTTGACAATTAAACCAAAATCGGTATAATCATAACACTATGAAATTAGCATCAATTGAAAAACTACATTCTATTCAACCACACCCTAACCCAGAAGTAGAGAAGTTAGAAGTGGGATTGGTTAAAGCTTGGCCCGTTGTCATTCCAAAGAATACCTATAGTGAAGGTGAATTAGTTGTATTTATTGTCATTGACAGTATCGTGCCGAATCGCCCAGAGTTTGCTTTCATGGAACGCCAGAAGTTCCGTGTGTGGAACGCTCGATTTAAGGGAAGCGCAAGCGCAGGACTTGTAATGCCATTGTCATTGGCCAATTCATTTCTTCAAAATGTTTCGGATGGTATTGCTGGTAGTCTTACAGAAGTCCATGATTGGGTGGAAGGTGAGGATGTCAGTGAGTTGATTGGTGTTACAAAATACGAACGACCATTTGACCCGACAATGGGTGGCAAGCAAAAGGGAAATTTCCCCACTGACTTAATCAGTATTACAGACCAAGAAAACGGATTATCGTATCCAGAAGTTTTCTCAGAACTAGAAGATGGAGAGGAATTATACATCACGCAGAAGGCAGATGGAAGTTCAACAACCTTTATCACACAAAATGGTAGTTTTAAGGCATGTTCAAGACGATTTGAAATGATGGAGAATGAAGGTTTTCCGTGGTTGGCCGCGAACAAATATGATTTGAAGAATAAAATGCTGGCATTGAATCGAAACCTTGCCATTCAGTGTGAAGCAGTTGGGAACAAATTGAATGGTAATCGTATGAAAATTAATGGTATTGAATTACGATTGTTTAGGGCAAAGAATTTGGATACTAATAAAATTTATGATTACATGGCATTAAAAGAATTGGCAAATCTTATTGGTATTCCAATGGTACAAGAAATTGATATAATTAAATATGATAAATCTATTCATACTATTGAATATTTTAGAAATTTAGCAGATAAACAAAAATGGCCCATAAACGAAGAGGCGGCAGAAGGAATCGTTGTTGCTTGTGTTATTCCAAAATATTCATCAACTCTTAGAACCACGTGGAGTATCAAATTTATTAATCAAAATTATTCACAAAATTAAGATAATAGTATCCATCCACTTGCTATTTTTCTTACACCCGCTACCACTTGATGAATGTTTCTATTATGAATAAATTAGAATCCAAGGCACCATACAATGAATATAGTACCAAGGGTATCAGTATTAAGCACAAGGGTGAATTGAATAAGATTGCTATTGATGCTGCGAAGTATTGTGTTCAATTTATGACATCATTTAATAACTTGACTTTTAATCGAAAAGGAATATAATAAAGACTATGAAAATTGAAATCACTAAAGACCATTGTAGCGTTGCGATTGTTCTATCACTAATTGCAGCATTTTTGTTCCTTGTTAATTTTGCTGGATATTGTGATGGTCAACGAACAGCAATAAAAAAATTACAATCCGAAGCAATTACCAATGGTGTTGCTTATTGGTCTGTGAATGCTACCAATGGCGAAACATCATTTGAATGGATTAAAAAGTAATTGCCTTTTTATAGAAAAGGAATATAATAAAGACTATGACATCAACTGTGTCCACAAATTCCAAACCAAAATGGATGGACAGAATACAATTTTTTTCCCTTTGATGGAAAGGTGGTATTGGAGAATTAATTATGGGCAAATCTTGGAAAGAAAATGTGTATAAGAAAAACTTTGGCAGTAAAAAAACCATTCCAAAAAATCGTGGGAAGTCCAATAAGGAATTGGAATTGCTTGAGAATGGTTGGTCAGAAGAAGATTTGGACACGAATTGCCGTGATAATGAAGTAGATGAATTCGGTGAACCACGACAATGACATTACAAGAAAAATTAGCTAAACTTGAACAAATGCAACAGGATTTGTTTGAGATTCAAGGAATGGATAGAGATACATTTATCTGGCGACCTGCTTATGATGCTAGAGGTGCCATTAGTCGAGTTAAACATGAAATCTTAATCGAACTTGGTATTAGGAAACGATAGTCCAACCACGAACACTTTGTTTTTTGTTATTTACTACTTCACTAATTAATCCACGATTAAATTTGTATTTTAGATAAAAATCATGTTGTGTGCAATGTTCGTGTAAATTAAGGTCTTTATTAAACCAATGGAGTATAGTTGGTTTAAATCTTGGATTGCCTGAATTTTTTCTTTCTTCGCTCCATTTCTGGCATTTTTCCGTAGAATGTGTCTTTTTATAAAACGGATTGTTTTCCCCAACATGCTTACCTTTCATACTTTCTTTGGTTTTTCTTTTAGTTTCTTCTGATGGATGTTTACCAAGTTTTATTTTAGAAAAGTGTTTTATGTTTTCTTGTGTATGTGTTTTTCCATAAAATCCATTTTCTTTTCCATATAATGTCGGTGGATGTGTTGCGTGTGGATTCTTGTTATATATTAAATCTTTATTTTTGAATGCCCAATCTAAATACTGTTGTTCAGTAGGAAAATTATTTATTCTATCCACTAATTCAATGATATGAAATTCAAAATTATTTTCTCCGTATATATTCCAATCCAATTGTAATTTTTTATTAATGTGTTTGTTTTTTCGTAGTTTACATTTATGGTCTGGCCATCTTTCTCCTATAATATCATGAGCACTACCAACATAATATTTATTATTTACTTTGTTCAGAATTATGTAGATTCCGCTTATTTCTAAAGTATCTTTCGAGATTTCGTTTTCTAATTTCTTCCCCATGTTTTTCATAATATCTGTCTGATCTAATTCGTCGTTGTTTTTTAAGTTCGTCTTCGGTTCTATGTAACTTTTTTCTTCCCATATAGTGTTATTCTCCATACTAATAAATATAACGTCAAATCATAAAACGTCAAAAAATCTTTAATTATTTTAATGAATTGATATAATTTTGTGTAACTTGTTTTAGTGTTTCTTCGGGTACACCATCAATATTGTCGTTATAAAGAGATTTCCAGTATGTTTTTATTTGGTTTATCACTTTTCCGGGCTTAATTTGGGGGAAATTTTGCAAAATCCAATCTCCAGTATATTTTTTAGTTATAACCACTACATTTTCAATTTTTTCAATTTCTCGTTGTAAATTTTTATAATAATTTGGGTATAGTTTCTTTAGAAAATGGTCATTGTCTTCAATGCTTCTATGTTTATTCATGGAAGACAATTTATTACGAATTTCATCGGCAGACTTTCTACCAATTCTACATCGTTTGCGATCAGAATTATTGAGCATCATATTTTTGTAATAATCACTATCAAATAATGGTGAAGACGATATGAATTTAACAACATCATCATTGGTTTGTATATTATCAAATTCTCCCATTACAGATTCAAATCCCAAAATTTTTAACCCTTCCCGTAAATCCTTGGTTATCAAAATATAATGATATTGTTTTCTCTTGTCTTCAAATATTTTAAAAAATCCGAGAGTTCCGTAATTATATCTAAGTCTTCGGCTCATTACTCCCAATATTCCGGAAAAATCTCCATATGATAAATACTCATATTGTGGATTGAAATCTTCTTCTGAACCAGTAGTTATGATGTCAACGTGAACCGATTTACCTAAAGATTGTGAACGAAATAAGAAGCTATTTACATTACCTGATTTCAATGTATCTTCAATAGCATCACCATATTGTTGTTTAAGAAATTCAAATATGTTTAATCCTTTATCATTGAGGACTACAATATCTAAATCGCCAAAATCGAGTTTGGCAGGCAAGTCTCTAGCCATTTCAAATCTGGCAAAATAACCACCAATTTTTGATTTTAATTCGTTGAATACTTCCAACATTTCTGGCCGAGACATTCTATTTGCTTTGTCTCCAAATGCCTTTTTTTTTTGTATATGTAATTTCGTTTACTATATCTTTCAATTTTATCATATAACATAAATATAAAGTATTATGCTCATTATGTCAATAAATAAATTTAATATTTTTGGTCTTTTTTGAAACATTTTTGATACTTATATAGACGAGGTTACATATGGGAAGAAAAAAAATATATAATACGCCCGAAGAAAAGTTGATATCGGATAGAGAAAAACGAATGAGATTCTATTGGAAACATCAAAAACGAGAGCAAAAAAGGGCACTAAAACGATATTATGAAAATAAGCGGAATATATCTAATACTAAACAAGATTAATAATAAATGGTATGTCGGGTCGGCAAATGATATTATAGGTTCCAGATGGCCTTCTCATAAGAGATTGTTGAAACGTAATAATCATTATAACCCACATCTTCAATTATCATGGAACAAATATGGAGAAGAGAATTTTGAATTTTGCATTGTTGAGTTGGTAGAAGATGAGTCTCAATTATTGATTATTGAACAGAGATATATTGATTACGGGAAACAAAATTGCCGCGATATGATGTATAATATTGCAGAGGATTCGTTGGCGCCGATGAAAGGCAGAAAACAATCTAAAAAATCAATTGAAAAAATGAAAATTTCACAGAACATTAAAGAAGTTAGGATAAAACGAAAAATAAACTATACAAAATCGATGATGTCTAAATATGGAGTAAGCCACAACTTTTATTTACAATCTTTCAGGACTAATTCCAAACAAAGTTTTATGGATAAGTATGGGGTGAAAAATCCATTTGAGAGTGATATTGTCAAGGAACAGATAAAAGCGACCATGTTAGAAAAATATGGGGTAGATAATATATCAAAAAACCAAGAAATAAAAAATAAAAAATTAAAAACTTGTGTAAAAAATTTTGGTGGCTTTTTGATGGCATCTCCAATACTAAACAAAAAAATTAAAAAGATTATGCTAAAAAAATATGGAGTTGAAAATCCATCACAATCACCGGAAATAAAATTAAAGAAAAAACAAAAATCAGACGAATTTAGAACATTTTTATCTAGTATGACCAATGATGAATTTGAAGAATATTTAAAGAAATTGAAAAAAACAGAACAATGGAAAAAATGTTTACGAACAAGAAGAGAAATGAAAATTAATGAGGAATTATAACCAACTGTGATATTTCTAATAATATATCTTTAATCACTTTTTATACTATATCCTATAATTTACAATATGTCAACTTAAATTTTATCGGATGGAGTTCTTGGATATTTTCCCGATGGACTATCATAATATTCAATCATAAATTTAGTTATATCCAAGTTGTAATATTTCATCATGGCTCGTAATACAGGTAAACATGGGTTGATTTTAGCAAGGGAATTCCAAAAACATACTATATTATCTTCAGCGAAAATTCTTCCTTGAACCAAATTAGATTCACTTTCCCAACTACAACCATATGGATGTAATTCTCCATATGCAACATTTTTGTTAGGAATAAAAACAACGTCATTATCAACAGATTCATCATTACTCAATTTTGCCCCTCTTGCTTGAGCATACAAATCTCCGTGAGTATACCCACCTTCTAAATCCTTAGTTCCAACTCCCATTGACTTGTTTATAATAATCGTATAACACGGGTCTTTACTGTATGATAGACTTCGATTGTCTACGGGAGAAATCGTTGTGTCTGGAGATTCCTGAATTGTCAAATCGTTTA